>CXWL01002302.1_pt1 | contig 27136 bp, 20 predicted proteins | sample 590931 | NCBI WGS metagenome assembly CXWL01 (sample SAMEA3498368, study PRJEB10139) | groundwater metagenome | biome: water well; material: biofilm material | place: Germany | collected 2015-04-27 | reverse complement strand
GTGCCCCACTTCCTGTCTCATCTGTGAGTATGGTAGCGAGTTCACTTGAGGTATCAATCGAGGTGGTGTTGATGTAGTCAGTACCAAGGATGGCGCCAAGGAGTGAGCCTCCTGCATTAGTTTTGAGGAGTGAGGATGTGATACCGGTGATGGCAAAGGAGGTGGTGGTGGCATTAGTTGAGGTGGCGTTCGTAAAGATTGCAGTGCTAGCAGATGATGCTCCAATTGGTGTGTTGTTAATGGTGCCTCCACTGATAGTGAGGGCATCTGTAACTTGGGCGTCGGTTGCGGCGCCAATGATGTCGGTGAAGTTGATACCCAACGTAGACGTTGCAGAGAGTGTGTATCCACTTGAAGCATTTCCAACAAGAAGTTGTCCAAAGGCAGGGGCTGAAGTGAGACCAGTGCCTCCGTATAGGACGCCAATTGAGGTGGTGGCGCTCACGACTCCTGCATTAGCTTGGAGTGGGCCGTTGAGTGTACCTAGGGTGAGGTTTGTTGTTGATACGGTACCTGTTGCAGTGAGGTTAGCAAGTGAGAGATTGCCTGAGAGGAGTGCGGAGCCTTGGACTGCGAGTTTAAAAAGTGGCGAGGGCGAGGTACTCGCAATGCCAAGGGTATTTGAAAAGTATGAAGTGCCAAATACTTCAAAAATACTGCTTGCTGTTGTTGTCGCATTGTTCCCTACAATAATGACATCTGAAGTGTCAGAAGGGTACACTGCGAGACTGTCAGTCGTTGTTGCCCACGCCCCAGCGCCACCACCGCCTCCAGATGTCTGATCAACTCCCCAAACAGGAAGCCCTCCTGTTACCTTAAGTACCTGCCCCGCAGTTCCTATGGCGAGTTTAGCCAAAACTCCTGCATTATCTGCATACAAAATGTCTCCGACACTATAGCTGCTTATACCGGTGCCACCAAATAGTTGCGAAATACTTGTTGTCGCAGAAAGATTGCCCGATGCATCTGTCGCAAGTATGCCTGCGCTGAAGTTTGCGAAGCGTACCGTGCCAGTTGTGGTGAGCTGTGCCGTTGGAGTTGTCGTACCAATTCCTACACTTCCCCCACTTGCTGCTAAATATGTATTCCCCGTTGTAGTGAGTTGCGTACTAGAAGCACCTCCGTTGAATTGTTGTAGAGCACTCCAAGAGTTTGCTGTAGTTGTACCAAAGGCAAGCGAAAAGTTATTTGACGCGTAGATAATCGGATACGTCGCCGAAAGTGAGCCTGGCGCTAGATAGTCAGTACCTGCAATTGCAGTAGTTATGGCGCTTGTTCCAGCACCCTTTAAGAGACCGGAGAGTGTAGTAGACCCTGTACCACCATTTCCTACCGGAAGCGTGCTACTCACATCGGCGGCAAGGTTTATGAGTGACGTACTTACAACGCCTGCTGTTGCCTTCAAGAATCCAGAGAGAGAACCCACGGAAAGCGCACTCGTATTTACGGTGCCTGTTGAGGTTATATTCGCTGCGGTGATATTTCCAGAAAAGAGTCCATTTCCAGCTACGGAAAGTCGCTCTGAAGGTGAGGTAGTACCAAGTCCCAGATTTCCAGAGGTTGTAACTGTTGCAACAACTGCATTATTAGTAATGACACTTATCGGGTTGTTATCGGTGGTGCCAAATGTCGCCGTCGCCCCGTAGCTGTTTCCTCCTTGTTGGAAGAATCCGGATGCAAGAGATGATGTTGAGACAGAGAGAATGCCACCACTATTAGTGAGACCGTTTCCAAGCAATGAAGTGAAGTAACTCCCGCCGAGTCCTAGGTTTGAAGTGTAGAGTGCAGTGGTCGTTGCGAAATCAATTCGTGCATTGATTGCGTAGAGATTCGTACTCGTCGCATTTGTTGATGTTGCGTTTACGAACTGTGAATTCGTACCGGTAAGAGTTGTAATGACGGCAGTTGTAATCGTTGCGAGTGTTGCGGTGAACGAATCAAAGATTCCACTTACAAAGTGCGCAACTGACGCAAAAAGATTTGTTGAGGTTGCGCTAGTGAAAACAGCATTTGTTGCAAAGAGGTTTGTTGAGGTTGCATTATCGACCACCGTCGTCGTCGCGATTAGGTTCGTGAAGGAAGACGTCGCCGTTGTTGATGTTGCAACGAAGTACGGACCGATAAGTGCACCTGCTGAAGAGATGCTACTAACCGAAAGAGTCCCTGCAGTAATTGTTCCGGTAACGGTAAGATTTCCACCAACACTCGCATTATTCGTTACCGTGAGAGAATCGAGTGTAGTTGCTCCTGCAGAAATAGTCGCACCTGTTATTGTGCCTCCCGTAATGGTTGAGTTTGTAATAGTGCCATTCGTAATACTTGATGCACTTCCTGAGCTACTCGAACTGCTTCCTCCGTTTCTTCGAACTTGTTTGAGTACCGACTCTGAATTTTTTGTAATCAACCCACTAAACACAGCGAGTCTACTTTCGAACTCACTTCGAGAGACTCCTTCTACCACCGTTTGTGGAAAGTAGTTTCGAACGACCGTTGTCCCTGGGTACGCAGTGTAGGTTTCGTACTGATCAAGATACTGCTCCGGTGTGCTTCTGTAGTCTCCTATTTGGTGGCTTTGCGGAAACGAGACTGATGCCGTATCGAACGGTATTACGGCAAGGTTTGGAGCAAACGGATTACTAAATAGATGCGCGAGCAGACGTGGTGGCGCGTCCACTAGTGGATGGAAAAACCTATATGTAGCAAGGGCAAGACGCTCTGGGCCAGAATACGCGGTTACCTCAGGTATGCTTGCAACGGCCCCACTAAGCGTGGCGGTATTTCTCTTAAGTGCGAGGGTCGTTGTCCTATAGGACTCTCCCAGAGAACCTGCTAAAACGTCAGTCGCGCGCGACTTTTTTTGTGCGAGTGTGTGTGGTGTGTGTCCCGCATAGTAGCCAAGTGTGCCACCTGTGGTGAGAAGTCCCTGAACGACGCTCCTTGAAACGACTGGTGAGTATTCTGCCCATGCGTATACACCATTCGTGTACCCCTCAAGCAAGGCATGTGTAAGACTTGGGGAGCGTATTGCACTGTCACGAATATGCGCCACACCATAGAGACTTTTTTCTCCTGCATTTCTAAGTGCTTGTGCGTAGTGCGCAAGAAGTGAAGTCTGTAGTGCAAGAACGTGTTCTCCGCTTTCGATGTATGCATCGACGATCGCTCCACTCATTCTTTGTGCACTGCGTACCGGGTGTAACACAAAACCTTCCAGAGCGACTACACGTGCATGTCCAACCGTTTTTGTATTGACTCTTTGTTCAAAAACTTTTTCTGAATTACTACTTGCATACAGTCCGTGATAAAAATCTATCTCTGTAATTTTTTTATTTGGAAAGTGATACGGAGAGAGAGCGGTTCGTGGTGATTTTTCTTCAGTAAGAGATACGTTGTCATTGTTATTTTCTTCCTGTGTCGTCTTGCGAAAATGTGCTTCTCCTGTGAATACTATTTCTGACTGTTGTTGAAAAATATTTTCCGTAATTTTTTGTCCAAGGTATGGAAGATACTCTGCGCCATAGGTACTTGAAGCAAGTAGTACAAGTGTCAGAACAAACGCAGTAGTTGACTTTAGAAAAGGGTGTACTGTAGTCCTCGGTGTTGATATAGTTCTTTTTATTGATATATAGTCAGATGTCGCAAGTACTGAGGACTGTGTTGTTTTTTCGCGGATTTCTACAGAGGACTTGTATTCGGTTTCTCTTGTGCGGGAAAGATCTTGAGCAAGTTCTTCTTTTTTGATTTTCTGTGCGTCGACAAATAACGCTAGCGAGTCCGTGTCAATGAGCCATGTGCGTCCAATTTGTGTTCCCTTAATTTTTTTAGCACGACAAAGTTTCCCAAGATAGTCAGAGTGGTACCCCGTAATTTCCGAAGCTATTTTAGTAGAAACCAAATTGTTTTCAAAGATTTTGTGCATGTCGGATAACCGAATTAATTAAATTATACAAGGTATTTCGTGATTAGTTATAAAAAATTGTGGGGATAAAAAATAATAGGAAAAGTTGCTATCTTTATTCATAAGAAAAACTCTTTTTGAAGAGTTTACTCGTGGTAGAAGATCTTACTGGAAGTAAAGTTTTCTAAAAGACTTCTTCTTTTAGCACACTGTATTTTGCATTTTAGTTAAAGTTATACGAACCATCATCAAAAATTCCCAGAAGCGAAGACCTCGGGGAACTTTTCATGAGTCGATATATCTAAGTAAATAATAGTTATATCGGTAATACGAACCAATTACATCCCTCTAAATCTACGTATATCCTCAAGAAATAAAAACACTCCCTGGTCAGAAGAAAAGTCTTGTTTGGAGATCTTTTTCTAGAAAAGTCCGCAACACTACTTTGTTCTGAGACAAGACACACTATGTAAACTCAATACCTGTCTTTTTTATACGCAAGTCTCTGTACAGGGTACTACTGTATACAATAAATCTCGTCCAAACGAGACAAGATTTATTGTATATATTACCTACTGTATACTCGTTCACCCTCTATAAAATTGAGAATTGACGATACCGTGCTGTTCCAATGTAGATAGTTACCACCGTAACCAGAACCAATGAGCATGACACCAACCACAATGCCACAAACACCAAATAATACTGCATTCACTACTAACGAACTGATTCCAGAGACCTTGTTAGATGCTATGGATACCCTAATATCTTCTACAAGAGCCTTCTCTTCTCTAATAAAAGACCTTTTCTCCGGACCGGAACCCTGAAGAACCTTAGTAACAGGCACCTCCTGTGCCTCCTCCCTTTCCTCAATTCTATGTAGGGGAACGCGAGTAATCTCCTCTTCCTCTGCAACAGGCACAGTTTTCTCCTCAATATCTTCCATTAGGGTCTCCTGTATTGTGTCGAGGTCATGTTCTACCTGTCTATGCTCAATAACTTCTGGTGACTCTATGTATGTATTTGTTTGTTTCTTAGAAAACCACTCTTTCCAAGCTTCCTGCATATCAGAGAGTGTTTCTTTTGAAGAGTTTTCTTGCCTGGTGTCTGTCAGTGCCTCTTCTTTTCTTTGAACCTCGGGAATAGTGTCAACTACTTCATGCTTGTATACCGAAGGTACCCACATACTTGGAAGATACGGATCTTCTTTTGGGACCACCTCCATTGCCACGTGAGTATCTTCAGGAAGCCCTGTGGTAGCAGTTCCAAATCGATGCGCCTGAATTGCAGTCTCAAGTACGTACCAGCTACGACCGACCATTTTTGCCTCTACATGACCCTCTCTACAGAGCTGACCAACATAGTCTTTTGCATACCCAGTAATTTCTGCAGCTGCTTTTGACGAGAGGTATCTCTTACCATCGATAATTAGTTCATTCATACTTGCAGTATATAGCTTTCTCGTCTCGTATAGAAGTGACTGTCCACAGCTCTATGTTCGACTTAAGAAGTTGAACATAGAGACCCGCCTACACAAATTCTGCCAGAGGTTTTTGGTTTATGTTTCTTATTACTACGCTACGACCCCCGTTGGATCTCTTCGAGGAGGAGGGTTCGGAGTGTCTCAGGGTTTCCAGCGCCTCTCGTCTCTTTCATCGACTGTCCCAACAGGTACTGCAAAACTTCCTCTTTTCCTGCCCTAAACTCTGCGACGACGTCTGGATTTGCCCTCAGGACATCAAGCACAGTACCTCTAAGCGCTTCGCTATCGTGTACCTGGAGAAGTGCTTTCTCCTTTGCAACTTCAGAGGGAGTACCCCCAACAGTTACCATGTGTGCCAAAACATCTTTTGCACCACGCGAGGACACTTCTTTTTTTGTAATCATAACTGCAAGATCTGCAAATGTTTCTGGAGTAACCTTTCCAAAACTACCCTCTTCACTTTCTTCCGTACTCTTTGAAACAAGACCTGCAAGATCAGAAATAAAATAATTAACGGCAATGGGAAGTGCTTCAACCTGTGTGGAAAGTCGTGCAATAACCTTATCAAAAAATACTCCTCGTTCATATGTAGCACCAATGAAGATCGTCTCGCTTTCTTTCATGCCAAGGGCACTATAGCGCGCGCGTCTTTCCCAAGGAAGTTCGGGAAGTGACATTTTAAGATTTTTGTCTGAGAACTCTGGAATCTCTGAGCGAAGTATTTTGGGGATATCTGGTTCTGGAAAATAGCGGTAATCTGCGGCTTCTTCCTTGAGTCTTTGTGGGAAAGTTTTTTGTGAGTTTTCATCCCAGCCGCGGGTCTCTTTCACTACTGAGCCACCCTGTTCAAGCAGCTGAGTTTGTCGAGCTATTTCAAACTCAATTGCACGTTCAACTGCGCGAAATGAGTTTATATTCTTGACCTCAACATAGGCAGTTGAGGGTGTTTGCGTCTTTGATACAGAGACGTTTGCTTCAATACGCATTTCACCTTTTTCGAGATTCGCGTGAGAACTGCCAAGTGTACGCAGAAGTAGTTGGAGCTCTCGTGCAAACGCTGTAGCAGTCTTTGAATCATGAAGTGCGGGCTCTGTAACGAGCTCCATCAGAGGGACTCCTGCACGATTAAAGTCGACGAGACTCGTAGGGTCCTCTCCTGTATGAGAAGAACGCGCGGTATCTTCCTCCAGGTGGATACGGGTAATCGGTACTCCAGAGAGAGATCCTCCTTGGACAAGCGGATACTTGTACTGACTTATTTGATACCCTTTTGGTATATCTGGATAGAAGTATGACTTTCTATCAAACTCAGTAAACTCTGTCAGCGTTGCTCCTATTGCAGTACCGACACGCAATACCTGTTTGACCGCCTCAAAATTTGGTACCGGTAGTGTTCCGGGGTGTGCAAGACAGACCGGACAAACATGCACATTGGGTTCTTTTTCGTCAGGGGCATTTGCACACTGGCAAAACATCTTTGTTTTTGTGTTTAATTCTGCGTGGATTTCGAGTCCTATGGTAGGCCTGTAGCTCATATAGTTATCTCTAGCTTAGGCTTTATATCCCAAATCAGCAAGCACTTTTGGGTAGTCTTATATTTTTACAGCTTACAAGCAGAGACTTGTATATTCTTAACTATCCGCCCGCTTGGTTGTTCTTCAGTTCTTTGGTGAGTATGTCCGAGAATTCCTTCAATAAAACCTCATCAATGATGGAGAGGACGTGCACCTCCTTCCCTGAGACCCTTTCAAGGTCCTTTACCTTTCGTTCTTGTTCTTCTGGAGCTATGGTATCTACCTTTGAAAGTATAAGTATCTCTTTTTTGTTCTCAAGATCCTTACCAAAGGTATCCAGTTCCTTGCGTATATCTCTATAGGCTTGCGCGACATCTTCTTGTTCAGACGAGACGAGATGTACAATAATTGCAGTTCTTTCTACATGCCTTAGGAATTTAGAACCAAGACCTCGTCCTTCCGAGGCGCCCGAAATGAGACCAGGGATATCCGCGAGGAGATGTCCGTAGAAGTCTCCTAGATGCGGATCTAATGTAGTAAAGGGATACGCCCCTACTTTTGACTGAGCACGCGTAAGCGCATTAAGGAGAGAGGACTTCCCTGCGTTTGGAAATCCAACAAATCCAGCATCTGCAATTAGCTTTAGAGTGAGTATAATGTCCCCCGACTGCCCTACTTTCCCCGGTGTTGCTTGTTCTGGATTCTGGTTAGTTGCCGCTTTAAAGTGCGGGTTTCCAAATCCACCGGCACCACCTTTAAAAATAGTCTTTCTCTCTCCTTCTTCAAGCATTTCAAAAGTTTCTTTCGTTGTTCCATTTTTAACGAGTGTCCCTACGGGAATACGAAGCACCACGGGCTTTCCATCTGCTCCGTGTTTATTATTATTCTCTCCATGGAAACCATTCTCAGCACGAAACTTCTTTGACTGCTGATATGACGCAAGTGCGCCTAGATCACGCACTGCCTCTAGAATAATGTCACCGCCCTTACCGCCGTCGCCTCCTGCAGGGCCACCATGATCTTTCCCCTTCAGGTGAAGCCAGCGCACTACACCATCGCCTCCGCGACCAGCGGTTCCATGAAGTGTTATTTCGTCTATAAATGCCATGTTGAAGAAGTTAGCAAGTAGATAGTAAGCAGTTGGCACAACAGTAACAGCGGTTACCTCATTGGCTATATTTCTTAGACCTTCCTTATAAGTGACTCTATCATCCGCTCAACTCCGGTCAAGAGCGCGGCGAATTCTATGATGTTAGTCTTTTATAAATTGTTTTTACAAGGAGAAGTTGGGTCTCCTTTGCTAGCTTCTTATAACCCAGCCCTGCGCGAGTAGGGGCTCCGCCTTTTTATATTTGAGTGTCTGCGCTTCTTCTCCTTTTCGTATTGTTACCATATCGTTTCGGCCGTACTCTACTCCTGCTTTTACAAGAGGCTCTCTCGTTCTTTCGATGGAGCCGTCATCCGAGCTATTAGCTAGTAACTCTCTACGTATTTTCTCCTCCTGTGAGCGAATACGTGCGTCATCTGCTGGTTCTAGATGTGGAAGTGCCGTATATATTTGTGCGTCGATGTTGACGAGCATGTCTTGAAATCGCAACAGTCCTTCTCTGCGATACTCTATAAGAGGGTCTCGCTGGCCATAAGCACGAAGGGACACACTCTTGCGTAGGTAGTCCATTGTCTCAAGGTGTTCGAGCCAAAAGGCGTCGGTTACCTGAAGAATGAGTCTTCGCAGTAATGCACACCAGACGTCTACACCGAAGTGTTCTTTCTTTTCGTTATATATCTGACTGATCTCATCCATGCCCAGAATACCTCCTTCAATAAGAGTGAATATATCTTCATTTAACCCGGTGAGTGCAATTCTTCTTCTCTCGTATATTGAAAGGCGTTGAGTATTAAGGACATCGTCGTACGCAAGGACCTGTTTACGAGAATCAAAGTTAAAGCCTTCAATACGTTTCTGAGCAGTCTCGAGAGACTTACTTATCATGGGACTTGCAATAGGTTCATCCTCTGCAATCTTAAAGGTGCCCATAACGCGCTTTAGCATATCGGAGGCAAAGACGCGCATAAGTTTATCTTCAAGAGAAACGTAGAAGCGCGTTTCCCCGGGGTCGCCTTGACGTCCCGAGCGACCGCGAAGCTGATTATCAATGCGTCGTGCCTCGTGTCTCTCAGTACCAATAACGACAAGTCCACCTACCTGTGCCACGTGGTCGTGTCTTTCCTTATTCACTGGTATACCACCGAGCTTAATATCCACACCACGACCAGCAAGGTTTGTCGCAACCGTAACACGGCCCAGGCTACCTGCTCCGGCGATAAGCTCTCCCTCACGTTCGTGATTCTTTGCGTTAAGTACTTCGTGCACAATTTTTGCTTTTGTAAAATAATCGCTGACGATTTCATTGTCTTCAATAGAGACGGTGCCCACGAGAACTGGCTGGCCTTTTTCTTGAAGATGCTTTACCTCTTTTGTGAGCGCCTTATACTTTCCCGCATTACTCTGAAAAATAAAGTCATCATGATCAACTCGAGCGATCGGTTTGTTTGTCGGAATAACTACGACTTCAAGTTTGTATACGGTATAGAACTCTTCTTCTGAGGAAAGTCCTGTACCAGTCATGCCACATAGCGCATCGTACATGCGAAAATAGTTCTGGAACGTTACGCTTGCATAGGTGCGTGTTTCTTTTTGTATAGTAACCCCTTCTTTCGCTTCTATGGCTTGGTGGAGTCCCTCAGACCACCTGCGTCCTGGTTGAAGCCGTCCGGTAAATTCGTCAACAATAACTATCTCTCCACCAGACTCATTTGTTTTGACGACGTATTCTTTATCTTTTTGAAAGAGAGCTTTTGCTCGCACGGCAGTTTCAAGGTGATGTGCAAATTTCATTCCTCCTTCGGTATATAGGTTTTCAATACCTAGTGCCTTCTCTGCTTTTGTGATGCCCTCTTCAGTGAGTGCTATGGCGTGTTGCTTCTCGTCAATAGCGTAGTCCTCACCCTGATTAAGAGTCCGCGCAATAGCGGCAAATTGTTCGTAGAGGTGTTCTGCGTCGGCAGTCGGACCAGAAATGATGAGTGGCGTACGCGCCTCATCAATCAAAATCGAGTCAATTTCGTCCACGATGGCGTAGTGTTGACCACGCTGTACTATTTGCCCGGCATCGTATGCAGTATTATCACGCAAATAGTCAAAGCCCAATTCATTATTTGTTGCGAAGGTAATATCTGCAGCATATGCTTCTTGTTTTGATGCTGGTCGCAAGTAGTCATAAAAGACACGAAACGCCGCGCTTTCGTCACGAGAGGCGTCTTCTTCTGTATCGGTATGGCTTGCATCGTACACATACGCGCCACCTGAAGTTACGACTCCAACAGAAAGTCCAAGATACCCATATACTTGCCCCATCCATGCTGCGTCGCGACGCGCGAGATAGTCGTTTACCGTTACCAGGTGAACTCCAAGACCTCTAAGTGCGTGAAGGGTTGCAGGGAGCGTTGCCACGAGAGTCTTCCCTTCTCCTGTTCGCATTTCTGCAATCTTCCCACGAGAAAGGGCGAGACCTCCCATAAGCTGTACGTCGTAGTGGCGTTCGTTTAGAGTCCTTCTGGACGCTTCACGCACCAATGCAAATACTTCCGCAATATCAGAATCCTGAGTAGGTACTCCCTGTGTTCTCTCTTTTATAGTCTGTAGCCGTTTTTGTAACTGTTCTTGAGAGAGTCCTTCAAATTCAAGAGACAGACTCTGTGCGTGCACTACGACGTTCTGAGCGCTCTTTAGAAAGGATTGGGACTGGTTTTGAGAGAATATACGCCCGAGGAAACTTGCCATAATCTACCTATATTACCTTACTTGGTTATGTTGTTCAAAAGTCTGATTAATTAGAGAAACACAAAAGCCCCCGCCTCACGGCGGGGGCTTTTGCTAAAGGCAAATTTATTTGCGCTTTGCTGCCTTTCTTTTTGTGGTCTTCTTTGCTGCTTTCTTTACAGTCTTCTTAGCTGCTTTTTTAACTGTCTTTTTTGCCGCCTTCTTTACCGTCTTTTTAACGGTCTTCTTTGCTGCTTTCTTTACAGTCTTCTTTGCGGCCTTCTTTTTTGCTGCCATATGTCGTGTGATGAAATGACTACTTGGTAATGCCGACCCACATGCGCACAAAATATTTTTCGAAACGACTCTCTCAAAAAATATTTCGTGCGCAAATGTGTTCTGTATTTATTATTACGCACAGAAAAAATTTGTGTAAGAAAAAAAATAAAAGTGTGGATAACTTTTATAAAAGTTTTTTCTAAAAAACTATTGGAAATGGTGTTACACGCGCAGTGTTCGTACCTCTCTCTCTATAGAGAGACCTGTTACCTCTATTACTTTCTGTGCAACTTCCTGTGCAAGAGTCTCTACATCCTGTACCGTTGCCCCGACGTGTGTTACGAGTACCAACGGTTGATTCTGGTAAAGTGCAACTGGGCCAATTGAAAACCCTTTCATACTTAATACTTTATCTAAAATGTAGGCAAGCGGTATTTTAACTCCGTTTCCAAAAGGAAAACCTGGGAGGTCTTTATACGTTTCCTTGAGCTTGGAGAACGCTTCTTCTGTCACCACTGGATTCTTGAAAAAAGATCCTGCGGTTCCGGTGGTTTCCATGTCGGGAAACTTTCGTGCACGAATATCTCGTACGGAAGAAGCTATCGCAAGTGGGCTAACAAGCTTCGCGCCTTGCTCAACGGCACAGGCAAGATCAACGTAGTCTATACGGGGATTCTCCCTATAAGAGAGGCTCAGAGCAACTTTAGTAATGACATGCGTAGAGTCGTGCTTAAACGCGCTCTCTCTGTACCCAAAGGAACACTCCTCTTTCATGAGACGCATGTATGTTTGTTTTTTGGTGTCGTATACCTCTACCCATACAAGGGTGTCGGAAAGTTCGGCGCCGTAGGCGCCGATATTTTGCACTGGAGCCGCCCCTACCGTCCCTGGAATACCGGCTAAGTTTTCGATACCCCACAGAGAGCGCTTTACAGATTCCTCGACAAGTGTGTCCCATGACACTCCAGCGTCCGCAATAACAAGCACGCCCTCTCTCTCTGACTCCTCATCCCAAAGAATATCTTTTGTCTTTAGCTGGACGATAATTGCTTCAACGTCATGTTCCTGTGCAAGAACGTTACTACCCTGTCCGAGCACGTACCACGGTAGGTTTTTCTCCTTTGCAAACTCTAGTGCGCCAGCAATGTCGGCACTACTCTGGCACTCTACAACATACCGAGCAACACCTCCAACCTTTAGGGTGGTGAGTGTTGCAAGTGAAATGTTTTCTGTAATTTCCATAGGACACCTACCTGAAAACCCCGTAACCGTTAAAAATTCCTCCGATACTAGGCACAGATGAGAATCGTACCGAGCCGTATGAGCTATACGGTGAGGGAGACTCGGAGTCTGTAACAACGTAGCGGTGAATTTTTAACGGTTACCCTCCGAGCTGTTTGAGGACCGAGGCACCCTGAGCACTAGCCTCCGGATGCGTCCGGATTACCTCCCTCACTTGAGCACGTGCGTCTCCAATCCTTCCTGACTCAGCATATGCGGCAACTATCTGAAATCCGGTTGCAACGTCGTTACGCTCCTTGTAGCGAGCCTGGAGGAGCTCTATGAGCTCTTTCCACGCTTTTGTCTGATAGTAGGCGATGATGAGAATCGAGTTTTCACTCATAACCGTTGTTGTTCCAAAACGCTGAAGAAGAACGTCTTTGCCCCCTTGCATATCCCCGTTAATGACACGCCCTGCTGCCAGATATATCACGGCATCAGGATACGCTGGCTCCAAGTCGTAGGCTTGTTGGAAATACTCAAGTGCTTTTGTAATGTCACCTGCCTGCCACGCTCCAATTCCCTGTTCAAATATAATTGCTTGTTTGCGCGGAGAGAGTTCGTGCGCGAGAGTGCTCTCTTTAAGCGCCTGTTCATACTGACCGATACTTCTGTAGAGAACTGCATACTGTAGATGCATACGTGGGTCAAGCGGAACATTCGCGACTTCAATACCGACCTGCTCCACTGCGTATGCTGCAACTTCTTCCTTTAGTGCTTGCGATGTGTCACTAGAAGAAACCACACCTGCGGTAAACTGGATTAGCTGTTCACGAATCTCTTGTGTCGCAAACGAGCCACTTTCAATTGCTTTCTTGAAATATCCCAAACGTGTCTGTACATCTTCTGACGGAGTCATTCCCTTAATGAGATTCCTCCCCGAATTCATGTGTCGTACATTCACCGTCCATATACAAAACACCAGGGCGACTACCATGAGAGGAACAACGGCAGTGGTAGCAACTGACTTATCAAGTTCTCCGAGTTTCTCAAAGAGAGGTAGTGGTTTTTTCCGATGCATGTGCGCTACTGCAAGTATTCCTGCAAGAGGTATATATGTGAATAGGTTATCAAACACCACCAGACCTTGAATACCATAGGCAACTAGTACCGAGAGGAGAAGTATGCGCTGTGCGCGAGATACGTCTGCACGATAGAGTCCCCATACAGCGCTTAGCAATAACAAGAGGAACAGCACAAGCGCAGGAATACCACCAGCAACAAGCCAATCGAGGTAGATGTCATGCGCTCTATCAAACCATGGCTCCTGTGCGTACATCGACGGCTGGTAGTGTTTTGCAAAGATGTAGTTAAATCCTTCTTGTCCCCAACCAGTTATGGGGCGTTCCTTGATACCCTCTACTGCCATTTCCCAAATCGTAAAACGTGTTTCAAGTTCTTTTAGTGAGATTGAAGCAAGGCGCCTTAATGTCTCGTTATTCTGAACAAAGGCACTTTCCCTAACACTCACAAAACCACCAACAAGAATAAGTAGTCCTAGGAGTACCGTTGCCGCTCCTTGTTTGCCACGTTTCCCTGCCTCAAGCATCCACAGTACCGTGCCAAAGAATGCCGCTCCAACAAGAGCCACCATTGCTCCGCGAGTCTGTGTACCGTAGAGAATTACCACCTCAAGTGCAGTAAGCGCGAAGAGTCCGTATCGAAGCCACGCCGACTCTTTTCCCTTAGTCTCCAGTGCTTGCCACAGCGTTATGCCAATTGCAAAAAGCATATATCCAGCAAGATATTCTGAATTCCCAAGATTTGCGTCTAGTCGAGTATCACTTTGGTGGATTCTAAAAATTCCAGCGAGTTGCCCAATTCCATGGAGACACGACAGAGCCGCTGCACCAATGAACGTGAGCCACCAGGCACGCCACAGTTTATCAACGGAAAGTATTGAGCTTATAACGACAAAGAAGAGGTATACGTGGAGCAGTGTTATGAAGCCATCCATGCGTTCGAAGTTGCTCCAAAACGCTTTGTGACTATTTACAGCAAACGCGTCAGCAATGATCATCCACACCACCAAGAGTTTGAAAAGTAGTGCAGTCCACGAAAACTCTGGTCGGTACCTTTTATCTACAAGTGCAAGTATGGCAAAGGACGCAAAGGCTATTTCAACAAGTATACGAAAGGCAAAGTTCTTTCCTGTTATAAAAGGAAAGAACAGAGAATCACCAACGTACAGCGCAAGAAACGGAATTATAAAAAGAGGAACAAGAACCATCCATCGGGATACATTTTTCATATAGTGAACAGTATATACCATCCAAAGCGAACGGCACATTTTACCCTGACACTATAGGCTACTTTGGGTTTTGCCTTACAAAGAATAAGGTACGCCCTGTATTTGCCGTAAGCTTGTAACCTCTAGTGTGTAGAAACTTATAGGCTCCACAGGCTGTCGGGTTCTCAGCATCAAAATTATTGTCTTCAATGAGAATAATTTTCGGAGGAGTGTTCCAGTCATGAGACATGAGCACATCGATATCAAGCCCTTCCACATCTATCGAAAGAACATCAATATGCTTAATTTGCTGTGTTTCGAGTATATCAGCCAATGTTCGTATAGAGACCTGTTCAGTACCGATAAACGTAGGGTACGAAGCATCCTTATAGATTTGTGCTTCCTTATCGCTAAACGTATTGTATGCACCATCGCTAAACTTATAATAGGTGTTAATCCCTGTATGCCGTCCTACCCCCGTATGCACAAAGGTATCGCGGGCTCTAAAAAATCTGTATAGTGGACGCATCTGTGCATTAGCATCAATAACTAAACCCTTCCAACCTAATCGGTACAGCATGTATGTATTTGAGTAGTGAATCGGATGATACGCGCCTACGTCTACATACATTCCTCGATGAATATCTTTTACGAGTGACGCTAGTACTGCATCTTCCCCATCTTGACCATACGTCCTTAGTACACCTCTGCCTAAGAGGAGTCTAATGAGAGAACGTATAATTTGATAAAGAGTATTCATAAACGTGAGTATATCACTCAGAAATCAGAGATTCCCCTTGAGCCATTAATGCTGTGGTGTTACTTGGGTCAAAAAAGGATAGTATATAGATAATATGGAACCAATATCGGTATTCGGGCGGAGCGTACTTTATCTCGAACGCATAGCGAAAACAGACCTACGGTACGTATTTCGAGGTGGGAGCTGGCTTGCATTCGCCCAAATCATTATCTCTGTAGTGGCTTTTTTAATTTCTATTGCATTTGCACATTTTGTATCTAAAGAGGTTTATGGCACATACCGGTTCCTCCTATCTTTGTTCTGGGTGTTAACGGCTCTCTCTCTCACGGGACTCCCTGCAGTACTTGCTCGTGCCGTTGCAAAGGGTGATGATGGCGCGTATCTGCCAGCAATAAGGCTAAGTCTGTTATGGGCACTTCCCATGCTGGTCATCTCATGTGTTCTCGCTGCGTATTACTTTTATCAAGGAAACCCTACACTAGGTTTTGGTTGTCTCGTGATTGCACTTGTGGGGCCCTGTATGCAGGGATCGTATCTATATGGTTCTTACCTAGAGGGCAAACAGGCTTTTCGTGATAACGCAATCTTTGGAATACTTCTAAACGCAGTACCTGCAATACTCCTTGTTGTTAGCATGTTTTGGGTTACAAATCCTGTATTCTTCCTTTTCATTAATTTAGGAGGAAGCGTTCTCACGGCGGCGACTCTCTCTATATATACATATCTTACATACAAGCCAAAAAAATCGGAGCAACCAAAGGGGTTCTTAAGTCTTACCGGCCATTTTAGTGCCATGAATATTCTCTTTACTCTGTCTCAGCAGCTAGACCGTCTCTTGGTGTACCACTATATAGGCGCCGCACAACTTGCCGTATACAGTTTTGCAATTGCGATACCAGATCAAATAAAGACTCTTTTTGGTACCTTCTCTACGCTTGCATTACCAAAGTTTGTTACTCGGTCCTTATCAGAAATTAAAAAAACACTTATCTATAGACTTTTGGGGTTTACTGCGCTGACCGTTCTTGCAGCAGTTCTATATAGCGCTATAGCGCCTTACTTTTTTCATGCCGTATTTCCAAACTACACTGAGGCAATCCACTATTCTCAAATATATGCATTTGCACTAGTGCCTATTGGAAGCATGATCCCTCTTACTATTTTGGAAGCGCATGCCGCTAAAAAATCGCTCTATATATTCAATATACTTGGACCTCTCTTTCAAATCGTTGTTCTCTTTTTTGGAATACTCTCGTACGGACTACTCGGCGTTGTCATTGCACGTATAATCGGACGACTTTTCACTTTGGCTCTTAGCGTAGGACTAGTGCATTTTTATACATCCCCCTCTCACTCCCCTTAATTTCATGGACTGAAAGATTTTCTAGCGGTATCATATCTCGTATGCATAAAGAAGCACTCCAGGAAGACGAGTATGACTTCCCCTATCACCATCTGGTCTCCATTAGACCATTCTCTGAAACACGACATTTATTCTGGGGTTACCGATACGCTGCTTACTTGGAGAAAATTATTATTGATGTAGGAAATCTTACATATCAGTCTTTGGTCGAGATTGGTTGCGGAGACGGAAAGATTATTACGGAAGTGGCTCGAGCCTATCCGGACAGAAAATATGTTGGTACCGATTACTCAGAAAAGTCACTTCGCTTGGCACAATCCTTCTCTCCAGCACTTACCTTTGTTACCAAAACAATAGAGAAGTTTGATGGATTTCTGTTAATCGAAGTCATTGAGCATATACCCCCGGAAGAAATGTTAGAGTTTATCGGTTCTTTAGCAGACACTCTGCTCCCTGGAGGTTTTGGAATTATTAGCACCCCATGTGATAACGTGCCCTTAATACATAAGCACTACCAACATTTTAATAAAGATTCACTTTGTTCTATTTTAGAGAGTCATTTTGAAATTGTTAGTTTTGAATATACTAATGCAGATACTTTACTTAGCAAAATTATCAAACGACTTCTCGCAAATCGCTTCTTTATTCTTAATCACTCAAAATTGGTTAATTCTTTATATGAATTATATAAACGAAACTGCCTCATTGCTTCTCCGAAGAATGCAACACAAGTATACGCAATCGTCCGAAAAAAATAAAATTATTACTTTTTTGTACAAGCAAGATATACTCCAGAACTAAGGAGTGTCTCAACACGTGTCTTTCTCTGAATATCTCCATACTGAGCAAGAACGAGGGAGTCTACCTTCTTAAAGACCATCATGAGTAACCACAATATACCCTTTGTAAATCTTCCTCCGCGTAGTTTCGTCTGGAAAATAACTCGCTGAAGCAAGACTGCTATCGTAGTGAATGTATCTGTTTCTACCGCCTCGTCGATAATCTCAAAATCAGCAAAAAGAATACGTAGGCCGTTTGGAGTAAAGCGCCAATAGTCTCCAGGCGCATCGTGAACGGGAAAAGTAAACCGTGTCGTAATAACAAGCGTACCACCTGGAGCAAGTACACGATACATTTGAGCAATTGCTTTTCTCGGATCATGAAGATGCTCAAGAACTTCCGAGCATAGAATCGTATGATAACTATTGTCAGGAAACGGCATATCGTGGATATCTCCGACTATTTCTGGATTTCGAGTGGGATCTATATCGAATGTGGTGCGGTTTGGGAATCGTGAATCTTGGTCAGCGCCACCAGAACCAATGTCAAGAACCTGTTCCTTGGTTGCGTACCTTTCTAAAAAAGCATTGATACCTATACGTGTTATTTTTTGCATATCTCAATATTCTAAGGTTCTTGTGCAGATAGTGCAGTAAGTATAGTATGCGAACGCATCTTCCAAGAATACTTTTGCACGTCTATACGCGCGCGCGCTGCGCGCGCGCTGCTCTCTTCTGGATTGTCACATACAAATCTTATTCCCTCGGCAAGTGCTTGGGGTGAGTCAGGTGTAACAAGCACTGCATTTGTCTCGTTCAACACCTCTCGCAAACTCGGCAAATCGCTCGCTACGATAGGTATACCTGATGCCATGTAGGTAAACAACTTGAGTGGTGAAGTATACTTTGCTGATATCTTTTGTAGACCAGAGTTTGGCAAGATAAGAACATCTGCTGCTGATTGATTATGTGGGAGCTCGGTATATGGATGGAAGCCAAGAAAGTGCACGTCGGGATTATCTTTCTTAAGTTTTTCCCACTCACCACCATATCCCCCTATCACTACGGTCGTAATATCGGGTGCCAATAGCTTGGCAGCACCAAATAAAGAACCAGTGCCCTTCCACGTATCTAAAAGACCAATGTACAGTGCGATGGTGCTCTGTATAGAAAGACCGAGACGTTTCCTTGCATCTTCTTTTGTCTGTGTATGGAGAAAGTCCTCAAGAGAAACTCCGTCAGGAGCAACAACCGTCTTTTCTCGTGGAAAGCCAGCAGCTACCATATCATCAATAAGTCCCTGTGTAATGCCAACTAGTAATTTAACTTTCTGCAGTTTTGGTATAGTTCGAACAACAATAGGAGAAATATCATGTATTTCAAATACACAACTTTTCATGCCTGTTGCAAGAAGCTCGCGGGTAAAGATGAAATCATACTGCGTACAGAACAGGTACATACGGACAAAAAACAGAAAAGAGAGCGTGCGCACTTTATACCAAAAGGAGCTCTGAGTTCCTGGAAATAAATCGATGCAGGGTAGTTTTATAATCTTGAAATTACTTTTTACTCCTGCGTATTCATACGGATCTTCCACACGCGTACGTGCGCGCATAGGCACGATAAGCACTACCTCATTCCCACCAACTGCGAATGCTTCACACATCTTCAAAATTTGTATTACATGCGCCCAGTCGTCAGGTATACGGGCACTTGAAAGGTACGCTATCTTCATACGTTATTAAGAATGGGGAAATATTAAATCATACATATCTATAATTGCCCGGTGAACCTTCCTTTCAACAAGCTGTGTGCGACTAAATTCTGTAAGACCTGCAGAAAGATCATACTCTTGGGGTTCAAGGTTTTTTGAGACTATCTGTATTTCCTCAGGAGTAAGTTCCGCTATAAACGTGTAGGACAGGGTGTCACTGCCCTTTTCTTGTGGATACTGTTTCCGCTCTGAACAAATATAACGATTCATTCCCAGAAAAGAGAAACGCTCTCTAGGAAGATTAAGAGACGTTTCTCGAGCAAAGATCCGTTGCGCTCCGTCTTGTTCTTTCTCACCAGCACCAATACGTCCACCAATAACCCAATCGGTAGATATTGGAGGCACAATACGCTTAGCAAGCCACAGTGTCTTATGTTCTCTATCAATAATAACCGTATCCGCACACACAACAATTAACGAGGACAGGGCTTGCTCATACACTTCCTCACTTAAGAACGTGAGTGGCATCATAAACTCTGGATCTTCTACATACAATTTTGGAGGCATATACAAGCTGTACTTTCTGACTAAAATCCTAGATATGTTTCAAAAACTGTTCTGAGTGTTTGGTCGGGTTTTGGTATTTGTCCAAATCAGCATCTACCATCATTTCTACAAGCTCCTTAAAATTTGTCTTTGGTTCCCAACCAAGAATGTGCTTTGCTTTTGAAGCGTTTCCCTCCAGGTGATACACATCTAGTGGACGTTTGAACTCATCTTTAATTCGAACATGCTCTTTATAGTTAAGTCCGACGTGGGTAAACGCTATCTCGCAAAACTCGCGAACAGAGTGTGATTGACCCGTCGCAATAACAAAATTACCTGATACGGGTTGTTGGAGCATTTTCCACATAGCTTCCACATAATCTCCTGCAAAACCCCAATCACGTTTCGCGTCAAGATTTCCCAGATATATCTCCTTGATATATCCCATTTTTATGCGCGCGACTCCATCCGTTACTTTTTTAGTAACAAACTCCACTCCACGAATCGGAGACTCATGATTAAAGAGAATTCCTGAGGACGCAAATAAGTTGTATCCGGTACGATAATTATTTGTTACCCAATGAGCGTATAATTTTGCAGCCGCGTAAGGACTTTCGGGAGCAAAGGGAGTCTCTTCATTTTGAGGAGCTGGAGAATTACCGTACATCTCAGAGGTAGAGGCTTGGTAGAAGCGAATCTTCGGATTAACAATCCTAATTGCATCAAAAATACGAGTGACTCCAAGACCTGATATTTCTCCTGTCGCAATTGCCTCATCAAAGGAAACCCCTACAAAACTCTGTGCCCCCAGATTGTAAACCTCGTCTGGCTTTGTATGTCTAAGCGCCATAATTATTGAGGTTTGGTCCAAGAGATCAAAAGGCACAAGCTCGACATCCTTCTTTACGTCTAGGTAATGCAGGCGCCAAAAATTACGCGTACTGGAACGACGATATCCTCCGTAGACCTTATACCCCTTACTCACTAAAAACTTTGCCAAATATGCCCCATCTTGCCCGGTGATTCCAGTTATAAATGCTCGTTTCATAAGATATATATACTAGAACTATATACCAGATCTCAAAGTTTCGATATCAACCCAGTACTATTGCTTACTTATTAATTAAGGCGTGCCTTAATTACATCCTCGAACCAGCCAAGTTTAATCCCTGCTGTTATTCTAATATCAATTTTTGATGCGAATTCTGCACTAATGTTACCCATAACTACACGTTCTTCTTCAGTGAGGTTATAACACTTTAGGATTGCTTCAGAGACTCCTGATATTTTATTCATTGGTACCACGTACCCGTTACCACCCGAGACAGTTTTTGGAAGTGCTCCATTCTCGTACACGACGAGTGGAAGACCTGACGACATCGCCTCAATAAGAGCGAGGTCATATCCGCACATACGCTGAGTATTTGAGAGATTTGTATATACATTGATAGCGCGATGTAATTTTGCAAGATCGAGCTCAGAAAGACTACTGAAGAAAAAGGTTCCGTCTTCAAGCCCATGTTCTTTTGCAACTTCTTTCCATTTATTAACACCCTTCGGACTTCCGCCACAAATCACTACCCCAATGTCGTAACCTTGTTTCGCAAGAGCCGCGACCGCCCTAATAAGATGATCGTGACCCTTACGAAGCTCGAACATACCAACTGCTCCAACCAGAAACTTCTGCTGAGGCAGTTTGAAGTATTCTCGGAGCTCATGTCGGGTCATGGGAATCTTCTGGCTGTAAAACACGTAATCTCCAGTATCCCAAAATTCTTTAAGCTTCTCGTCTGATAGGTAGCTACGTAGTTCTACCGAACAGTTATCCATGCCTAACACCAAGTCTGCCTTATTGAGGAACTCAGTCCAATATAGCTTTCGTGCATTCTCGGTTAAGTATTTGTTCTCACCCATGAAGCCCTCTCTAACTTCCGCATACACGTCATATATAATGGGGATATTTCTTCTGTTTGCAATTTCTGCAGCCATAAATGTCTTTATAAGAGCTGCTTGTCCAAGTACAATATCCGGTCTAAATTTTTCAAAAATACCATCAAGATACACTCCGTAAGCACACGCGAGTATAAGTTCTGCTGATATGTGTGGAGAGAGTATGTAATGACTTTTGAGTAAAATAAAGTATAGCTTTGGGTTTCGTAATAAATATCGTATTAAAAATAGTACCTTGCTGACTTTCTTCGGTTCCTTTTTATACTCGTAAAAGTATTCTGCATTAACACCAAAGTCATCTCCCTTTTCTGGAAAGTACGAAAACGTAATGGCAACGTCATGTCCCGCTTTCTTCCATTCGCGAGCAGACATCAGAACAAGCTTTGGGATACCTCCATAGGGAGGTGGTAGACTATTGCCCGTAGTTCCAGTAATAAGTATCTTCATGAGAGTCAATTTATGACTGTAATTCGGCTATAACTTCCTGTATTTGTGCAACAACGTATGCCTGCTCCTCAACTGTAATATCTGTACCGCTTGGGATATATAAGCCATTTTTACCAGCATAACTTGCAACCGGACTCACCTGTCCCTTAACCATTCCTTTTTTAATAAAGAGTTCCTGATCATTGAAAGGCAGGAAGCTCTCTCGTGTCTCAACTCCTCGTTCCTTAAGTATTCTCATAAGAGTCTCTCTTTTGCCCTCTAAAGAACCGGTGAGGATTATATTGTACATCCAGTATACGTTCTTAGCCCATGGCATTTCTTTCGGAAGAACAAGATCTGTAATATCAGCAAGTGCTTGTGTGTAATAATCCGCCATTATTTTCTTCCGATTTAAAATGTCATCAATACGAGTCATCTGTGCCGAACCCATCGCGCATTGTAGATTCGTAAGACGATAATTATACCCAATCTCCTCGTGCATAAATTTATTCGTCTTTCCAAAAGCAAGAGCTTTGAGTGAACGCGCGCGCGCTGCGTATTCTAGATTATTCGTCGTAAGCATGCCACCTTCACCTGTGGTTATGATTTTATTTGCATACAGACTAAAACAACCAATGTCTCCAATACTACCCACCTTCTTCCCTTTGTACTGCGCACCATGCGCCTCAGCAGCGTCTTCAATAACGTACAAATTGTGTTTCCGCGCTATCTCCATGATAGGGTCCATATCTGCAGGATGTCCATATATGTGTACAACCACAATCGCCTTGGTTTTCGCAGTTATGGCTGCCTCTAACAAAGCTGGATCCATGTTGTAGGTATCATTTTCTGAATCTATGGGTATTGGTACACCTCCGTCATATAGGATTGAGAAGAATGTAGCCATATTCGTGAATGTCGAAGTAAGAACCTCGTCACCCTTTCCGATATTGAGTATACGGAGCGCTAAGTGAAGTGCGGTTGTTCCGCTACTTACAGACACCGCATCAGCTGTACCACAAAATTCAGCAAACTCTTTTTCGAACCTTGGAATGTATCCACCGAAAAGACCAGAAATCTCAGTTTTATTAAGAGCGTCATTTACATACTCCTTTTCAATATCCCCAAATAACGGTTTGCCAACGGATACGTGCATAAACTAAGAGACTAATTTTGTCTCTGGAGTGAGACGTACCACATCCTGCTCATACTCCCTTCCCTTACGGGGACCTTTGGTGATAGAAAGTGTTGTTGCTGGAGTTATGGCTTTAAGCGCGTGATGTTCCCCGATCGGATGACGTATGAGATCCCCTGCACCAGCTATTTCCTTTTCAAGTTCTCCTTCATACCCATCGCGACCATAGCACTCGAGCTCACCAGTTAGTACATAGTCCCACTGTTCACTGTGCTCGTGAAAGTGATTACCTCGAACAGAGTCTTGTGCATAGGTGATATAGGTTATAGCATCAATGTCAACGTGTGTGAGAATGTCTCTAATTTCCCCTCTATCATCGCTAAAGTTTGCCTTAGTGTGAATGATCTCCATATGATTATCGTATTACTGGTTTAGGTATAGGGATAATGAATTTACCACCTTTTTTCGTAAAAGCTTCGTTATTCTTAATAATCTCTGTTGCAAAATTCCATGCGAGCAATAATGCATAGTCAGCGTCTTCAGTTAACAGCGCAGAGTCTGGCAATATGGGAATATGTGCTCCCGGAGTATAGCGTCCAATCTTAAGGTTCGTTTTCTCAGTTGCAAACGGAGTATGACGTAAGGTGAGTCCATTATAATTAATAAGGGTCATACCCTTTGCAGGAGTTGAGAGTAGGGCGATTTTCTTTCCCTGATGAAGTAACTTTTCAATAAGTTCCATTAGATCCCTTCTATTTTTTTCTACACGTTTCGCGAAATCTTTCATTGTCTTGAGATCATGTAGTTTCTTTTTCTTTTCTCTTTGCAGAATGATTGCCACGCTCTTATCAATCTCTCGTCTACCTTTCTTCCCTATGTACACACGAAATGACCCACCGTGAATTCCTGTTTCTTCAACAGCGAACACCTCCATTCCAAATTGCTTCACAAACGCCACGACTGGAGCAAGCGATAAATACGAAAGATGTTCATGATATACCGTGTCATATTCAAGATGATCAACAAGGTGTTCGAAATGTGGGGACTCAAAGATAAATACTCCGTCGGTAGATAGCAACTGCTTCGCCGCCTTTAATACCTCGTGTAGATCATCAATATGTGCGAACACATTTGTTCCAACGATAACCGAGGCTGCACCGTGTACATTCCTTACTTTTTCTGCAATTGTTCTATCAAAGAAAGCGCAGTAGGTTTTAATTCCACGGGTATTTGCGAGTACCACAATATTTGGTGCCGGATCTATACCAACAATCTTCATGCCCTCTCCCTGGAATGAGGTAAGAAGAGTGCCGTCATTACTTCCCATATCAACTATCAATGACTTCGGCTTGAGTTTGAGGCGAGTTGTAACTGCCTTTGCGAACTCGTCCCAATGCACTTTCCCTGATTTTGTAGTCCCTGATTCGTAAGGATAGTCAAATTGATAGAGTATGCGGGGATCTACGACATGTGAAAGCTGCGAGAGACCACAGTTCGTACACAACATTACACGTAGTGGATAACTTAATTGAGGCAAGTCTAGTTCTTCTTTTTTGCGAAACTGGTCAGCTGGTACGTGACTACCTAAATCCAGGTACTGAGCAAGAGTTTTTTCCTGACACATGCGACACCTAGTAACTTTCCTGAGCAAGGATTCTGTTTTTGATCGTTGAAGGTCTTTCATTTTCATATGTAGATACTACTCTTTTAAATAAACATTGCAAAGCATTCATTTATTTGGAAAGATTCTCCAAATAAAAACTCTTTAAGCCACCGAATACAAAGCCCTTCTCTTTGTATAACCCCCTCCACTGTTGTTGAAAGCGTGCTTTTGTTCTCAAATACCCACAAAATATTGTTTTAGTTCGAGTTAGAAACCATTTCAACTCACGTTTTTTACGGTTATAGATAGAGACTATGGTTAGTACCCCTGTTGGTATAACAAGGATACTGCTAACGCCATTATTCGCCATGCGTGAGAAAATAGCTCGCCAGTCATCATCGCTGAAACTTGCATCAATCCTATATATAAGAACAAGACTATTATTGCCTAAGTACTTCTGTGTTACTTCTTTCCAATCTCCATTTTGAATATCAAACTGAATAATTTCATCAGATTCAGTAAACACTCTTTGCAAACGTTCAACAGTTGTTTTGGAATAATCTGAACAAATGACCGTAAGAGACGGGAGTAACTTCTTAAGTTGGTACTCGAGCGCGGCTCCACCCACACCCACAGAAAAGATCTTTATAATCTCTTCCTGCTTAAGAAACTCTGCAATCTCTCTTGCGCGATCTTTTAACCCTGCGTCTTGACCGTCTTTGAATACTTCTAATTCCGAAGCAGCCAGCCAGCCCTCTCTATCGGCCGCAATAGAAAAAAAGGGATGATTATCTCTTAACTCATCCCACGATTCAGGTGATACGAGTGCTTTATCTTTTAAGGCTACGCTAGAGTCACCAAATATCTGGTAATGCCTCATACCAAAAGAAATGGGCATGGAATTAATCTGTTTCAAGAATTCTATAGCACGGGTTCTCATATAATAATTATACTTTGATAAAAGTCCTAAGTATCGCTGCAAGTTCGTTCGAAAAAGCATCAAACCGCAAGTGTTCTTTGTATGCCTGTCGAGCTTTCCTTTGCATATCGATAAATGTCTCCGGAGATAGCTCGTTATGAGCTTCTAGTAGCTTCTCTGTAATATTGTCTATATCTTTCCAGTCTACATATATACAAAACTCTCTATACCTAACTTTAGTTTCAAGGGGAAGCACACACGCGGTATCAAGAAGTAGTGGAATACGCCCAAGTGACAGCGCCTCATAAAACCGGACAGAAGAGTTTGCGTCTCCCTTAATACATAAAGCATAATCAGACGAAAGAAGGTTCTCCACGAACTCTTTGCGATTATCCGCAACACTCCCTATGATAGTCTTGGTGTGACCAGAGTACGTTTTTCGTGCCGTAAAGTTCGAATCTATACGGGAATCCTTGCTCAGTATTTTAAGTACACGAGCACGGTATAAAATTCCTTTGTGTTCTGCTCCGCGCTTGGGAGTAAAGATTTCTGCGATATATATGGGAAATTCCTTATAGAAAATCTTGAGGCGTTTTTTAAACGGGACGTCAGCCCAACCCGTAAAACCAACAACTGGTTTTACGGGCTTTTGTCGTAGTTGCAGTTCCCCTGCACAATATGTCTCTAGTAAGTCTTCTGCAGGAAATGGTATCGTAATCTCATTTTTTCTTTTACTATAGGCGTACTGACTCACTCGAAGAATAACTGCATTCGGGATATCAATTGGGGTTTCCAAATCCCCAGCACCATCAATAAGAAGTAATTTCCCTGCTGCTGTTGCCTCTTCTATAATGTTTTGGAGTTTTTTTGGATTTACTTGTTTGAGTCTATCGTACGAATACGGGACTAACACAAAATCAGCATCCGCTATATCCTCAACTAATTCAAAGTCGTTTTTAGAATATTGGTATTGAAGTTCTGCCGCCCTTACGTAGGGCATGGACTCCTTTGCAACTACTCCCCAAAACGGGAAAAGTAATTCTACATAGGTGTACAACTTTTCTTCTTTATACCAAGGACCAACGTACAGGCGTATTTTGTTCATATCTTATAAAGAAGAAGACATACTTATTGTTTCTTCATAATCCAAAAATATCCAAGGGGTATGCGTTCGTGTAACTCTTGGTATTTCTTGAAGTGGAGTAATATCTTATCAACAGACTCAAAGCAGTATTTGGTTATCTTTTGAAGAAATCTGCTGGGAATCCACCTTCCTATACATTGATAGATGAGAGAGAACAGACCATACCCCAACGGCTCTATTTTAATTATTTCAAACCCGTATAGTTCCGCGAGTTTTCTGTACGCAGATGCCGTATACCTGTGATAGTCATTCGGAGAGCCATGAATATGGTGCATGAAAGGTGTATTTG
>CXWL01011415.1_pt1 | contig 27156 bp, 16 predicted proteins | sample 590931 | NCBI WGS metagenome assembly CXWL01 (sample SAMEA3498368, study PRJEB10139) | groundwater metagenome | biome: water well; material: biofilm material | place: Germany | collected 2015-04-27 | reverse complement strand
GAGGCGATGTCACCGAGGATGGCCTTGCGGCGGTCGCCGAAGCCAGGCGCCTTGACCGCACAGCAATGCAAAGTGCCGCGCATCTTGTTGACCACCAGCGTCGCCAGTGCCTCGCCATCGACGTCTTCGGCGATGATGAGGATGGGACGTCCGCTCGTGACCACGCCTTCCAGCACCGGAACGAAATCGCGCAAGTTCGAAATCTTCTTTTCGTAAATCAGAATGGCCGGATCGCGGAGCACACATTCAAGCGAGCCCGGATCGGTCATGAAGTAGGGTGAAATGAAGCCTTTGTCGAACTGCATGCCGTCAACGACTTCCTTCTCCGTCGTCAGCGACTTGCCCTCTTCGATCTCGACCACGCCGTCGGTGCCAACCGCTTCGAGTGCGCTGGCCAGAAGCTTGCCGACCTCTTCGTCGCCGTTGGCGGAAATCGTCGCCACTTTGGCCAGGTCGTCGTTGGACCGAACCTTCGTGGACATGCTCTTGATCGCGCCGACCGCCGCCACCACGGCCTTTTCGATCCCGCGTTTGATCGCCATCGGGTTCGCGCCGGAGGAAACGGCCTTATAGCCCTCGCGGAAAATCGCTTCCGCCAGGACTGTTGCCGCGGTTGTGCCGTCGCCGACCTCGTCGCTGGTTTTCGACGCGACCTGGTTGATTAGCTTCGCGCCCATATTCTCAAACGGTTGGGCCAGCTCGACTTCCTTGCTGACCGTTACGCCGTCCTTGGTGATGCGCGGCGAGCCGAAGGACTTTTGCAAAAGCACGTTGCGGCCGACCGGGCCCATCGTCACCTTGACGGCCCCCGCCAGCTTCGAAATCCCTTCCAGCACATGCTGGCGGGCTTCCTGTGAAAACAACATCTGTTTGGACATAGGAAACTCCAAATTCAAAGTTCAAAGTTCAAAGTGCGAAGAGGCAACAAGGCAGCAAGGCAAAATACCAGCCCCACACAACGTCACCGTATCGCCACATCGCCATATTACTTATCCACGACCGCCAGCACATCGCTCTCGCGAACCACGACATAGGTCTCCGGACCGAGATCGACTTCGGTTCCCGAATACTTTCCGTAGATCACTTCGTCCCCGACGCGCAGATTCATCGTCGCCCGCTTGCCGCTCTTGAGCGACTTGCCCGGGCCGACCGCCAGAACCTTGCCGCGCTGCGGTTTTTCCTTGGCTGTATCGGGCAGGATGATCCCGCCCGTAGTGCGATCGCTCGCCTCGAGCGGCTGAATGAGGACGCGATCCTCAGTCGGTTGAAACTTCACCTTCGTCTTCGTCGGTGTTGCCGTTGCTGTCGCCATAATCTTTGCTCTCCTTCGTTTACGTGTATTTCATCAGCGAATCATTTGCTCAATTCGCCATTCAGCATTCCGCATTCGCCATTTCTTAGTAGTCCATGTCCTCGTCCATGCCCGGAGGCGGCGCGTCGTCCTTGTCCTTCTTGGGCTTGTCCGTAATGCAGACTTCGGTGCTGAGCAGCACGCGGGCCACGCTGCTGGCGTTTTCCAACGCCGAGCGAACGACCTTGGTCGGATCAATGACGCCGTCCTTGATCAGGTCGGTGTATTCACCCGTGTCGGCGTTGAACCCGAACGAACCGGATTTCTCCAACACCTTGTGCACGACGACGCCGGGATTCGCGCCCGCGTTCGCGGCGATCTGACGCAGTGGAGCCGACAACGCCTCGCGGACGATGTCCACACCGGTCTGCTCGTCGCCATCGAGGTCGAGTTTATCCAACGCACCGATACACCGAACCAGTGCCACACCGCCGCCGGCGACAATGCCTTCTTCCAACGCCGCGCGGGTTGCGTGCAGTGCATCTTCGATGCGTGACTTCTTTTCCTTCAATTCCGTCTCGGTGGCCGCGCCGACGTTGATCTCGGCAACACCGCCCACCAGCTTCGCCCGGCGCTCCTCGAGCTTCTCACGGTCGTAGTCCGAGGTTGTCGCCGCGATCTCCGCGGAAATCTGCTTGATCCGCGCCTGAATGTCCTCCGTGGAGCCGGCGCCTTCAATGACCGTCGTATTGTTGGCGTCTACAATGAACTTCTTGGCCTGGCCCAATTCCTTGATGGTAATTTTCTCAAGGTCGAGTCCAAGGTCTTTCATGATCGGAGTCGCGCCGGTGAGCTTGGCAATATCCTCCAGCATGGCCCGACGCCTGTCGCCGTAAGCCGGCGCCTTCACCGCGCAAACATCCAGAATGCCGCGAAGCTTATTCACCACCAGAGTTGCAAGAGCTTCCCCTTCGATGTCCTCGGCAAGGATGAGCAGCGGCCGCTTGGCCTTCGCGACCTTTTCTAGCAGCGGAATCAGCTTGGGCACACTGGTGATTTTGTCTTCGTGAATGAGGATGAATGCCTTGTTGAGGATGCACTCCATCGTGTTTTGGTCGGTCACAAAATGCGGTGACAAGAAACCACGATCGAATTGCATACCCTCGACCACTTCGATGTGCGTCTCGGAAGTTTTGCCCTCCTCAACCGTGATCACGCCGTCCTTGCCGACCTTCTCAAAGCAATCCGCGAGCAGTTCGCCGATCGCCTGATCGTTGTTCGCCGAAATCCGCGCCACGTTGACGATATCTTCGCGTTTGTTGACCTTGACCGGACGTGACTGCTCCTTCAATGCCTCTACGACTTTCGCCACGGCCTTTTGAATTCCGCGCGTCAGCGCAAACGCATCTGCCCCGGCCGCGATGTTCCGCAGGCCGTGCTGGAAGATCGCCTCGGCCAGAACCGTCGCCGTGGTGGTTCCGTCACCGGCCACCTCGCTGGTCTTGCTGGCCGCCTGCTTCACAAGCTGCGCGCCCAGGTTTTCATACTTGTCCGAAAGTTCGACCTCTTCAGCCACCGTCACCCCGTCCTTGGTGATGGTCGGGCTGCCCCAACCCTTGTCGATGACCGCGTTGCGGCCACGGGGTCCGAGGGTCGCCTTTACCGCGCTGGCCAGCTTCTGAACGCCGTTCCACAGCGCCTGCCGGGCATCTTGCTCGTAGGCCAATTGCTTGACCGCCATAATAATCTCCTCTTATGAATTCCGCAGTTCTGCGTGCTAACCACCAATCAAAGGTGCTGGGGCCGACCCCAGATCGCGAGCGACGGGCGGCTCATTTGCCGCTACACCCGAACCCCGCGCGCACCAATCCGCAACAGATTGATGGCAATCCGCAGGCCATTGGATTTGTTATACCGTAAGCCTTTCATTGGTAGGCACTTGCGACAAACCATGACGCCATGCTAGACGACTTGTGTTCTGCCAGCTTGGCAGACAACACGGGAGCCGGCAAAGCTAAGTGCCAAATTGACAGCAAGCCTTCCGGAAGATTAGACCGATTTGCGGTGTTTAACTTTTCTGCGTGACGAAATGCTTCCAACGCCTATACTGGCGCGCAAAGGCGCTTTGTGCGGTCAAAATGAGGACAGCCGGTGGATAAGCCAAAATATCAAAGAGTTCTACTAAAAATAAGCGGCGAAGGCCTTTGCACGCCGGGCAAGGGCGGCATTGACGGCGCATCGCTTCTGCGGCTGGCCGAAGAAATCAAGCTCGTCGTTGATCTGGGCGTGCAGGTCGGAGTGGTCGTCGGCGGAGGCAACATCGTCCGCGGCTCGGTCATCGCCAAGACCGCCCCCATCGAAGAAACCACCGGGCACTACATGGGTATGCTGTCCACCATCATCAACGCCCTGGCCGTGCAGGACACGCTCGAATCGCTCGGCGTCGCCACCAGGGTCCAAAGCGCCTTGTCCGTGCAGAACGTCTGCGAAAACTTCATTCGGCGCCGGGCCATCCGCCACATGGAAAAAGGCCGCGTGGTCATCTTCGCCGGAGGCACGGGCAATCCCTACGTCACCACCGACACCGGAGCAGCCCTTCGCGCCGCCGAAGTTCGCGCCCACGCACTGCTGAAGGCGACCAAGGTGGACGGCGTCTACACCTCCGACCCGGTTCTTGACCCGACGGCCAAACGGCTCGACCATCTCACCTACAATCAGGTGATCGATCAGCGGCTGGCAATCATGGACTTAAGCGCGGTCGATCTTTGCCAGAGAAGCGGGATACCGATTATCGTACTGAGCCTCAAAGAGTCGGGAAATATGCGCGATGTTGTGCTTGGCAAGGGCCGCGCAACGCTGATTGACGCAGGAAAGTAAACGGTAACGTTCAAAGTTCAAAGTTCGAAAATGCTCTCGAACCGACGTTCTTTGGACTTCGAATTTTGAACTTCAACATTGGAATTCTTATGTCTACTGCTCCAATCGAAAAAGACGCCGGATCAAAGATGGCCAAGGCCATCGAATTCCTCAAGGCCGAACTCAAAGGCATCCGCACCGGGCGTGCTCATCCGGGCCTCGTCGAGCACATCAAAGTCGAAGTGCCCTCCTATGGCAGTTCCATGGAGCTACGCGAGTTGGCCACGATCAGCGTGCCTGAGCCCAGCACTCTGCTGGTCAAGCCCTTCGACCCCGGAACGCTGAAGGACATCGAAAAAGGTTTGCATTCCTCCAACCTGGGCGTCACCCCGCAAAGCGACGGCAAGGCCATTCGTCTGCCCATCCCGCCGCTCTCTGGTGAACGCCGCCAGCAACTGCTTCAACAAGTCAAAAAGATGGCCGAAGCCCAAAAGGTCGCCATCCGCAATGCCCGGCGAGACGCCAACAAAGCTGTCGAGACATTGGAGAAAGCCAAAACAGTGACCGAGGACGAATCCAAGGAATCCAAAGAGCGCGTTCAAAAACTCACCACAAAATACGAGGCCGAAGTGGACGCCGTCATCGTCGCCAAGACCAAGGAAATCGAAGAAGTTTGACCCGATTCACTGCACGGGGTTCAACAATGGCGGGTGTGGGAATGAAGCAGGATTGGCAACTCGATACTTCGAAAGGCCGCTGTGCGGTCACGGATCGACAACTGGCCGAGGGCGAAGAATTCTACAGCGTCCTGTTCGAGGATGAGTCGGTCGAGGGCGGCTTCCGGCGAATGGATTACAGCCTGGAATCCTGGCAAGGAGTGCCCGAGAAGGCGTTTTGTCATTTCAAGACCCATGTGCCAATCCGGGAAAAGCGTCGCCGTCTCCTGGTAGACAACGACGTTTTGGTGAATTTCTTCCTGCGTTTGGCGGATGAAACGCAGCCCCTTCGAATTCAATTCCGTTTCGTTCTGGCTTTGATCCTGATGCGAAAGAGAATATTGCGCTATGACGGATGCGGGGAACAAGCGGGCGAGGAGGTCTGGCAAATGACACTGCCTGGCGACCATTCTGAGCACCGCGTGGTCAACCCGAAGCTTACCGAGGAGCAAATCGAGGGCGTCAGCGGGCAGTTGGGGGCCATCCTGCATGGTGATGCGGGCCAATGGAGTGAGCCCGGCGTCGAAGACGCCTCGATCACCATTCCAGTCGAGGGGGCCTTTGACAATGCGACGGGCTAAGTTCTCGTCTGTGGCGTTGGTCGCCGGCATGGTTGGCCTATTCCCGATTGGTTGTCATCATGGAGGTGTTGGATTCCGGCGGGCTTCGGGGCCGGTGCTCGAACCGCTTTCCAAAGAGGACGCTGTCCGCCTCGTCAACAATAATATCGCTCAAATCAAGGGTACTCTTCGCGCGACGGGTTCGGTGGATGGTCACTTCGTCAACGCCGATTCCAATAGGCGCGTGAACTACAACGTAGATGGAACCCTGTTTTATTTGTCGCCCTATTACCTTCGTTTCGATCTGAAAAAGCTGGGTGACCGCCAAGTACTGTTCGGCTCCAACGATCAACATTACTGGGCTTACACCAAAGACGACGACGCTTACGTGTGCGGCTGTATGGACGGAAGTGACGCGGATCGCGCCGAATTCCCGATTCCACCCGAGCAAATCATCGAAGCGCTGGGGCTGACTCCGATTCCCGATGGCGGCGCGAATGCCGAAATGCGCGTCCAGCCCGAATACCAGCAGATCGTGTTTGGAGGCAGGGAATACTGGCTCGATCGCCGGGCACCTCGTCTGGTACGCAAAGTAATCTTCCGTGACGCCGACGAAACTGTTGCGATGACGTCCGATCTGAGCGATTACCGTCCGATGCCGGGCGGCCTGATACTGCCTCACCTGATCAACGCCGAATGGCCCGGCCGCAGCGCACGATTGCGTTTTGACGTGGGGCGATGGACTGCGGTGGGCGAAGTTGTTCCCGGCGGACCACAGTTTGCGACTCCGGCGGAATGCCTCCGCGGGGGCAGCCCGGACGTCGCCAGGCCTGAGCGGCTGTGATATCTGGGCTTTGAGCCGTGGCCCCTATCCCCGGAACCCGACGCTGGTTTTCCGCTTTCTGTTTTCCGCATTTCCGCGTTTTGGCGTTTTGCTGGTAAGCTATTACTCCATGATTCAGACGAACAATCGCCCGTGCATCCTCGCCCTCGAAGACGGCAGGGTATTTCGCGGCTCGGCCTTCGGGGCCGCCGGGACACAGACCGGGGAAGTCGTGTTCAACACCGCCATGACCGGCTATCAGGAGGTGCTGACCGACCCGTCGTATTGTGGGCAGATCGTCACCATGACGTACCCGCTGATCGGCAATTACGGCGTGAACGAGGAGGACGTGGAATCAGACCGGCCTCAGGTCGCCGGGTTTGTGGTCCGCGAACTGGCCCGCAGGCACAGCAACCACCGGGCGACGATGGGACTTTCGGAATACCTGGAAAAGCACGGGGTCGTCGGCATCGAAGGGGTGGACACGCGGGCGCTGACGCTCAAGCTCCGCAGCGAGGGCGCGCTGCGGGGAATCATTACCACGCAAATCGAAAACGCCGAGGAATGCGTCCGCCGCGCGGCGGAATCCCCATCGCAAGTGGGTCTCGACCTCGTCCGTGTCGTCGCGCCCACGGAGTCATACGATTGGCATGGCGAAAGCCCAATCGACAATCGACAATCGACAATCGACAATCCCCTTGTGATCGCCCTCGACTGCGGCATGAAGCGAAACATCCTGCGGAATCTCTCGCGGGCCGGGTGCCGCGTGCGGGTCATGCCCCCCACCGTTTCCGCCGCGGAAGTATTCGACCAGCGTCCCGATGGCGTGTTCGTGTCCAACGGCCCCGGTGACCCGGCGGCCGTACACTACGCGATCGAATTGCTTAAGGGATTGTGCGGGCGAGTGCCAATCTTCGGCATCTGTCTCGGTCATCAGTTGCTCGCCCTCGCCCTGGGCGCGGAGACGTTCAAGCTCAAGTTCGGCCATCGCGGTGCGAACCAGCCGGTCCGCAATTTGCTCACCGGCCGCGTGGAGATTACGTCACAGAATCACGGATTCGCAGTCGAATCGAAATCGCTCGAAGCAAAAGGAGGCGTGCCGACGCACATCAACCTCAACGACCGGACGTTGGAAGGATTCATCCACAAGGAAATGCCCATTCTGGCCGTCCAGTATCACCCGGAGGCCAGTCCCGGCCCGCACGACGCGACGTACCTGTTCGATTGCTTCACGAAAATGATGGCCGTCCGCCGCCCGCTTTGCGCCGACGAGATCGCCACGGCCCAGCGGGGCGTGTCGCACATGGCGATGTCATGACGCGCTTACTTGCGCGAAAGGCCCAGGCTGCCGCGAGTCTGGTTGCCTTTGCTGTCGGTGACCGAGGCGGTAATCGTATGCGATCCGGAGGTGAAACCTCCCGACTGCCAGACAAAACTGACTCCGGAGCTGATTCCCGAAAGGAGCGACACGAAGACCGATTCGCCGTCCACAAACCACTCGATGACGGACAGGCCATCGGCGTCGGACAGGCTCGCCTTGATGGTGACATCGCCTGAGACGGAGGTGTTGGCCGCTGGTGACGTAAACCGGATTGTTCCCGCCGCACCGGAACCCGCCGCCGAGACGGCGGTGAACTTCACACGAACGGTTTTCGGTGCGGAGGCATTGCCCGAGGAGTCCGTGCCCACGAAGGCAAGCTCGTGCGAGCCAGAGGAAAACGATGCGGTGTCGATCACGAAAGAGTACGGCGACCGCGTGTCCGTGGCGAACGCCACACCATCCACCAACAAGACCACGTCGGCAACCCCATACTTGTCGGTTGCGGTTACGGTGGCGGTCGCTCGGCCTGAAAGCGACTGTCCTGCAACCGGAGTAGAAACGCGCACCGTTGGCGGAGTCGTGTCCAACGGGTCGAAAGACTGTGCCGCCTTTTGCACTGCGGCCGCCGCGTCCACGGCACCGCGGCCAAACGTGTCGTCCTCACCCGCCGAACCGAGATCGACGGCGGTGCTGAGGATCGCTTCCCGGATGGTGACCGGGCGCAGGCCAGGATTCACCGACCACGCCAACGCGGTCACGCCCACGACTATAGGCGCTGAAAAAGAAGTGCCATTCGCCATCCCGTAGTCCCCGTCAAACGAGGTGGACCGAATGGCCGTCCCTGGCGCGACCAGGTCAACAAACGGACCCCTGTCGGAAAAAGATGCAATCTGGTTTTCCGGGGTGATTGCTCCGATGAACATCACTTCCTCAAAACCCGTGACCGTGTTTAGACCTCCGGCGTTGCCCGCTGAAATCACAACCAAGCAGCCGCGTTGATAAGCCTGCTGAGCGGCGGATTTCACCACCCTGTCCGACCACAACGGAGCAAAGCTCACGTTGATCACTTTCGCGCCATTGGACACGGCCCACAGTATTCCCGCAGCAATGTGCTGCGACGACGACAACCCCTCCGCGTTTCCCACGCGAACGGCGAGAATGGGACTTTCCCATGCGATTCCGGTCACGCCGATCCCGTTGTTCGAACTCGCCGCCGCCACGCCCGCGACGAGCGTCCCGTGTCCCATGACATCATCGAAGCGGTCATTACTGTCATAAATGTTGCGCCCGCCGATGATTTTGTCCTTGAGGTCCGGATGATCCGGGTCCACGCCGGTGTCCACCACGGCAATGATGACGCCTTGATCGCCTGTCGAAATGTCCCACGCCTGCTCGGCCCGAATCTGCGGCAGATGCGTTTGCCGCGTGTACAGCGCATCGTTAGGCACAATGCTGGGCGGATACAGGTAGCTTTTCTGAAAGGTCTCAAAGAGACCGCTGTCGGCGAGTTTCTCGGCGGTCCTGGTCAGTTGCCCCGGCGCGGTCTCCAGTACTTTCACGTCGATTTCGGCAATCTCGTCGATGACTCGCGAGCCGGCGTCCGCGAAGACAGCGTCCACTGCGCTCTCATCTGCGCCGGGGAGGCTTTGCACTAGCAATTGGTCTTCCGCAAACTCCAACGCGGCCACTGCGGCATCGGCGTCCTCCGCGAAAGTAAAGGTGCCAGTGTCCACAGTGCTATCGAGCACAGTGTCACCTGGTGGCACTGTCCATCCGCAACCGCCCAGAATAATGACGGCGCCCACGCGGGTCGTAGCCGACAATCGAGTAAACTTTGACAAAGTTTTCGGTCCTATGGTCTTATTCCCAGGCACAATCGGCCGTGGAATTGAATCGGTATCTGTCGCCCACACCCCGTTTTCCAACGCAAAGCGGCGTCAGGGGCTATAATTGCCTGGATTCAAAGTGGCGATCGAGGCCGTGTCCAAATCAGATCGGACTCGAACTCGAATACACCATACGATTCGTTGGAGAGAGGAAGAAATCCACGAGTCGCAGCCATCAGAGTGTGCCGCTCGCACGATCCGCGTTCCGTCGTGGCCTGTCATCAAGACCGTTCCCGAATCGGCGCCTCGACGGAGATCACCTGTCCGTCATCGGGTTTTGCCGACGTGGTTTCGATTCCAAGCAGTTTGCGTTCGATGGTCCGCGATTTGCGAGTGGCGTCTTCAATCTTGTTCTGCGCTTCGGTGAGTTTCTTTTGAACGGCCTCGAGCAAGTCGCTGAACTTTCCGAACTCGTTTTTGACCGCGCCAAGCACGCCCCATACCTCGCCGGCTCGTTTTTGAATCGCCAGCGTGCGAAACCCCATCTGAAAGCTGTTCAAAATCGCCGACAGCGTGGTGGGCCCGGCCGGAGTCACGCGGTAATCCCGTTGAAGAAGCTCGAACAATCCCGTTCGCCGCAGCACCTCGGCGTACAACCCTTCGGTTCCCAGATACATGATCGCAAAATCCGTCGTCGCGGGCGGGTCGAGATAGCTATCGCGGATTTTTTTGGCTGCGACCTTGATGACCTCCTCCAGTTTGCGGCCCGCCGCCTCCGTCGCATCCACGTCGGGCTTTTCCAGCGCCTCTACGAGCCGTTGATAATCTTCCATCGGGAACTTGGCGTCGATGGGCAGCAAAACGCCACCTTCCTGCCCGTCGCGCCCGGGGAACTTGATGGCGAACTCAACCCGCTGATTGCTGCCCGCCCGCGTTTCCACGTTTTGCACATATTGCCCGCTAGGCAGCATCTGTTCGAGCAACGCCCCCAACTGGACTTCCGCCATTGTGCCGCGGGTCTTCACGTTGGTCAGAACTTTTTTCAAATCCCCGACGCCCACGGCCAGCGACTGCATCTCGCCCAGCCCGCGATGCACCAACTCCAATCGTTCGCTGACCTGCTTGAAGGACTCACCGAGCCGTTGCTCGAGCGTACTCTGCAACTTCTCGTCCACCGTCTGCCGCATCTGGTCGAGCTTTCGGGAATTCTCCTCGGAAAGCAGCCGCAGTCGATCATCCACAGTTACCCGAAGCGCCTCCAGCCGGCGCTCATTGGCATCCGACTGGTTGCCTAAGCGAACCGCAAAGGCTTCCAGTTCCGACTTTTGCGCCTGAGTCAGCGAGCCAACGGAAGCAACCAGCGCGCCGGTCGACCGTGACAGGGAGTCTGCAAGCTCACCACGATTGCGTGCGATCTCCTCGCGCGTATTGCGGTCAAGCCGTTCCAGCGCGTCCTTCAGATCCCGCAGTCCGGCCTCCACGGAAGCCCCCGACGCGCTTTGCGCCCGGCGAAAAAACACGAGCGCAACCGCAAGCAGTACGCCCTGAACCACCAACGTGCCTACCAAAATCAAAATCCATTCCAACATGAACAAGCACTCTCTGGTCGGTCCTGCCGACAGACACTCATCGGACACACGACAATCCTCAACATCCGTTGTAGGTGCATATGCTAATCGATTTGCAAGACCGCTAAAGGGCGGAAGGAAACCACAACGTCTCTTGCAACTTGTGACACTTTTTCTTCGCTTGTCTGTTGGAGAACCTATTCATACGATCCGAACGGAATTATTGGAGGACATAACTTGAAACTCAGATATGCACACCGGCTTTTTCAAATCGCGGCCTGCCTTGTCTTGCCCACCGTGACTGTTTCTTGCGCCAAGGACAAGAAGCTTCACGCCGTCGACCACGGGCAACAATCCACCACGACCTTCGCCCGCCAGCCCGAAGCCGGCCAGATTTCTGATTCCCGTTACCTGAGCCATATTGCCTTCCTCGCACACGATCAGCTGGAAGGACGTGGCACCGGCTCTCGCGGCATCGACCTGGCCGCGGGATACATCGCGGGCCAGTTCGCAGCACTCGGGCTAACTCCCGGCGGCGACTCGGGCACCTATTTCCAAAATTTTACGATCCCGCACGATAAAAAAATCAGTAGCCTCACTCGACTGACCGTCAAAAACCGTCCCGCCGGGCTTCAGTTGAAAACCGATTTCATGCCTTTGGGATCGACTTCGGAAGGCTCATTCGAAGGCGAACTGGTTTTCGCAGGCTACGGCCTCTCCGTCCCCGACATGAACTACGATGATTACGCCGATCTCGAAGTGAAGGATAAGATCGTTGTCGCATTCCGGGGTCAGCCTCCGCGGCTCAGTGGCGACGGACAACCCCGCGAGCGGGCTTATTTTGACCGCAAAATCGAACGAGCCTCCGAACTCGGCGCCGTCGCCGTGTTGTTCGTCAACGTCGCCCCTGCCGCCGACACAGGTGACTTGCTGATCTCGTTTGGCCGCAGAGGTCGCTCCGCCGCTCTCCCCGCCTTGCACATCACCCGCGCGGTCGCGGACGAACTGCTAGCCGCTGCGAACGAGCCTTCGTTGACCGCATTACAGGAAGCCATCGATTGCGGCAACCGAACCCCCACTTCGCTGACAGGTGTCGCGGTATCGGGCCACGTCGAACTGGAAGGCGAGGATTGGCCCTCCCGCAACGTCATCGGTGTTCTTCCCGGTAACGGCCCCCAGGCAGACCAGGTCGTCGTTCTCGGAGCACACTACGATCACCTCGGAATCCGCGAAGGAAAGATATACAACGGGGCCGACGACAATGCCTCCGGTTCCGCCGGCGTCATCGAAGCCTGTGGAGCCATCGCCCAAGTCTCCGTTCGCAATCGCACGCTGCTTTGCATGACGTTTACGGGCGAAGAGATCGGACTGCTGGGCAGCAAACACTACGTTCAACATCCCACGGTCCCGATCGACTCGATCGTGACCATGATTAACATGGACATGATCGGACGCTGGACGCCAGGCATCGAAGCCAACGAACTTGGCATTCAGGGTCTGGGCACAGGCGATTCCTTTGCAAGAATCACTCAGAATCGGACCGATCGAGCCGGTATCAAGTTCCTTCCCGACACCAGCGCCAAAGGGCCCAGCGATCACGCATCGTTCTACGAGGCCGATGTGCCGTCGTTGTTTTTCTTTACCGGCGTGCATTCTGATTATCATCGTCCCGGCGACGACGCCGAAAAGATCAATGCGGCCGGCGGAGCGGAAATCGCGTCCCTCGTCGCCCAGGTTACGCTCGACTTGATCAACGCCGATTCGCCGCCCAGGTTTCAGGAGGTGGAGCAAGCCGCCCGCATCTTCCGAGGTCCGAAGCCCAGTTCCGTGGTCATGGGTATCATGCCCGATCAAGATGCGGAATCGAACGGACCCGGTTGGCCGATTGCCCTCGTGGTTCCCGGAGGCGGCGCGGACAAAGGGGGAATGAAAGCCGGAGATCGTATTCTTTCGGTGGACGGGCAGTCGATCACCGGCATCAGCGAATACTACAAGGCCATCGAAAAAAAGAATCCCGGTGATGTGGTCCCGGTCAGCATTCGCCGCGACAAAGAGGAATTAACCCTGCAAGTCGAACTCGCCGCCAGGCCGTAGAAACGGTGAACTGCGAACTTCAGTTCGCACAGATTCATGTCGCTTGGCGATGATTTACTCCGGGGTGTGTCGCTTCCCTTTCATTTAGAGCCACCTTGCCCGGTTCCTGGATCAAGTTCCGGGGAGCAGGTCACAAGGCATCAGTCACAACTGGTGGCGATATCGGTGCGCGGGGGCATGGGGTCGGGGTTCTTCGCTCGCGCCCGGCCATGCCAGAAGATCTCGGCTTTCCAATTGCTCGTGTCGCCCATGTCGCCGTTCACCTTGACCAGCTCGGCAGACACAAGCTCCATGCAGACCCGCAACGTGCCCTTCGCAGGCAAGTACCGATCGAAGAACTGGGTGACGTTCACCGGCGAGTCTTCCGGCCCGGTGACGCCGGCCTTCACGTACCAGAACCGAACCCGAAACTGCTCGACGTAAAAGCCGTGGGCCTCGCTGATGGTAAAGAAAAGCCGATTTTTCCCTTTCGAACGATCGACCTCAACCTGCACCGCAACGTCGGGCTTCTCGGCCGGCTCGGAACCGGCAAGTTTGAGAGTATCCAGGGTGCCCTGGAATGGCGTGGAGGCCGACTCCAGCGATTTGAGCTCATTATCATTGGGCTTGGCGCCGCCTCTTACTGCGGCGAAATAGATGGCCATACCGGCTGCGACAACGATCAAAATCAAGAGGCGCGGATTCATGGAAAAGCTCCCTGGGTTGCATTCACCCGCACTTTGGACGCGGGCGATTCGTCCTGGTTCCAAAAATAACCGGGAATCTGATCCCGGAATGGAAGTGTAACCCAACGGTAGACAGGAACAAACTTGAACGCTGGCGGGAAATCAAAGTTGACGTGGGAGCGGCATTGGAATAACCTCGGCAGGCTCTGATCTTATGCCCCAAGCGAGGCGGTCAGCGATCGTATCTTATTGGCAGGACAAAGGTTTATGGACTCCGAACGCCGGCATCAACTCCGCGAGAACGACCTGGCCCACAGCCTGATGGTCACTCGCGATTTCTTCGAGAAGCACAGCAAGCAAATCACCGTCGTGGCGTTGACCGCCCTGGTCTTGTTCGCGATCGCCTCGTTCGTGGTTCGGTCGCGAGCGGCGGCCCATGAGGATGTGTGGCGGCAAAAGAACGGACTCAAATTCGAAGGTACCCAGGAAGGCCTCCGCGCCGTCGATCAGTTGTTTACCATCGTGAAGGATTCGTCGGATCGACGGTTTGTTCTGGATGGGCTGATCGAAGCAGGCAGACAATCGCTGAAACTGGCGAAAGAAGCGCCCTTCCCGCCCAACCGCGAATTGAACAGCCGGGCCCGACGGGCCTTCGACGAGTTGTTGATGCAATTTCCGCGAGAGCCGATGCCCACCGGTATTGCTCTGGCCGGACTGGCGACGGTTGAAGAGAACGATTTCGTCCTGGATCACGACCTCGCCCATAAGGAAAAGACGCGGGAATACCTGACGCGGCTTTCCTCCGATTCGACGCTCGACGGATTGCCCTTCCAGCGAATGGCACTCGACCGGCTGAAAAGACTGGACGCGATTTTCCAGGTGACGGAGTTTGCACCCGCACCGCCGCCTCCGCCCCCACCGCCAGTGGAAGCCGCAGCGCCGGTGGCAGCTCCTGTTGACGGTGAGACCGCTCCGGTCAAGGTCGAGCCGATCAAAGTCGCACCCGTGGATCAACCCTGACGTGAACACTCGACGCTTCTAACCCGAATATCGACTTGGACCCGCGAGGGAAATTTCGACGCCACTTCCGGCTTGCAGCGGGAATCATGCCGCTTTTCACGGCGGGTTGCGAGATTCCGCCGTGGCCGAAAGGCCAGCAAGATGTCCGGACTGCTCCCACTTCCGAGAGTCCGTTCGATCGACTCGTCCCCGGTTCCACGACCCGCCGGAAACTGTCTGCATGCCTTAATGAATATGTGGGATTTCTCTTCACGATCAGGGTGGATAAACCCATCGATAGGCCTCGCCTTGGTGTCCATCGAACAGGAGCATCCGCCGGTTCGGAAGCGATTTTCGTCGAGCTGGCACGGGCGCATCCGGTGCACATCGATCGCTTCCCAGGCTGGCACATTCGCTCCGTTCCGCCCAGCCGGCGCGAGCACGATCCACTCGACGTGCTGGTGCCGCTCGGGGCTCCGAAAGGCGGCATGCCCCCGCGGTTCGAGGCTGGCGTGGAATACGTGTTCTGGGCCGAGATGATGGCCGCAAAAGAAACGGTTGCGGGGACGTACAGTATCCCGCTCGCCCTGGAGGCTTCGGGCAAAGCGCTGGGTACTTTGAACGTCGAACTGACGGTGTGGCCGATGGTGCTGCCCGATGAAGGCGAACTCGCGGCCATCGGCGAAGTAGACCATGCGGCACTCTTTCGGCATCATCTTCCCGGCGTCGTTGCGAACGCCACGAGTGCCACAACGTGGCACGATCAGCCATCGAGCAACGAATTCGACCAACTCCTGAGCGCAACTCTTCAATTACTCCAAAAGCATCGGGTGTCCCCCCTGCTTACAAGCCTGAATCCGAGCACCAAGGTGTCGGCCCGCGGAGAGCTGGATGTCGATTGGTCCAATTATGATCGAGTCGTCGCTCCCTTGTTGAATGGCCAGGCGTTTGCCAATCGCGTCGCCCTGCCGGTCTGGCCTTTGCCGCTCGATGCCATTCTGCGCTCCGCAGGCAACAACATGCTTTCAGCGCCTGGATCGCAAGCGATGGCAAGGCGATATGTGGAAGAGTGCGCGGAGCACTTTCAGGAGAACGGTTGGCTCGATCGGGCATTCGCTTTCGTCGATTCGTCGAATGCCGTTACCTTCGATTCGATGAACACGGCCCAAAAAACGATTGAGCTGGTCCGTGGTGCACGAAAAAACGTCCGCATTGCAACCCGTGGATTCCCGCAGGAAATGAGGCCCTATGGATGGTTCGATTTCACAAAGAACGACGCAAGCGATGTGGATATTTGGATTCCTGACGCGCAGTTCTACGACGCTCGGTCCATGAGCGCTCAACGCGCAATGGGGCGGCGAACCTGGCTGGCTGTCGATCGCCCCCCGTTTAGCGGCTCAACGGCTTTGCACGCACGACCCGGCGACACCCTTGGACTTGGCTGGCAGGCGGAATGGCTCGACGCGGAGTTTCTTTGGTTGGGAAGTGTCAATGGCTGGCCCAAAGAAGCGTCGCAGTCGGACCCTGCGTCCTGCGCGCGGTTCGATCCCACGGTGCTTATTTTCCCGGGTACTGCATTCGGCCTGAAGGAACCGGTTCCAACTCTTCGGCTCAAGCGGTTGCGAGAGACGATGCAGTACGCGTCCTATGTTAAGTTGCTCTCTCAGCATGGGAGGGAGCATATCGCACCGGCGCTACGTACTTCGTTGGTGGAATACGCGGGCTCGGCGGCCTACCGGACCCATTTCGCGGATGGCCGACCGATCGGCTGGCCGGAAAAGCAGGAGTTGTTTGAAAGTGCCCGGCGGATCATGGCCGAGGAGATGCTCGGTTTGGCGGGCGGATCGACGGGGCCAAGTGATAAGACGGACATCGGTCCCGATTTGCTCTGGCGGACTTTCATGACCACGACGCGCGGCATTCGAACACGAGTGGACGGAGCACGGGTGCGAATGACCGGGACCCCGCTGCAAGCCAGGGTGCTCATCGAGACCTGGTGTACCGTAACCAATCAAAGCCGGGCGCCGGTGCAGGCGGACGTTTCGCTTCTTGGATTGCCGGCGGTCTGCGCGCCGCTCGAAGCAGAAAAGTCGATCGAACTTGCAGTGGGAAAATCAGAACGCGTCGGTCTGTCGTTCACCTGCGACCCCGCGTGGTTTCAAACAGCTCGCGCTGCGGACCTGGCGGTTCAAATCACCGGGCCGGATCAACCGCCCGTCACGACGCCGGTGAGATTGTCCATGCTTGTGGCGGAGCCGACGGCGCGTCCACCGGTCATCGACGGCGACCTTTCTGATTGGGCAGCGGCCGCAGGTAATGTGGCATCCGATTTTCTCTTGATTGCCGGTGAATGCGAAGAAAGCGAAAAACAATGCGCGCGACCCGCACTGCGCACCTTCGCGTTCACGAGTCGGGACGCTGAGTTTCTTTACGTCGGACTCAACGCCGAGGCTCGACCCGATACGGGACCGGGCATGCGGAAAAAGAGCGTGGCGTATGATGATCTGATCCCGATGGATGAAGAGGACCTGGTGGAGATTCTCATTGATCCGCTCAACGGTGGCACGCGTTCCCCCGCCGACCTTTATCACATCGTCATCAAGCGATCGGGCGTGTATCTCATTGAACGTGGGATCACGACCGCCCCGCCGCTTGGTCCGCGTCGTCCGTGGCAGGCCGACATCGACGTGGCCAGCAGGGCACAATCGAACCGCTGGGCCGCGGAGGTGCGTATCCCGCTCTCGTCGTTCGATCGGCCCGGCACAGTTCGGAGCGAGGTCTGGGGGTTTAATGTGACCCACTACAACGCCGGGCAGCAGGAGTTCAGCACCTGGTCCGGAGCCGTCGGGAATGCGTATGACCCGATTTCGCTGGGCAACCTACTACTGCCTTAAGAGCTAACCATACCGCAGTGGTGATGCGGCGACGTGGCGATATGGTAACGTGGTGATATGACCCTTTGATTCCCGCATGAGGGTGGCTAAAATTTCGCAGAGGACGCCTTCCGCACCGCTGTTTAGGTCGATTCGACACGATGAGTTTCCGAAAGCAAAACTTCTCCCGCCGCGACCATCTTGGCGGATTCACCTTGATCGAATTGCTGGTGGTCATTTCCATCATCGCCCTTTTAATTTCCATTTTGATGCCGTCATTGAGCCGGGCGCGGGGACAGGCCAAGGGCGTCGCTTGTCTGGCTCGACTGAAGGAATATGGCAACGCGATCGCGGCTTATGAAGGCATTACTGCCGGAGCTTTGCCGCCAGCGCGATGGAGGCCCACTGACCTGAATGTAATTGGCGATCCGCAATCCGGCTCAGACGGAAACGGAACGAGTCCCACAGGTCGGCCTGTCGAGTATGGCTGGTCCGAAATTCTCTTCGCCTACGTTTACACGGAAGACGTGCGTATTCCGGAATCGTACCCAGTGCAGCGCAACGTGGATGGCCGGCGATTTGAAAAATACTTCCTTTGTCCGGGCTTGGGCGACGACGGCGTCACCAGCGGGCACTACCGCGTGTACCTGCCATCGTGGACGGCCAATATGCCCACCGACGCTCAAGGGCGATGGTTGGAGTCGTATCGCCCGGCACCGGACGCGGCGTCGAATCGAGAGAAGATTCGCCCGAAGTTGCCGCTGATTGGCGACGCCAACGATTTCTCCGAACGCGGCGACGGACTCGGCGACGACGACTCCAGCTACATTGACGCAGGCGAGGCCAATTATGCGGGGTCGGACGGCCATAACGGAAATCGCTTCTCCGATCGGCACTCCGGTGGGACGAACTATCTGTATCAGGATCTTCATGCGGCGTGGAACACGCATCTCCGCGAAGAGCTGGCACGCGATTACGATCTGAACGGCGTGGTCGATATCGAAGTGCGCCCTTGAGCGATCTCGCCGGACGTTGCGTGCAGGATTTGGGTTGGAATCAACCGGATGGCCGATCGTTCTGACAACGGGGACATGATTCAACTCCGGACAAATATCTATCGAAAAGCCCCCCAAACGGGAGCACCCGCACCTCCTCCTCTGGCGACCTACCCCACCAGAGGAGGAGTCGCACCGACCACAATGCTTGCCGCTAAGGCCGCCGCGATGGCTCGCACCGTGGCGGCCTTCTGATGCAGGCGCCGTTACGTCCAACGCCTGGGTGTCCGAGTAACGGAAACGGCGCTCACGAATGGATACTCCTAGGGCGTCGTTGAGTCATACAGCGCGCCGCCGTTTATGCACGAGGCGCCGGGACCCTGATCGTGAGGCACACAGACCGTCACCGCCCCTTCGCAGGTCCCTCCGTTGCCGTCATCCGCTGTAAACCCGATCGTGTACACCCGACCGTCTCCGGGAGTTCGAGGATTGCCATTGCGCTCGGCCCGCACCTGAGCTGTTGATGTCCCCACACCCGTGCCGTCCGGCGACGTGTTGCCAGCCCCTCCGCCCGTCTGCAAGACACGCTCATCCTGGAAGATCGAATCGATGGTGATAGCGACCGGATCGCCATCCGGATCCGTGACTCCCAGTATCGCAATGGGTACGAACGCGTGATTGGGCGGCCAGAGTTGGGCGGGACTGGCCGACGCACCCGAACAATCCGGCGGCGTGCCGGCCACAATCCACACAACGGTCGCCAGATTCGACTTCTCCGGAGTTCCATCGTTGTCGGTGTCGCCATATGCACGGATCAAATCTGTGCCCGCAAGAACCCCCTCGTATATGACGCTCGCCTGTCCGAAGTCATCCGTAAGCTCCTGGCCCAAAAATAAGCCTTGATGTGGTCCCGCCTCTATTTCGAATGTCACCTGCACTCCGGACACTGGCACGCCGTCGAGCGTAACGCTTGCCGTGACCGTATGGGGGCTCCCCACTTCGTTCGTGTCCAACTCCGGCGTCAGACCTATCCGCCCGGGTGAAGGAGGAAGGCCAGCGGGACTGTGGCCGGTGTAGAACAGCACGGTGTGTTCACGGCTTGCCCCTGGCGCAAGGTCGCCCAGACTCCATCGCATCGCGCCCGTCACCTCGAGAGGTCCAACGACGCTGCCCAGACCAAGGGCGTCGGCCTCGACCAGATGATGAAGCGAGGTCGGTCCGGGCTCGCCGCCACTACAAAAATCCGATGGAAACTCACCGAGCCCCCACGCGTCCGGAGCGATCTGTGAACTAAAGCCAATAATGTCGTCCATATAATCTGCCCAGTTGGCATCCGGCGCGAAAAACGTCATGTCATACCTGTAGGATGGAAATCCATCATCCGGGTCACCGTATAACGTCGCGTCATAGACGCCGTAGTTGTTCGGCCCGTAATCGTCGTTCGGCTGGCCGTGCATCATCTGGAACAACTTCACATTCGTCAGTACTTGAGGCGTGACATTGGTGACTGCATAAGTTTGAAGCATGACATACCAGTGGCTCAGAATGTGGTCGATCCCTGCCACGGCGGGTGACAGCCCGACAACAGCGCGACCCTCTCGCATGACTGCTTTGATTGTGATCTCAACTTCGCCATTCGAGATGACAGACTCTCCCGTGTCTCTGCCGATGACGGGATTCTCCGCATCATCCCATGAGTGAAACGGAACGACCACCTGAAATTGTGAGTTACTCACCCAGTCAGGACACACCCAATTGGGCTCAAGCCACATAGCTTCACCCGCAGAAATGCCATCGTAGATGATGGCGGCGGCCCATTCCCCTGACAGTTGCTCGTGCCCGTGGGGGCCGATCATCCAATCGCTATACCCACTATCCCAAAGGGTGATATACCAATTCGGATTCTCCAGGACATCTACGGCACGTGCAGACGTTGCTCCTACACAAAGGCCAAGACATACCAGACGCGGTAGCACCAACGTGTAAATGGATTTCGATTTATTCCCAGTTGCGGCGAACATCATCATACTTCCTCTCTCTCTTTGTAGACCTGACCAAACCATGCTGACTGGAATGCGTGACGTACAGCGCGGGCGACCATGTACAATGCCAAATGGTCCGGCGTTTTTCCGATCCGTACCCGCGACAAAGCCCGGGTAGCAACATGCCTGAACCATACATCTGCACAGCTCGTTCTTCCGTTTTTATCTGACAGTCGTTACTCGCTGACTCCTCTCGGAGGGCCCGGCCCCGCCGAAGTGACAACGAGTGCCCTCTCAGAAGTCGGGGACCGGCGCGATACAGACGTGGCCGGCCCCCGACCGTACCCACTCCCCTGCGAAGCGTGGCTGGCAATGGATGCGAATGTTCCCACTGCCCAGAACACTCTATGCAGGCGCCATTACTCCCGACGGCTAGGGCGTCGTTGAGTCATACAGCGCGCCGCCGTTTATGCACGAGGCCCCGGAACGTTGATCGTGAGGCACACAGACCGTCACCGTTCCCTCGCAGGTCCCTCCGTTTCCGTCATCCGCGGTAAACGCGATGGTGTACACACGACCGTCTCCGGGTGTTCGAGGGTTGCCATTGCGCTCGGCTCGCACCTGGGCCGTTGAGGTCCCCACACCCGTGCCGTCGGGCGAGGTGTTGCCGGCCCCTCCGCCCGACTGCAAGACATGCTCATCTTGGAAGATCGAATCGATGGTAATAGCGATCGGGTCGCCATCCGGATCCGTGACTCCCAGTATCGCAATGGGTACGAACGCGTGATTGGGCGGCCAGAGCTGGGCGGGACTGGCCGACGCACCCGAGCAATCCGGCGGCTCGTTGCACTGAATTGTCAGATCATAAAGGACCGGTGTCTCATTGACGCCCGGATCACGGGAGAGTGTGGCCCGGATTTCCATGTAGCGGCCGGTTACGCCCGTTGTTCCGCCGTTGGTCACAGAGACAAACACCTGTGCCGGAAGGTCGGCAGGGTTGTCCGCCGCGCGAACTTCGACGCCTATGCTGGTGCCCGCCGGCTCGCTGCTCGTCCAGGACGCATCGCATCCCGTGGTTCCTGCCGAGCCTGTGTCGTACACGACGGTCCAGGTACCTTGCGGAGAAGTGGAGCCGATGGCCACGAACCCCGTCATGTCGCTGTAGTTGTAGGGTCCTGCCCCGACACCGAGCGACACGGTCATGTCAATCGCGCCTAGAAAATACCCGCCGCCGCCGACTGGTCCCGCATTCGGGTCAATCCGGCTGGCACTATCGCCGCCGATTTCGGAGGCCCATATTTTCCCGTTGGCGTCCACGGCCACACCGGTTGTTCCGGCGAAGCCCGGCACGACCCCGACGAACAAGTGAAAACCAGGATTGAGCGGGTCCGGTGCAAAGTGAGCGACTTCAGCTCCGAATCCCTGCGCTGCCCACACGTGCCCATTGCCGTCGACTGCCACACCTTGCGCAAATCCCCAGTAGCCGGGCAGAGGATAAGTAGCCCGTACCGTGCCGTCCGCGTTAAGCTCGCGAACTTCGACTGGACAGTTATTCGTAACCCAAACACGGTCGGTATTCGGATCGATGCCGATTCCATAGGGGCAGGGCACGGTACCAAGACAGGCGCCGCTTCCCGGCGCTGGAGGCACGCTGTTGGTATCGAATCGCAGGTACGATACTGACCACAAGAACCCGGCTCCGTCGATCAGGCCGCCGTATCCGCCACAGCCGTAGTTGATCTGGGTTCCGGCGACCGGTTGTCCCGTCACGCCGCTGAGCTTTTCGTGGTCCGCGTCACCCAGACCTCCGACCCACACATCGTTGTTCGCATCGATGGCTACGGTCCGCGTTCCCGTACCGGTGACGCGGGTGTAGTTGATGATGCACTCATCCTCCGCCGTGGCTACGCCGCCATCCGTATCTACGCCGCCGGCGTTGGTCCACAGCAAAACATTCCCAAGACCGAACGAGGTCTTAAGCAGACCATCGCCGTCCCGGTCTACACACGTGTTGTATTGGAATGGGGGCTCGACGTATTGGCCGCCGGGATCCGGGTTGCCAGCGGCGTCGGCGCGCGTCCCGCCGAGCAGAAGCCCTACGCGGGCAACGGAACCCTTGTCCTGCCCGCCGGAAAAACCGAACTCGTCTCGATTGGAGACCCAAACGTTACCGAGCTGGTCGACGGTTGTTCGAGAAGGGTTCCTACCCATTCCGTCCGGGGCAGTCTGATACTCTCCAAGGATCAGGCCGGTGTTCACGTCAATCCGAACGATCGAGCCGCGGGCGGAACACGCGATGTTCACAAAGGGGAAAGGTGTGGTAACGGTGTTCAGTTGCAGCTGGTCGTTGTTCGGTGCATCGTGATTTACGTTCAGCAAAGCGCCTTCGTCGAAGTCCGCGTCCAGCGTGTAGGTGCGGCTTTGCCCATAGGCCATGCCGCCAAAAACCAATACTGTTCCAAACATGTAATCCAGAATGTGCGTGTATTTCCTCGTCTTCATTTGGGATACCCTCCGAAAAATGGTCCGTGATTTGGCTACACGTCCAACTAGTCCATTGTTGCGTTTTCCGATCAGTCATCACTCGCCACCACAGTTCACATGCAAGATGACCGCCCCCTTTCTCCGGAATTGATTTGGGAGTGCAACCGTTTCGGTCCCAGAACGGCACCGTTTCCGATGGACAGAGCGTGTTCGACCGCGCCGCTCGTCCGCTCTGACGTTGCAACACCCCAAGAACGGGTGTACCCGCGACTCCTCCTCCAGCGACCTACCGTACCAGAGGAGGATTCGCATCGACCACAATGCTTGCCGCGATGGCCGCTGCGATGATTCCCATCGCGGCGGCCTTCTGGTAGAGGCGCTGTGCTCTACGGCCGGGTGCAACGCTCGCACGCGTCGCGGCAAAAGCCTCCTATCCAAACCCGGCCCATCGGACACGGCGCCTGTGCGAAACCAGCAACCGTGTCGCACGCAACGGTTACGGGCATGATGCAATCGTGAACAGATAAGGCTTGCCACGAAACGCATCCACGCAGGCCGCGATGTGGCCGAAGCTCAGGTCCGGCACCATGTTGATATTGCCGAACGCATCTTCCCCGGCCAGCAGCGCCCGCGCCTTGATGGGCGCTCCAGATCCGCTTTGGAACTTTTTCACGAGCGCCGCAATATCCCCCACATCCGGCTGTGCCGTCGGACTGGGTGGGTTGTATGGAATCTCCACGTCGCCCCAGCGAGTCGTCCCGATGCGAAGTGCGTTGGAAACGTCGGCGCAGCCAACTTCCGCGCCGAGGCAAACCGCGGACACTGCTTGAACGTCGTAATACGAACTCGGAACGATCTCCGACCCCGTAACGTGCAGGACGTCCAGGGTGCTCCAATCCTGGTAGTACGGCTCGCACTGGAGCTTCGAGGCCCAGAACAAGACGCCGCTGGCAGTTGATTCGAGGTACTGCTGCGGCGGCCCGACCCATCGGACCTGGCCTTCCCATGCCGAAAAGTCCGCCGCTGTTCCGCCCGTATACGGTGGAACGACGTGATGCAGCGAAGTCAGTGTCACCTTCAGCGCCGTTTGCTCGCCGGCATTACGCGGCACAAGCGTGATGAATCGCGTCTTATCCACACCGGTCGGATCGGGATCGGGTGGATATGGCCGCGACGTCACTCGAAATGCCATCTCGCTGTACTTCGGCGGATTCTCCGGCCAGACGATGGTGTGCCAGGGCTGCAACGGGGTGCGTTCGGCAGCCGGGCAGAGCCGCGGGATCCGCGTTCGATCCGCCTCCTGCCAGCGCCAGATCGCGGGCCGGTCTGGATCGACGTGTGTGGACTCCAGGTCCAACCAGTAGATTTCACCTGCAACCTGAGCGAAACCCGGCTGTAGATAGAAATCGTACTGGTAAATCTTGGAGCCTTCGCTGTTGTACATTCCGGTGAAACTCTCGTTCAGCCCATCAAAGAGCGCACAAACCCCCCACAGCTCGGGATCCTGCGGCAGGCACCACGGCACGTCGGGCCGATTGGCGTGGATGCTGATGTTGATGCAGTTGATCCCCGCGCCGCGGTCTTCGTTGCCCTGTCCATCCAACTCATAATTACCCCACCAGTGCAAATCAGTGACTTTTCCACCCTGGCATTCCCAGTTGTCGGCCAGGGTGATGCCGTCATGGGCATGCAATCCAGGCAGGGATTGGTTCGGCCACTGCTCCCACTTGATGCCGCCGGTTCGCCTCGTGGTGAGAACAAAGGCCATATCCCAGGATTGGTCATCGGGCGTAACAATCGGAAATCCGTCGATGAAGTTCATGCCGGGAGTTGGCATGTTGGGCGTGAGAATGCGCACCGCGTCATCATTGAAGAAGTGCTCGCGCGTCTTCCAGCCCCAGGGGTACTGCATCGGCGGAGTCGTGTAGATCGCTGAGATGCTGACCCAATAGACGGTCGGATCAGTCGTTGGATTCTGATAGAACCACTCTTCGCTGTTCGGAATAGTGAAATCATACCGGAAGCAGCTGTCCGACGGCATGCCGGGATACTCGTCGCACCCAACATAACGCTCCTCCAATAACGTTCTGGGAACAATCCACTGATGGATCATGGTTCCGGGATGGCTGAAGGGTCGATCAACATTTGCAGGGACATCCCTCCAGATACCGATGTGGAAGAGGTCCGGCCCGAGCCCCTGCGGAGGTGGCGTGCGCGTGGTCCAGTTTTGATACGAGCCCCACCAATGAACGTCGGTGATCGGCTGGTCTGTACTGCACGCCCAGTCGTCAGCAACAATGGGACCGGTAAGGTAGTTGGATGGATCATCCCAGCCCCAGAAGCACGGCATGACCATCGCAGGTCCAAATGTCGGCGGTTGCGCCCATTTCATCGGATCGCATCGGTCTAGCGGCATGGGGCAAATGGAATCCGGCCCCTGCGGATCGCCGCCCAAGGCCAGGCATCGGTTGTATTCCACTTCCCTGCACGTTCCGTCGGGCAGGCAGCAGGCCTGCGCCAGCAGCGCCGGCACATGAACGAGGTAGCCGTAGCCATTGAGTTCGCCCGGGTGTTTCCCTGAATGGTCGAACGTCAGCGGATCGTACGGGTCGTCGGACCCGTTATACGTTGTGCGCCACTCACTCCAGACACTTGGTCCATTGTGATTGAATTGGAAGCGATAGGTCGTCCCCGCGGGGAGTGGGTCCGCACAGGCCGGGGTATACCAACTCGCCCAAGTCTCGGCACCAACGGCATGGACACTGAACCGCCAATCTACACCGTTGCCGCCCTGGTCCGGAGGCGTCGGAATAATGGTAGCCCCAGAGTAGTTGGACGAATTGTGGTCGAACAGCTTCACGTGGAAATCACAACGTCCCCACCCTCTCGGCGTAACGTCGTACCAATAGACGCCAGGATGCATGGGATTGGTGCCGCCCTGCGGCTCGCACACGACGATGTCGAGCGTCTCACAGGCGTCGTCGGTTCCGTTGCCACTGGGGTCACCCAGGCAGGTTGTTGCGCCGACCGGTGACGGATCCCCGTTCATACCGTCGCAGCAGAGTGGATCGATCATCGCACACGTCCCATCCCCCATGCAACAGGGCTCCGGCTGTGTACACAGCGTTCCTGTCCCCTGCGATAGCCCGCCAAAGAGATCGCATAGACATGCGGCGACATTGATGCACGTACCGCCAGGAAGGCAGCAGCCTTCCGGCGTGCAGGTCGAATCCGGGCCGCCCGGTATTCCGCCCTGTGCGGCACAGCAAAGCGGATCCATCTCCGCGCAGTACGGGTTGGGCGGCGCGAAGCAGCACGCCTGCGGCGCGGTGCACTGTGATCCCGGCCCCATTCTTGTTCCGCCTAGATCGTCGCAACACAGCGGATCGGTCATCATGCATGTACCATTCGCCAGGCAGCACGCCTCTTGGATGAGCGAGCAGGTGGTTCCCGGTCCTTGTGGAGTGCCGTCAATCAACAGGCAATCCACAGCGAGTTCCATATCGCAATGACCGTCGACAAAACAGCACGCTTCACGTTGCGCAGCGCACTCACAGGAGTAATCCACGGTGTTAGGGTCGATGAACGTGACTTGCTGGGTGCAGATTTGCGTGCCCGGGCATCCGCCTACACAAGCCGGGTCCACACTGAATTCGCGTGTGACATGACAGACGGTGGGGTCAATGCATGCGCACTCAATGACCTCCCACTCGGGCGGCGGCGGTGGCAGCCGGTGTTCAACCTCTACGATCGCGTAACCGGTTGGGTTTCCGCCGGCGTCGAACAACTCGACTCCCAGCCATCCCTGCGGCGTCTGGAACACAGCGCCCAGCGGCGGAATCGCCATGATGCCGTGGGCCGCCAGAGGAATCGGCTGGTTGTTGTACCATCCGCTCACCCCAAATCCGGGCATATCGACAGCCACAAATAAGTCAAAGAAACTGTCGGCCGGGTAGTCGCCACTGGGGGTCGGAGGCCCGACGACTCTCCCGCCGCTCGCCCTCGTCGGGCTTTCGCGGATTAGTACCGCCCCCCCCCCGCCACCACCACCGATGGCCACGCCCACGAGTTCCATCGCCACGATCTCAGTTGCAATGGTGCGA
>CXWL01067376.1_pt1 | contig 27160 bp, 22 predicted proteins | sample 590931 | NCBI WGS metagenome assembly CXWL01 (sample SAMEA3498368, study PRJEB10139) | groundwater metagenome | biome: water well; material: biofilm material | place: Germany | collected 2015-04-27 | reverse complement strand
CGCGGGAGTCGCGAAGGCGCTCGCGCCGAACAATTGGTAACGCAGGCAGTCGCCAGCGTTGAGGCGATAGGTTTGGCCGTCGACGGCGATCTCGAGCTGACCCTCGACCAGGTGCAGGTGATGCTCCAGGCCCGGCCTTGGAGAACTGTCGTAGCCGATGCGGGTAGCCGGGTCGAGCTCGCATTCGATCAGCTCGCCGGCCAGTGCATGCGCTGGCGGCGAGACCGAGCGGCGCCGGAATCCGACCGACGGATCGGTCCACACCGGCTGATCGCCGCGGACGACCAGCGCGATGAAACCATCCTCCACCATGCGCATCAGGCGCGACATGGTCAGGCCGTAAGCGGCGCACAACTTGCCGAGCACATTCGCGGTGGGACTGACTTCCGCGTTTTCGAGCCGCGACAGGGTGGCGCGGCTGACGTTGCTGAGCTTGGCGAGCTGGTCCAGCGACCATCCGCGCTCGGCGCGCAGCGATTTGAGCCGCTGGGCAAGGCGGAGGTCGGTGGTGGATTCGTCAGTCCGATTATTTTCCATATAAGGGAAAATATCCCATATATGGGATTGAATCAAGCGCGGGCGAGCGCTGTTGGATTCCCCGGCGACTGCGCGCCGGTCAGGATTTTTTCTGGTCCAGCTGTTCGATGGTGGCGGTGGACGGCTTGCGACTTTTTTGCAGGCGCGCGGCCACCGTTTCGGCGTTGCGCAAGGTGCGGATCAGGTTCAGGCCGGCCAGTTTCTTCAGGTCCGCATCGTTCCATCCGCGCTTGATCAGTTCGGCGAACAGCGCCGGGTAGGTGGCGACGTCCTCCAGGCCCGCCGGCATCGGCGCGCCGCCGTAGTCGGCAGCCAGTCCGACATGATCCTTGCCGGCCACGTTCGCCACATGGTCGATGTGGTCGGCCACCTGCTGCAAGGTGGCTTTCGGCGCCGGGCCGGCGGACGCTTGGTACGCCGCGAACGCCGCTTCGCGCGCCTTGCGGTCGGTTCCGGCCGCCTTCATCGCGGCGCGCGCGCCCAGTCCCCAGGCCGCCACGGCAGGCGAGACGAAGTCGGGCACGTAGGTCACCATCACCACGCCACCGTTGTCGGGCATGCGCGCCAGGATCTCGTCGGGCACGTTGCGCGGATGGTCGGCCAGGGCGCGCGCCGACGAGTGCGAAAAGATCAGCGGCGCCTCCGAGGTGTCGAGCGCGTCGCGCATCACCTCGGCGCTCACGTGGCTCAGGTCGACCAGCATGCCGAGCCGGTTCATCTCGCGCACCACTTCCTTGCCGAACGGCGTCAGGCCGCGGTGGGTGGGGGTGTCGAGCGCGGCGTCGGCCCAGTCCAGCGTGACATTGTGGGTCAGGGTCAGGTAGCGCGCGCCGAGCTGGTAGTAGGCGCGCAGCAAGCCAAGGCTGTTCTCGATCATGTGGCCGCCTTCCAGGCCCAGCAGCGAGGCCACCCGCTTGCCCTTGAAGGCGCGCTCGATGTCGGCGCTGCCGTAGGCCGGCGCCAGCGCGGCCGGATATTTCGCGATCATCCGGCGCGTCAGGTCGACCTGTTCCATGCCCATGCGGGCCCAGCCGGTCTTCAGTTCGCCCGGCACGTACACCGCCCAGAATTGCACGCTCAGGTGACCCTTGCGCATGCGCGCGATGTCGGTTTCGTGCGGCATCGTGTGGTTCAGGTCGTAGCCGTCGATGTCGCCTGGCGCCTTCTCGTTTTCGGCGATGATGATCGGCAAGTCGTTGTGGCCGTCCACCAGCGGAGTCGACTTGAGCAGCGCGTGCGCGCGCAGCAGGTTGGCGGCGTCATCGGCGAAGGCAAGCCGGGGCAGGGCGAAGATGCAGGCGGCGGCCAGCACGGACAGACGGTGGAAACGGCTCATGGATTTGCGCGATGTTGGCTGAAAACAATAGCCTAGCATGCCATGTCGATCGGCCTGCGAATTAGTTCCATGAGTTCGTATGGCGCAGCGCCTGGCTGCTCGCTTTACGGCTGAGAACAGGCTATCCTGATGGCCCAACCATATGCCCGGCCGTCGCTGCGCCATCACGCCCTGCATGAGTTTTTCCACCGCAACCAGTCGTGCTGCCTCACCTGGCCTCGTCAACCGGCGGCTGGTCGGCGGCCTGCTGCTGTCGATCGTCTTGCATGCGATGTTGCTGTCGCTGCAGTTCGGCATGCCCGGACCGGGGCTGCCGTCGGCGTTCAAGCGGCAGCCAATCAAGCTCACGATCGTGGCGGCCGAGCCGCCGCAGCCGGCCGTTCCCGTTCCATCTTCCGTGGCGGACCTGTCGCCGCCGCCTGCGGCCGCGCCGACGGGAATGCAAGTGCTGTCTGCAACGCCGCCGGCGCCCGCCGCGAAGCCGCTGCCCAAGGCCAAGCGGGCCAAGCCACGCAGGATCAGCCGGCCGCTGCCGCCGCGCGCGCCGTTCGAAGCGCCGACCCGCGTGATCGCCCAGGACCAGAATCCGAACGACCGCTTCGTCGTCCCGCTGCCGCAGCCGGAAGAGTCGGTGCAAAAGACGGCTGATCCCAAGGAGGCGCAGGAGGGCGTCGACGACGGCGCCGAAGCGGCGCGGTTGGCCGAGGTCAGGCAGAAGGAGGAACTGGCTGCCGCGGAAGCGAAGGCGGAGCAGGAAGCGCAGGCGCGGCTGCTGGCTGAGAAACAGGCCGAGGAGATGAAGACCCAGGAACAGCAGCGCCGGTCCGCGCAGGTACTGGCGCAACGCCGCCAGGCCGAGGCCGACGAACTGGCGCGTGCGCAGTTGGCGCAAGAACAGCTGCGCAAACAGCAAACCGATCAGATGGCGGCGCGGCAGAATGCGCAGGAGCTGGCGCTCAAGCAGAAGGCGGAGGAACTGGCGCTGAAGCAGAAGGCCGACGAGCTTGCGGCGCGCCAGCGCGCCGACGACCTGGCGCGACAGACGGCAGCCGAGACCGCGCGTCAACAGGCCGAGCAAGCTGCACGCCAACAGGCCGAACAAGTCGCACGTCAACAGGCCGAGCAAGCGGCGCGCGAACGGGCCGAACAGGTGGCCGCAGCCGCCCAGCGCGAACGCGCCGCGTCAGCCGCTCCATCGACCGGCGCGGGAACCGGCGGCGCAGGAGTGACCGTGCCGAAGAACCTGCTTGGCAGCGACGTCGGCAATCGGGTGCGCGAGCTTGCCCGCGGGATCGACCTGCTCGGCGGCGCGCCGCCGCAGCGGGCCCGCTTCGACGATGAGCGGGGCGGGCGCCGCGTGGTCGCCGGCGGCGCCGAGCGCGACATCGCCTTGCGCATGTATGTCGACAGCTTCCGTCAGAAAGTCGAACGCAACGGTGGCATGATGGTTGGGTCGATGGGCGACCGGGTGCGCATCGATCCGCTGGTCAGCGTGGCGCTGCGCAGCGANNGCTGCTCGAAGAACTGCGCTAACGCACGCCGGCCAGCAACTGCTCGACCAGCTCGGGCGCGCTCCATCTTCGCTGCGCCGTTGCGGTTCATCACCAGCAGACCTCCATCGGGGTCGAGAAGATCCAGTGACGGGGCGCGGGCACGCGGGCAGTTTACCTGAGCAGGCATTTTGATGTGCAGCAAGGCCCGGTCCGTGACAGGCCTTACTCTGGTCTTGACGGCCACGGGCTGGCTCGCTTCGGATGGATGGGCAAACACCATGGAATTTCCTTTCAACAAACCGACGACCCGCGCAACCGCCCGCGTGCTGGCGTGCTTGCTGGCGTCGCTGCCGCTGGCGCTGTCGGGGTGCGCCTATTTCCAGCGCGCTTCGCCAGCCGCCACCGGCGCCCCGGTCGAGGGCGCCCCCGTCACCGAACTGATCACCCCCCAGCTGATCGCCGCCGAACAGCAAAAGCGTGAAGCGGCCGACACCCAGGACCTGTCGGGGCTGGTGGTGCCCATCCCGCCGTCCTACACGATCGACCGCGGCGACGTCCTCTCCATCGTGGTGTGGGACCACCCCGAACTGGGCGGCACCGCCGTCGCGCCCACCTCCGGCTCGGGCGAGCCGGGCAGCTCCGGCGCGCCGCCCACCGGCTTCGTGGTCGACCATGCGGGGCGGGTGCAGTTTCCCTTCGCCGGCGCGCTCAAGCTGGCCGGCCTGACCGAAGACCAGGCGCGCGACCTGCTGGCGTCCAAACTGGCGCGCTACATCGCCAACCCGAACGTCACCTTGCGGGTGCAGGCCTACCGCAGCAAGCGCGTGTACATCGACGGCGAGGTCAAGTCGCCCGGCCTGCAGGTCATCAACGATATTCCGATGACCCTGATGGAGGCGCTGAACCGCGCCGGCGGCGTGCTGGCGACGGCCGACCAGAGCCGGCTGGTGCTCGAGCGCGGCGGCCAGCGCTATCGCATCGACCTGCGCGAGCTGGTGCAAAAAGGCATCAACCCCGGCAGCGTGATGCTGGCGCCGGGCGACGTGGTGCGGGTCCATTCGCGCGACGAGAGCAAGGTGTTCGTCTCGGGCGAGGTGGTCAGCCCGCGCGCGCTGACCATGCATAACGGCCGCCTGACCCTGAACGAGGCGCTGGGCGAGTCCGGCGGCGTCAGCCCGGTGTCGGGCGATGCGCGCCAGGTGTATGTGGTGCGCAAGACGCCCGAAGGCACCCGCGTCTACCAGCTCGATGCGCGCATCACCGGCGCGATGGCGCTGGCCGAAGGTTTCGAACTGCATCCGAAGGACGTGGTGTATGTCGCCGCGTCCCCGTTGGCAAACTGGCACCGCAAGCTCAGCCTGCTGATCCCCGGCGCCCTCACTTCCGCGGTAGGGGTGGCCAGACCCTGAGCGCATCCAAGGATTCATGATGGACACACCCAGCGAACAGCACCCGGTTTCCAACGTCCTGCACCACCCGCCCACGCTGAACATGCAATGGGATCCGCGCGCGCCGGAAATCGCCTCGGACGACCCGGCGCTCGACCTGAAGGCCTATTTCAACACCCTCCACGAGAGCCGCTGGCTGATCGGCGGGATCACCATGCTGGTGACCCTGATCGCCTTGCTGTACGCGCTGGTGGCCAAGCCGGTGTTCGAGGCTAACCTGATGATCCACGTCGAGGAGGAAAGCCCGAATGCCTCGAAGAACATCCTGAGCGAAGCATCTTCGCTGTTCGAAACCAAGAAGGCGGCGATCGCCGAAATGGAGCTGCTGCGTTCGCGCATGGTCATTTCGCGCGCGGTCGACAACCTGCAGCTGTACATCGAAGTGCAGCCGAAATATTTCCCTATCGGTGGATTCTGGCTCGCCAACCAGGCCAAGGGCGCGTTGTCCGAGCCCGGCGTCTTCGGCTGGGGCGGCTATGTCTGGGGCGGCGAAAGGCTTGACGTGGCGCTGTTCAACGTGCCCGACGGCTTGCAGAACCGCGAGTTCGCGATCACCGCGCTGGACGGCCAGCGCTACCGCTTCGGCGGCGGCGGCGGCGCGCCGGCGTTCGAAGGCGCGGTCGGCAAGCGCTACCTGGTGGCCACCGCCGACGGCAGCATCGAGCTCAAGGTCGATCGCATGTACGCCGGCGCCGGCGCCAGGTTCGGCCTGCGCCGCATGTCGCGCCTGGGCACCATCCAGCGCATCCAGACCGCGATGGTGATCAGCGAACAAGGCAAGCAGTCGGGCGTGATCGAAGTGCGTCTGCAGGGCGAGAGCGCGGAACGCATCAACCAGCTGCTGAGCGAGATCGGGCGCGAATACATGCGCCAGAACCTGGCCCGCAAGACCGAGGAAGCGGAAAAGTCGCTGGCGTTCCTGAACCAGCAGCTGCCGATTCTGAAACGCCAGCTGGAGCAGTCGGAAGACCGCTACAACCAGTTCCGCAACGCGCACGGCACCATCGACCTGCGCGAGGAAGCGCGCATGAGCCTGCAGCAGGCGGCCGCCGCGCGCACCCGCCGGCTCGACCTGATCCAGAAAAAGACCGAGCTGCTGTCGCGCTTCACCGAAGACCATCCGATCGTCAAGGGCGTCAACGGCCAGCGCATGCAGGTCGACGCCGAACTCGACGACGTGGCCAAGCGCATCCGCACGCTGCCCGTGCTCGAACAGGACGAAACGCGCCTGACGCGCGAGATCAAGGTCAACACCGACCTGTACACGGCGCTGTCGAACACGGCGCAGCAGCTGCGCCTGATTTCGGTGGGCCGGGTCAGCAACGTGCGCATGATCGACGCGCCGATGGCGCCGGAAAAGGCGCTCAAGCCAAATCGCCCGATGATCGTCATCGTGGCGGCGGTGACCGGCCTGTTCCTCGGCGCCTTGCTGGCCATCGGACGCAAGGCGATGCGCGGCGGCATCGATGACCCGGCGACCATCGAGCGCCTGCTGCGCGCGCGCGTGGTGTACGCCACCATTCCGCACAGCAGCAACCAGGAAAAGCTGATGAAGAAGGTGCGCGGCGAGGGCGTGATGCTGCCCTTGCTGGCGCAGGCGATGCCGGAAGATATCGCGATCGAAAGCCTGCGTAGCTTCCGTGCGGCGCTGCAGTTCTCGATGCCGCACTTCAAGAACAATATCGTGATGCTGGCCGGCCCGACCCGCAAGCTCGGCAAGTCGTTCGTGGCGGCCAATTTCGCCGCCGTGATGGCCGCCAGCGGCAAGCGCGTGCTGCTGATCGACGCCGATTTGCGCAACGGCCACCTGCACCGCTATTTCGGGGTCGGCCGCGACCAGGGCCTGTCGAAGGCGATCAGCGGCGCCATGCCGGTCGAGCACGTGATCCACCACGGCGTGATGGAAAACCTCGACTTCATCCCGACCGGCGCGCTGCCGCCGAACCGCTCCGAATTCCTGCTGCACCTCAATTTCGGCGAACTGCTCGAGACGGTCAGCGCCCATTACGACATCGTGCTGCTCGACCCGCCGCCGATCCTGGCGGTGGCCGACGCCCTGATCATCGGCGCGCATGCGGGGGCGGTGTTCATCCTGACCCGCGCCGGGATCAGCACCGAAAGCGAGATCAACGAGTCGATCAAGCGCCTGAACCATGCCGGCATCTCGCCGCGAGGGGTGCTGTTCAACGACATGGCGCCGCGCATCGGCCGCGGCTCGCTGTACCAGTCCGAGCCCAGCGGCCAGATCGGGTATTTGGCCTAGCGTTCGGCCGGCACCGTGCGCGCGGCCGGCTGCGGCCCGCGCCGCACCACCAGATCTTTCAACAGCCGCCGGATGCGGTAGGTCTGCGATTCGAACAGCTGGTACGACAGGTAGGACGCGCCCAGCAGCAGGGTCAGCATGCCGAAATAGACCGCATAGTGAAGCGGTGCATGGGGCGAGAGCTGGCGCAGCTCGAACCAGGTCGTGCTCCAGTACTGCAGCAGGGCGATCAGGGGCACGTGCAGGACGTACAGGCTGAACGAGAAATCGGCGAAGAACTTGCCGAGCCGGGCGACCGGCCGCACCAGCTTCGATGCGGGGGCCGCCTTGAATTGCAGGCTCGACAAGAACACCAGGAACACCAGGCTGCACACCAGGTCCTGGAAGAACGATGCCGGCCCCAGGTCGTCGTTGACGCCGGTGAGCCGGTAGTACACCGACAGCGCGGCGAGCAGGACCAGCCAGGCGCAGCGCGCGCCGATGCCGCACTCGATCCGGATGCGCGAAAACGCCACGCCGAGCAGCCAGATCGAGAAGTACAGGGTGAGCGCATAGGGCAGCGCGGCGGCCAGCAGGACCAGCGCGGCGGCGCAGGCCAGGCGCGGCACGCTGCGGCCCGAGGTGAACAGCAGCACCAGCAACGGGAACATCACGTAGTACCAGGTTTCGTTGCACAGGCTCCAGAGCGGGAAGTTGCCGCCGAAATTGGGCACGAGCACACCTTGCAGGCCGACCAGGTTGCCGGCGAAGGCGGCGGCGGAAAATTCGTTGGAGGCCGAATAGTCGATCCCGTCGGGACTGACGGCGCCGGTGCCGAGGCTGAACAGCAGTGTCAGCATGAAGGTCGGGATCAGCACGGTCCACAGGCGCGTGAGCCGGTCGACCGCATAGCTGGCGAGCGCGTCGGACTGGCCAATCTTGTTGAGCAGGCTGCCCCCTACCAGCCAGCCGCTGATGATGAAGAACACCAGCACGGATTGGTGCCCGAATCCTGTGACGAAGGCGAGCGCCTTGTACCAGAGCGACGGATCCTCGACCGAGCGCAGGCCCGGGTACATCGCCGCGCGCAGGTGGGCGGCGGCAACCTCGGCGGCGGCCAGTCCGCGCAGCAGCGAAATCAGGACCGAATGCCAGCAGTCTTCGCCGAGCTGGCTTTGGCGTTGGAACGCCAGGCTCGGCATCTTGTTCATATGCATGATGACTCCCTCCTTATGGTGAATTGAACTCAACTACCGGTGTTCCAGGGAAACGGCGCGGAATTCCCGGATAGCAGTACCGCCGTGCGGGACATCACGTAGCCGAACGGAACCGACTGCATGAACCAGGCCGCCGACACGAACACCAGTGCAGAGCACAGCAGGCCGCATGGCGGGCGGTCCGGCGGCAACTCGCCGGCCATCCGGATGCCGCCCAGGCTGATCATGGCGCCGAGCATCCAGCCGGCGGCAGCCTCGGCCACGCTGTGTTCGTCCTGGGACACCAGCAGCACGACCATCAGCGCGCCCAGCGCCAGCCCGGCGGCCACGCCGGCCGCGCACGCGCGCGTCCCGTGGGGCCGCAACAGCAGGCCGAACAGGATCGGAAACACCGCGGTGACGCCGGTGGCGTGGCCGCTGACCGCCTTGAAGTCGAGGCCCGGCAGCGCCACGCCCCACGCCATGAAGGCGACCTTGGTGGCGACGACGAAGCCGATTCCGAGCGTGAACAGCAGGCTCCACCAGAACGCCATGCGCCAGGCGCGCGCGGCCAGCAGCCAGGCGCTGATGGCGGCGGCGAGCGCCAGCGTTACTTCGATGTCGCCAATGTGCAGGAGCTTGGTCCAGGACATCATGTGGCCTCGTCAATGCATGAGCGCCGACAGGGTGCTGAAGATGATCCGCAGGTCGCTCCAGAAGCTGCGTTCCCTGACATAGCGCACGTAGTATTCAAGTTTGGCGGGCAGGATGGTTTCCAGGTAGGCCCGTTCGGGATCGGCGGCGCGGCCGAGGATCGCGCTTTCTTCGCGGTACAGGATCGAGGCCCAGTCGGTGATGCCGGGTGCGACCGAGAGCACGATCGCGCGCACCTCGGGTGGATAGCAGGCCACGTAGCGCGGCACTTCGGGCCGCGGCCCGACCAGGCTCATCGCGCCTTGCAGCACGTTGATCAGCTGCGGCAGTTCATCGAGCTTGTAGCGCCGCAGGAAGTGGCCGGCGCCGGTGATGCGGAGATCGCGGCCCACCGTCAGCGGGACGCTGTCGGCCGGCGCGGCCGTCATGGTGCGGAACTTGTAGATTGAAAACAGCTTGCCGTCGCGTCCGACCCGCTGCTGGCGGAACCACACCGGGCCTGGCGAATCGAGCCTGATCCACAGCGCGGCCAGCGCGAACAACGGCGCCAGCAGCATCAGGCCGGCCAGTGCGGCGGCGATGTCGAACAGGCGCTTGCTCATGACAGCGCCGCGCGCAACGCCGAGATCACACGCTGCTGGTCGGCGTCGCTCATCCTGGTGTACAGCGGCAGCGTCAGCATCGTCTGGTAGCTCGCCTCGGCGGCCGGAAACTGGTCCGGCGTCAGGGCGCAGCTGTCGCGCCAGTACGGGTGGCGATGCAGCGGGATGAAATGGACGCTGGTGCCGATGCCGGACGCCGACAGGCGGGCGATCAGTTCGTCGCGCCCGAGGCGGGCGGCGGGCGCGAGGCGCACCACGTACAGGTGCCAGGCGTGGCCGCTGCCGGCCTCGGCGTCGGGCGGCGGCAGCAGCGGCAGGTCCTTCAGGCCCTCGGCGTAGCCATGCGCCAGTGCCTTGCGGCGCTCCAGGAAGCGGTCGATCTTGCGCAGCTGCTGGACGCCGATGGCGGCGGCGATGTCGGTCAGGTTGTACTTGAAGCCGGCCGCGACGACCTCGTAGAACCAGGCCGGCGTGGTCGAGGTGTAGCGCGCGAACGCATCCTGCTTGATGCCGTGGATGCGCATCAGGCGCACCCGGGCGGCGAGCGCCGGGTCGCGCGTGACCACCATCCCGCCTTCGCCGGTGGTCATGGTCTTGTTGGCGTAAAAACTGAACACGGTCGCGTCGCTGCCGAGCGTGCCGACCAGTTGGCCTTTGTAGACGGAGGGAAAGGCGTGCGCGGCGTCTTCGATCACGCGCAGCCCATGCGCGGCCGCCAGCGCCAGGATCGCGTCCATGTCGCACGCGAGGCCGGCATAGTGGACAGCGATCACGGCCCTGGTGCGCGCCGTGATCGCCGCCTCGATCGCGGCGGCCTGCAAGTTCAGCGTGCGCGGATCGACGTCCACCAGCACCGGCTGCGCGCCCAGGTAGCGCAGCACTTCCGCGGTGGCGGTGAAGGTCATGGTCGGCACGATCACTTCGTCCCCGGGGCCGATGCCGAGCGCTTCGAGCGCCAGGTGCAGCCCGGCGGTGGCCGAGTTGACCGAGACCGTCTCGACCGCGCCGCCCAGGTAGGCGCCGAACTCCTGCTCGAATTGGCGCGTCTTGGGCCCGGTCGTCAACCAGCCGGAGCGCAGGCATTCGACGACTTCGGCAATCTCCTCTTCGCCGATCTCAGGCAGGGCGAAGGGCAGGAAGGGCAGGGCGTCCGATGGNNCGCAAGTCAGGCGCAGGCCTTCAAGAAACGTTTTCCCAGCACCGGATAGGTAAGGTTTTCCAGCACGAATTTCCTGCCTTGCTGACCCAGGGCCTGGCGCTGCCCGGCGTCCATCGCCAGCATGGTGCGGACGCCCTGGGCCACGGCCGGCGCATCTTCCGCGCCGACCGTCAGGCCGCAACCGGCCTCGGTCACCGGGTCGTTGCCCGCCTCGATGGCGTACAGGACCGGGCGCGCGGCCATCATGTAGTCGATCAGCTTGTTCGGTGCGATGCCAAAGCGAAACAGCGGCTGGCGTTGCAAGCCGATATAGGCCAGGTCGAAGCATTGCAGCAGCGCCGGCACGTGTTCCTTTGCGACCGGATCGAGGAAACACACGTTGTGCAAGCCTTCCTCGCGGGCGCGCCGCTGCAGTCGAAGTTTTTCGGGCCCGACGCCGGCCAGCACGAAGGCCACCGGCTCGTCGCGCATCAGGCTGGCGGCGCCGAGCAGGGTATCGAGCGCGTTGGCCAGGCCGTGGCTGCCTGCAAAGCCGACGACGAACTTGCCGCGCCGGCGCAGCGCAGCGAGGGTGTCGGCGGCGGCGCCCGGAAGCGGCGCAGGCGCGCGCAGCCATTCGGCCGGATCGGTGCCGTTGGGGACGATGTGCAGCTTTTCGGGCGCCATGCCGTGCGCCTCGAGATGGTCGCGCACCTTGGGCAGGATCGACACCACGGCGTCGGCGTGGCGGCAGGCATGGTTTTCCGCCGCCTGCAGCAGCATGATGAAGGGATGCCACTTTGAGTAGCCGCCGAGTTCCATCGGCGAGAGCGGCCACAGGTCGTGCACCTCGAACAGCAGGCGCGCACCGGCCAGCCTGGCGATCCGATGGGCCGGCCAGATGTCGAGCGGATAGGTGCTCGAGGCGATCACGACATCGGGCCGGAACTCCTGCGCTAGGCTGGCCGCCTCGCGGTACAGGCGGAGCACGAAGGCGCCCATGTTGAGCGCGCGCCGGGCCCCGTTGCTGGTGTAGGCGGGCGTGTCGAACCAGGTGTACTCGATGCCGTCGATGGTTTCGTCCAGCCGCGAGCTGCCGCGCAGTTGGGGGCCGCGGGCCCGCACATGGGAATGTGCCGAGGCCACGATGCGCACCCGATGGCCGAGCCGGCGCCATTCGCGCGCGAGGTAATAGGGGCGATATTCCATGCCGTGCTGCAGCGAGCCCGCGTAGTGATTGATCAATAGGATATTCACGGTTTGCCAGTCGATTCAGGTCAGGCATGCGATTGCCATTCTTTGAAGGTATCAACTTAGTAAGCCGGCGTATTGAAACTACTCAAATGGAGCGGAGCGGGCCCGGAAAAAGAAAAACCCGCGCGAAGCGATGCTCCGCGCGGGTTAAGGAAAGACGGCCAGGTTCAGGCGTCAATCACGGTCGATCAGTAGCTCTCGTAGGCGCCGATGTCGTGCGCCGCGCCGCGTGGACGTGCGAAGTAGTCCATGTCGGCGACAGGTGCGGACGTCGCCGTTCCTTTGTTGATCGCAGGCGAAGTGCTCTTGAGGCGATAGTCGCCGGTGCCGTTGGCCTGGTAGTTGACGAACTGTGGATCGGCAGTGATGGTGCCGGTGGCGGCGCCGACCTTGAGGGAGACTCCGCTGCCATTGCCGAACACCAGGTTGTTCGCGGTGACGTTGCCGGCGCCAATGCAATTTTGTCCGGAGTAGCAGTATTGCTTGATCGAGACGCCGGGATTGTTGTACACAATATTGTTGATCACCTTGGTGTTGGCAAGAACGACTCCGCCAGGGCTGTCTCCGTTACCGACCACAATACCGCCGCCCATGCCGCCGGCGCCGTTGGCAAACACTGTGTTGTTGGCGATCGTCACGCCGCTCGCGGCGTGCCACAGGTGGATCCCGAATGCGGAAACACGGTACACGATATTGTTGTAGATCTTGCCGCCGAGGTTAGACGAATAGATACCCTGAACGCCGTTACACGTGCCCGGGATGCCGATGTCGTGCACCACGTTGCCGATAATGTCGCCGTTGGAGGCGCTGTAGTTGGCGTTGACGACGCCGGCGCCGCCGCTACCGGTGCAACCACCGGAGATGGTCAGGTTGTGGATCTTGTTGCCCGACACCAGTGTGTAGGAGGCGTAGTTCAAGATTCCAAGGCGTCCGCTGCCGCTGATGTCGAAACCGTCGATATCGTTATAGTCGCCGTTATTCGTCCACATCGCTTCGGTGCCGCTGCCGATGATCTTGGCACCCCATTTGGTCGAGGACACATAGCGTATCCTGGCCGACGAAGTGCCGTGCACCGTCGTCTTGACGTTTTCGTTATACGTGCCTGGCGCAACGTGAACGGTCGTGCTCGGCTTGGCAAGTTTGGCCGCCCGCGTGATCGTGCGGAAAGGNNGGCGTAGCGACGACGAATTCATATGCCCCGATGTCAGGTCCGGCGCCTTGTGGCCTTGCCGCGCCGTTCAGGTCGATGGAAGGCGCGTCGGTCAGCGAACCCTTGTCAATCGCCGGCGAAGTACTCTTCAGGCGATAGTCGCCGCCGCCGGTTCGAATGTAGTTAACAAACTGCGGCTCGGCATTGATGTCGCCAGTATGCGCAGTGCTGGTGTTCCAATTGGTCGTGTTCTTGAATACCAGGTTATTGGTAAACGTATTGTGCGTGCCTAAGGTCCCCAAGCCGGCGTTACGAATGCCGGTGGTATTGTCATAGATTAGGTTGTTGGCGACGTTGATATAGTCCGCTGGCAGTGTGGAATAGGCCTGGTCGCCGCTGCCGTAGACAATCCCGAACAGGGAGTGGAATACCGTGTTGTTGGTGATATCGACGTTGCGATTGTCGCGCCACAAATGGATGCCGCCCCAGCCGATGTTGTAGATAAGGTTGTTCTTGACGGTTCCCGAAGTATCCAGGGAGACGCCATGGATATGGCAGGTAGATCCTTGTCCCAGGTCGTTGATGACATTTTCGACGATGTCGGTATGTCCCATCGCCACAGGGTCGGACCCGGATTTGATGCCGGCGCCGGAGACGCTTCCGCAAACCAGCGGGAGTTTTCCAATGTGGTGGATGTGATTGTTTTTGGCGGACGAATAGCCGCTATTGAACTCGATGCCGGTGCGGACCACTGAACTTCCCGAGGCGCTGATATCAAAACCGACGATATCGGTGAAGCCACCCTTGGCTTGCCAAAGTGCTGTGCTGCGCGAACCGGACGCCGGTACGATCTTCGCGCCCCATTTCGTGTCGGACAGATAAACGATTCGTTGGGATGAGGTGCCGCTCACCGTCGAAAGAATGTTCTCGGCATAGGTGCCGGGGGCGACGTGCACAGTCGTGCCTGGCTTGGCGACGGTTGCCGCGCGCTGGATTGTGCGGAACGGTGCCGATTGCGTGCCGGCATTGGTGTCGGAACCGGTGGTCGAGACGTAGATATTAAATGCGCTTGCCTGCACTGCGGTGCTGGTGGCAAGCAGTTGGGTTGGGGCCGATGCTGTGTCGGAACCGCCGCCGCAGGCCGCCAGCATGGCGGTCACGCTGGCGCACAACACGGTGCGTACTGGCAAAAGACCGGGGGCCTGACGGCGGTTCGCTCGGGCTGGATTGGGATGCAATTTGTCGGATGTCAATTTATTCATTGAATCTTTCCTCTGTACGTCTAATGGATGAGCTAGTTTTGACCCGGATCAACTGCCTAAGTTCAATGTTCCCGAAGAAAAAATTTCCGAGTTGAATTACGGCATAATTTTTGTTTCAATCAATGTTCTAAAAAGATCAACTTCCGTTTCTGCGCGGAAAAAAACCCGCGGGGAGCGTCGCTCCGCGCGGGTTTTGGGAAGGTCACGCAGGCTTGATCACCGCATCGATAAAGCCCCGGACGCACATCTGCATTAATTAATATTCGTATGCGCCGATGTCGAATGCGCCGCCGCGTGGACGCGCGACGTTGTTGATATCGGTAGCCGGAGGAGCGTAGCTCGCGGTACCTTTATTAATTGCCGGCGAAGTGCTCTTCAGGCGATAGTCGCCGGTGCCGTTGGCCTGGTAGTTGACGAACTGTGGATCGTTTGTGATGGTACCGGTAGCAGTGCCGACTTTGAGGGAGATCCCGCTGCCGTTACCGAACACCAGGTTGTTTGCGGTGACGTTAGTCGAGCCGATGCAGGTTTGTCCCGAATAGCAGTACTGCTTGATCGATACACCCGGGTTCTTGTAGACGATGTTATTGATAACCTTGGTGTTGTTCAAAACGACGCCGCCTGGGCTGTCACCGGTACCGACTACGATGCCGCCGCCCATGCCGCCGGCGCCGTTGGCGAACACCGTGTTGTTGGCGATNNCCCTGAACGCCGTTGCACGTGCCCGGGATGCCGATGTCGTGCACCACGTTGCCGATAATGTCGCCGTTGGAGGCGCTATAGTTGGCGTTGACGACGCCGGCGCCGCCACTACCGGTGCAACCACCGGAGATGGTCAGGTTGTGGATCTTGTTGCCCGACACCAGGGTGTAGGAGGCGTAGTTCAAGATGCCGAGGCGTCCGCTGCCGCTGATGTCGAAGCCGACGATGTCCGTATAGTTGCCGTTATTCGTCCACATTCCTTCGGTGCCGCTGCCGATGATCTTTGCGCCCCACTTGGTGTCGGAGACAAAGCGGATCCGGGCGGTCGAAGTGCCGTGGACACGGGTCTTGACGTTCTCCCGATAAGTGCCGGCAGCAACGTGAATGGTCGTGCTGGCCTTGGCGAGGGTGGCCGCACGGGTGATGGTTTTGAATGGGCGGGCCAGGGTGCCGGGATTCGAATCGGAGCCCGTGGTCGACACATAGGTGTTGTAAATCGAAGGCGTGGCGGTTGCCACGCTGACCGAGCCAGCCAGGAGACGCGTAGCGTCGTCGGCCGGAGCAGTCGTTGCAGGTGCGCTGGCCGATGCGGCGGCGCCAGCCAGTTCGACATTGCCGGCGTCCGTCGCCGCAGTTTCGTCCGTCACGCCAGAGGTCGTCGCTGCATCGGCTGAGCCCGCAGCGGCGGCAACAGTTGCGTCGGACTGGTTCGTGGCGCTGCCGAACGACAAAGCGGCCGTCTGGTCTTGCTGTCCGTTGTCGGTGTCGGAGATGCCGCCACCGCATGCGGTCAACAGCACGGCAGCGCTGCAGCACAGTAATGCGTTTACACGAATATCCGAAGCAAAAGTAACGAATTTGATCATCTGGAATTTCCTTACATCATTAAGTGAATGAGTAAGCTTTGAGGGGTGGAAACTGCCCAAGTTCAACCTTTTCGTAAATAAATTTCCCGCGCGTATCAAATGCACAAAGACATTTTTCACTGGGAAACCAAGGGCTCGGTGGTGGATTCTGCGGCGAACGCGGGAAGGAACCGGGGTGAACCGGTTTTCCGCTCACTGTGAAGCTGAGCGGAGGAAGGGAAGGGAGCCGCCGCTGTGGACGCGCTCTCTATATTATGAGGCGGGGGCCGGCGCCCNNCGCGTGGCGTTGTCAATATCGGTGGAAGGTGCATCAGTCGATAGGCCCTTGTCAATCGCCGGAGAAGAAATCCTGAGTCGATAGTTCCCGGCGCCGTTCGCCTGGAAGTCGACGAACTGCGGATCGGCGTCGATCGTGTCCTTGGCGGTTCCCGCGCGCAGGGCGATACGGCTGCCGTTACCGTACACCAGGTTGTTGGCAATGGTGTTGTGGGCGCCGGTGCAGTTCTGGCCCGAATAGCAGTATTCCATGATCGATGCGGCGGGGTTGTTGTAGACAATATTGTTAATGACTCTGGTGTTGTTCAATACCACTCCTCCAGGCCTGTCGCCGGCGCCCAGAAGTATGCCGCCGCCGATGCTGCCGGCGCCGTTGGAAAACACCGTGTTATTTGCGATAGTCACATTATCGGCCGCATGCCACAGATGGATGCCATACGCGGAGGCGCGGTACACGATGTTGTTATAAATGCGGCCGCGCAGGTTCGAAGAGTAAATCCCCTGAATCCCGTTGCACTCGCCGGGCACGCCAATATCGTGAACTACGTTGCCANNCTACTGGTGCATCCCCCGGACACTGCGAGATCGTGCACGTGATTTCCAGACACGAGCGTGTAGGAAGCGTAATTCAGGATTCCTAGTCTTCCGCTACCGCTGATATCGAAATCGACGATATCCGTATAGTTGCCTTTATTCGTCCACATCGCTTCCGTCCCGCTACCAATCACCTTTGCAGCCCACTTGATGTCGGAGATATAGCGAATCCTGGCAGTCGAAGTGCCGTTGACGGTGGTCCTGACGTTTTCCAGATAAGTGCCGGGGGCGACGCGAATGGTCGTGCCAGGCTTGGCGCGATTGGCGGCACGCTGGATTGTTTTGAATGGCGATGACTGGCTGCCGGGATTGGCGTCGGAGCCAGTGGGAGCGACATGCAGGTCGGCCGCCGCCGGCGCCCTGATTGCGCACGCGAGCAAGATGGTCAGAAGCATCAGATTACACATTTCTCCCCCCNNTTAACTATCTTGATAATTGTCAGGTCCGGATGCACGCCCCAAATTCATAATCGACTGTATCTATTTGTAGTTCGGCACGGACCGAAAATCGCAAGAAAATCTTCCTCCTGCAAAAACGTACGNNCTGGCCATCCACCAGTTCGCCTTGCGCCATCGCCCCGGCTTGGCAAGTTTTCCTCAACGATGGGGCATGGGCCCGCCCCGCCATTCGCACCCACGGGGCACCAAACGTCCACGGATATGAAAAATTTCCTCGCATCTCTGTCCCTGGGAAGAACCCCGGATTCAAGGCTGAACCTATCGGCGGCCATCGGATCCACCATCATTCGTCAAATACTGGCGGGTGCGCTTTACTTTGTCGCCATCTGGATCATCACGCGGCGATTGGGTCCGCACCAAAATGGCGTGTTGGCCACTGTCCTGCTCTTGCCGCAAACGCTGTACGCGTTTCTCAACCTCGGACTCGCCGCGAGTCATGTCTACCACTTGAGCGGTGGATCCGGAAACCCGGCGGACATGCGCAGTACCAACTGGCTTCTGGCTTCGGGATTATGGGCGGCGGCGATCGTGGTCCTTTTCCTCAGCAGTGATCAGAGCATCGCCAGGTTCCTTCCGGGTATTGAAAAACAAGCGGCGCTGTACGCAAGCTTGTTGTTCCCGACGATGCTGCTTGCGGCGTGGAGTTCTGCGCTGATCCAGGGGAACCGCGACTATCGGGCCTATAACCGGATCTTGCTGATTCAGCCCTGCGTATTCTGCGTGACGATCATCGGCCTGCGCGCGATCGACTCGCTATCGGTCATTTCGGTACTCACTTGCTACATCGCGAGCCAACTTTCGCTGTGGCTATCGAGTGAAGCGAAAATACGCAGCTGCCGCGCGCCTGTCGGACACAAGCGGCATAAATTCCTCGACGCCATTAGATATGGATTGAGAGCCCATGTCAGCAATGTGATCACCTTCTTGAACTACCGGCTGGCCTTGTATCTTGTCAGCCTCATGCTTGGTGCTGCCGCTACCGGAAAATATGCGCTGTCCATCCAGCTCGCGGAAGTGATGTGGCTGATATCGAGCGCTGCTTCAACGGTTGTCTTCCCCGAGTCGGCTGCCCACAGCAAGGCTCTTGCGGAACTGCAGAAAATGGTCGGAAAGATCGCCAGGACCGTCTTTCAAATCACTTTGGCTGGCGCCCTGGTCGCTGCGGCGCTTGCCCCTGTTGTCATCCCCTGGGTGTTCGGAAATGATTACCAGGGGAGCGTGGTGCCCTTCGTAATCCTGTTGCCGGGCATCGTCGTGTGGAGTTATATGAGCGTCATTTCGAATTCCCTGGCGGGAATGGGCTACCAGAAGATCAATATCCAGTCGGCGCTGCTCTGCCTGTCGGTAAACCTGGCTGGCAATCTATTGGCGATACCAAGGCTGGGTGTCAACGGCGCCGCACTGGCTTCGACCGTGGCTTTCTCAATCACCGCACTGTATACCGTGGTGTCGTACAGAAAAATCATGATCGAAAAACTCGGCGAATCATGACCGGCAACGGGACGCATCACATGAAATCCAAGAGATTGTTAATGGTGACAGCTGCCTATCCCTACGGTCACGGCGAGTCGTTCGTGAAGGCAGAGTTGGATCATATATCCAGGTACTTTGAAGCGGTGGAGGTCGTCCCGTGCTCCTGTCCCGCCGGGAGCAAACCCAGGCAGCTGAATCAACCGGTGAATTTGGAGTACGCGATCAAGCGCTGGGGAGCCCTCAGGAAATTTCATATGATGAGTTCGTTCGCGTTAGCGTTGTGGAAATACAAATGGCTTAAGGAAGTCTTTCGCATTGTCGGGCAGGCGCACAAGTTCGAGAACCTCAAGGAGCTTGCGCGAACGCTTTACCGCGCCAATTTGTTCGAGCGCTTCCTGCGAGCGCAGGCGGAAGAAAACGGGAAAGAATTCGACTTGGTATATTTCTACTGGATCGTTCCCGAGATCCTGGGCGCGGCCGGCTATCGGAATATGTCCGACCCGGCGCTCAAAATCGTTTCGCGGGCTCACGGCGGGGACCTGTACGAAGACCGGAGGGCCGGCGGGTATGTAGGGTTGCACGAGAGCATCGTGGCGGCGGTCGATGAAGTCTACTGTATTTCGGATCATGGAAAATCGTACTTGGAGGGCAAATATCCCGCCATAGCTGAAAAGCTGCACACTGCCAGATTGGGCGTGGCCGACCCGGGGTATTTGAACGGGCAACCCGGCGACGAGACGCTGTCCATCGTGTCATGTTCGTTCGTGGTTGCCGGCAAGCGGCTTCACCTCATTGTGGATGCGATTGCGTTCCTCCTGGCCCGGTACCCTGCGCTCAAAATAAAGTGGACGCATATCGGTGACGGCGAACTGTTCGAGCAGGTGCGCGCCTGCGTCGGCAAGTTAAGAGCTGGCGCCGAGGTTGTTTTCACAGGGTACCTGGCCCAAGACAAAGTGATGGCCTTGTATCGAGATGAGAGTTTCGACGTCATTGTCAATGTCAGCGATTGTGAAGGCATTCCAGTCAGCCTGATGGAGGCAAGTTCGGCAGGCATCCCGATGGTTGCGACCGATGTGGGAGGAACCAGCGAAATAGTGAACACCGCGAACGGGATACTCATCCCGGGAAATTCCGATGGTGAAGCAATCGGCTCGGCCCTGATGCGCTTCAAAGACCGGGCATCCGCCGCAGCATATCGGCAGCGTGCCAGATCCTCCTGGGACGAGAAATTCAACGCGCAGGTCAATTATGAATCCTTCGGCCNNATGAATGACGTTGTGTCTGAAAAAATGGAATCGAGATTTGCCTTCGCGGCATTTTTCTGTTCCCTTTTCCTGTTCTTCACGCCATTTGAACTGCAGACCGGTGCGGTCAACTCGATGTTGCCCCGATATTTAGTGGCGGGCATAGCGATTGTTTTGCTCGCGCCGCTGGTGGCGTTGCGGCCCATCAAGCTCAAAATTGCCTCGGTGCTGGTCTTGATCGCCCTCTGCACCATCATTTTTCACGCGATATTCATCAGCCCTGTGCCGGCCCAATTCCTGCTGCTGATTTCCGCCAACCTCGTTTTGGCCATCGCCCTGTACGAAACCAGCTTCAACTGGAGGAAGGAATTTGTGTCGGCAGCTTCGTTGCTTTTAATAGTCAATGCGACCGTCATTTCCCTTCAGGCCTCGTTGTTCTACGTCTTCTCGCACGGAATATTCGATTTTCATAAATTGATTTTCGGATCGCACAGCAGATTTACGGAGGATTTTCTGAATATCGCCCGTTTCTCCGGGCTTCAAATCGAGCCGGGAACGTACGCGAACTTCATTGCCTGCCTGTTGGCGATCTTGATGTTGGCATCCGACTTCACTGAACGGATATTGTGGATTTCATTTTTTTCCGTCATTTCAATCTTCCTCACAAATTCCGGATCGTCTATCTATTTCGTCCCTGTCCTGATGGCGTTGCTGGCATATCTGTGGCGGAAGAAAATCAGGATTTCCCATATCGCCATCCTGCTGGTTGCGATCGCGACATACCTGTATTTTTCTGGTGTCATCAGCCATATGGAAGCGCGTTTCATGGAGCGCGACGACGGCAGCCTGTCGCATCGATTCGAGGGAATACACGCGTACTTGACGACCAGCCTGGAAGAAAAAATCTTTGGCGTGGGGTTCGGCGCGGACCCCTGCGTTCGCTGCTACTACCAGGATATCGGCGTCAGCTTCAATCTGCTCACGCGCGGCGGCAGCATTGTTGCGATTGCCCTTGCGTTGCTGCTGTTCCGGTCGATCGCGGTCAACGGCATCGTCTTGTCCACGATCCTTTTTCTGATTCCGCTAAACGAAAAAATGTTCTTTTACGAGATGCCAATCTGGCTGTTCATGTTGTTCGCCGCAAATGGTTTGAGGAGCCCCAAGTCGCCCGAGCCAGTGCGCGAGGACAGGAGTCATCTGCAGCTTGCCGGCATCTTCAGGTGAGGGCCCGTGGCGAGCTTCCCGGCAGTTTCCTGCGAACGCTCAAGGCAGTTCCGCGCGCGCGCTTGAAGATAGATGGATGGACTCGGCTAACGACAACCAGTTCGAACAGGAACGCATCCGCAGCGTCTACCGCCAATGGCACGGCGGGGCTGCAATCGCGCAATATGCCTGGCATCGCCCGGAGATTCTGGAGCAGGTCGCCGCGCGCTCGCGCACATTGGCGCCGCTGCTGGCCGCCGCGCTGGGCACCGATTTGTCGTCCGCACGGATCCTCGACGTCGGTTGCGGCTCGGGCGCCTTCCTGCGCCAATTGATTGCCTGGGGCGCCGATCCGTCCAAGTTGCTGGGCACCGAATTTCAGCAAGACCGGCTCGATCAGGCCCGCCTGAACACCGCCGCGGGCGTGCATTGGCACCTCGGCGGCCTCAACGGTGTGTCGACCGGCAGCATCGACCTGGCAAGCGCCGAAACGGTGTTTTCCTCCATCCTCGACCAGGATGTACGGCGAGCGCTGGCGGCGGAAATGTGGCGCACCGTCAAGCCGGGCGGCTGGTGCATGATGTTCGATTTCCGCTATGACAACCCCGGCAACCCGCACGTGCGCAAAGTCACGCGCGCCGAACTGAGCGCGTATTGGCCTTCGGCCGAGCGCCATTATCGAACCTTGCTGCTGGCGCCGCCAATCGCACGACGGCTGGCGCGCGCCCCGTTTCTGGCGACCGAACTGTTGGTGGCGCTGCTGCCGATGCTGCGCTCGCACTTCATCTTCATGGCCCGCAAGGGCGGGTGAGGGGGCGGCAGCGCGCCCTTCCTCCTGCCTGGTGCCGGCTAGTCGAGGCTACCCAGTTTTACCGCATGGATGCTCATCCCGGAGGTCTTGCACGTCCCCTCGCACCCCAGGGCGAACCGCCAGCTGTGTCTCGGACAGACCACGTTCATGTCCTCGTCGATGCTGGCATACGCGAGGTCGCCGCCCTGATGAGGGCAATAGCGATTGATCTCGTATTGATGCCCCTGGTGCTCGATGACGATCCGCTCGTTCGACAGGTTCAGGTTATGGACCAGCGATTCAGCCAGGTTCGATTGATCGGCGAACAGGAAAATGTTGGCGATCGTGTTGTACAGATCGGGCAGCCGTTGGACGCTGGCCTGCAAGCTCAGTGCGATATCCTGCCAGCGCTCCTGCCCGCACATCAGCGAAAAATACTTGGTGCTGGCCTTCAGGACGAGGCAAGGCGCTTGCGGCTCGTGGGAATGTACAAGCGCCTTGCCCGCCAGGTCCACCAGCAGCCAGTCGATGTCGTCGGGGCCCCAGTTGAAGGCGATCGATGGCGTCTCCGGCGGCACCGCAATTTCCGCGATGGCGTCGAGCCGGCGCTGCAGGGTTTCAGCGAACCGTTCTTTAGTGAATGTGTCGTCGATTTCCTCCCATGCATTTCGATGCGATGAGCAATAGCGCTCGATCTCGTCGGACGCGGGGCCCGCGATCGGCGTGCGGTTCGACTCCGCGCCGACCCGCTCTCCCGGCCGGGGATAAAGGATGTTCGTGACGCCATTCTGGGCGAGGTATTGGTGGAGCTCCTGCTGGTGAACGAAGATTGTTCCGTCACCGACGTTCAGGGCAGGGTCGAGGAACGGGAAGAACGCCGGTCCCGCCGCAGGCACGAAGAAGCGCGGAACGAGAATCTTGATGCCTCCAAGTACATTGCGCAATTTGCTGAGGACCTTCTTCCTGGCCAGCAGCTTGCGCTGGTCATCCGCCAACTCGAAACATGCCGGGTGCCAGTTCGCGCCGGAGAACTGCACGGTGTAGTAGTCGACTTCGCCCAATTCGTTTTTCAGCATCGGGAGGCGGTCGAAAATCTTGCAATCGTTTTGATTGAAGAACGTGAAGCCGGGCGCCGCAACGAAGATCGCACTGTCGTGGTTGATGCCGCTGTCGTCGATGAAAATCCGGAAGCGAATATTTGCTCCCGCCTGTTCGCGCTCGGCCAGTTCGACGGTGCGCAAGTTCATGCTGCTTAGCGCGTCCAGCAAGAACTTGTCCTTGTATGCCGGGATGAAAACGGTGCAATCCCGATGCGCGGCGAAACTGCGCAGCGTCGCTTTGTCGAAGTGGTCCTGGTGTTCGTGGGTCAGGAAAATGCTCAGCGATTTCTTGGCGCTGCGCTTGCGCACCGCTTCGCGCAGGTGGCCATTGGGCGGCCATTGATGCCAACTGCCGAAAAAGGCGCCTGTGTCGTTGAGCCAGGGATCGATCAGCAAAACCTCGGTAGCGGTCTCGATCAGGAAGCAGTTATGCCCCCAAAATGTGAAGTCGGCGTTCATGGGCGGGTACCGGGATAAAGTGTCGGGGAATGGCGAGCCGCTTACAGGCTAGCCTCCAAAATACGGCGGGCGGTTGATGATGCATAAGGACGGTAATGCGCTAATTTGGCAGCTTGATGGTGCACAACACCGGGGCGACGGGATTTGGTCCCCGGTCCGCCATGCGGGATATTCAAATCAAGTCGTTCGACAGGCGTTCCACGATCCGGCTCGCCGCATCCCCCGCGCCGTACGGCGCAACTTCGTTTCCGGCAGTGCCAAGGCTCGCGCGCAGGGACTTCAGCAATGTCGCGGCATCCAGCGGCGGCGCGACGCGATTCCATCCACACGCAACCAGTTCGTTCCATTCGGTTTCGTCGCGCAAGGTGACGCAGGGGACGCGATAGAAGAAAGCTTCCTTCTGAACTCCGCCGGAATCGGTGGCGATCAGCGCCGCGTATTTCTCCAGCTGCACCATGTCCAGGTAACCGAGCGGATCGATCAACACCACTGCTTGCGCGAGCGTTTCCAGCATGCCGTGCTTCGCCAGCACGCCCCGCGTGCGCGGATGCAGGGGGCATACCACCGGTATTTCCTTGGCAAAGCCGATCAGCGCCTCCACAATCGTCGCCAACCTGGCCAGCTGATCGGTATTTTCGGCACGATGGACGGTCGCCAGGCAGTAGGCGCCGGGCAGGACGCCGCGTTCGGCGCCCAGTTTTCCCAGTATGCCGCCGCGCTTGCCAACCCTGGCGCCATGGTGCAGCGCCACGTCGAACATCACATCGCCCACCGGATGAATGTTCCGGTCGTCCGCGCCCTCGCGCAGCAGATCGGCGCGCGCCCCGTCGGTGGGCGTGAACAGCCATTGCGCCACGCGGTCGGTAAGGAGGCGGTTGATCTCTTCAGGCGAGGCCATGTTGAACGAGCGCATACCTGCCTCGACGTGGGCGACCGGGATATGCTGCTTGATGGCTGCCAGCGATCCCGCCAGCGTGGAATTGGTATCGCCATACACCATCACGGCATCGGGCTTTTCCGCCAACAGCACTTTTTCAATGTCGATCAGCATGCGTCCCGTCATTTCGCCATGTTCGCCGCCATGAATGGCGAAGCGATAGGCGGGCTTTTCCATGCCTAACTCGGCGAAGAACACATCCGACATGTTGGCGTCAAAATGCTGGCCGGTATGGATGACAACTTCGTGCAGCCGGTCCGATGCGGCCAGGATCGCCGAAACGACGCTGGCTTTGATGAACTGAGGGCGCGCACCTATGATGGTGAGAATTTTCTTACGATTCATGTCGATCTACCGGTTGCCTGGCGTGGAAGAGGGCGGTCACCAATTGAGTCCCTCGTAAAAGCGGAACAGATTGTCTTTGGTATTTTCTTTCCAATTGGTTTCGCACTGGCGCGGGTGAGTCAGCAAGCAAATCCTCCGATACCGTCCAATCGCCTCGAATGGGGAAGCCGGGTGGTAATACTGAGGATGGGGGCGGTCGGAAATGTAAATGTCGATATTTTTCAGCAGCGACTGGTCATAAGTCTCGCATTCGATGCCGCAGGCCGCACGCAGTTGCTCGTCGTTGAGAATTTCAGTGTTGTTCAACCTGAGGCGACGATTCGCAAAATCGCCGTGGCTGGCGACCGTGGTCATTTTTTTTCCGAAGCGCTGTTCGATCCAGCGAAAATTGCTGACGAAATTGTCGCGGATCTCGGGAAGGCGGATGCGCACATCGTTCGCATGCTTGATCTTGTTTTTCTTGGCGAAGGTCGCCAGCTCCTCGTAGTGGTAGCTTGCCTCGCTGCCATATTCCTCGATTTCCCGCATCAGCTCGAAGTCGAGCGTGCACAGCCTGAAGTAATAACTGGACTTGATATTGTGCTGCTTCTCGATCTCGAACAGCTTCCTTGCCGTGCGCAGGTCGGTATCGATATCGTGACGGTGCACCACCACTTTTTCGTTCGTGCAGCGGCCGCCGCGCAGGGATTTCAGAAACAGGCGCACCGACGTCTGCGTATAACCGGCCAGCTGCGCCGCGCGGATAACATCTTCATGCGCGGCCAGGCGCGAAGGCATCACGTAGTCGCAATACAGCCTGTTAAACAGGGTCTTCATCGGATCGAATACTTCGCGCGATAAGGTTCAAAGCCGAGCATTTTCTTGAACGTTCTCATGCCCGGGCTCGCACCAAAATAGGTGTCGTACATCAAGTAGTTGAGACCGCCGTCGTCGATCATCCGGCAGATTATCTCGGTCACCATCAGGTGCATCACACCATCGTTGTTCCTGATGCCGATCAGCCGATTGAACGAGGCAAAATTTCCATAGAATCCCAGTTCGCTGTAGGCCATCAGCTTTCCAGCAGAGTTCAGCGTGCCGTAATACTTGAAGTTCTTGTCCGATCGGTAGTGCGCCTGCTTCTCCAGGTAAGACTCATCCATCGCCTGGCCCTGCCTTATTTCGACCGAGGTGTTGATCTCATGTATTTCGTCTATGAAATTGTTCCTGTCGATCTCGACGACGAGGTAGCCCTTGCCCTTTGCTTTCCGGGCGTGGTGTTCTGCCGAGTTGCGACCCTTGACGCTGTTCATGTACTCTTCGCGACTGCGGAACCTGGCTAAATCGACCAGCGCCGCACCCAGCGATTTATTGGGAATGACCTTGTACCGGGGATGCCGCTTGGTGAAGTGCCGGTAAATTTTCCGCACGTGTTCCGGATTGAATTCCGAGCGAAATTCCAGGCGAGCGACCGGCAGCTTCGCAATCGAGGCAAGCAGGTCAAACAGCCGCGAAAGTGCGTTTGGCATGTGAGATCACTCCATAGAAATCGGTCAGCTTGACTGCCTGCGCGGACCAGTTGTATTTCTCCAGCACTGCTTGCCGACCGTTCCGGCCCATGCGTTTCGCGATGTCGGGGTTGGTTACAAGATAATCAATTGCTGCGGCGATCGCCTTCGGATCGAAGGGATCGACGCACAGGCCGCACCGGTTGCCTTCGACGATGCCGCGCCACAGCGGGAAGCCGGAGGCGATCACCGGTATGCCGGCCGCCATGTACTCGAACATCTTGACCGGCAAGGCGTCCAGGTGATTGACCACCGGGTGCAGGGTGACCAGGCCGGCCACCGCGCGCGCCATCGCGCGCCGCACGCCGGCGCGGTCCAGGTGGCCGTGCGCGGTGACCCGTCCCCAGCCTGGGTAAGCGCTGACCTCGGCTTCGAGGGCCGGCTCGGAGAACTGGCCGGCCAGCGCGAGCCGCGCCGGCGAGCGCAGCAGCGCACAGGCGCGCACCATCTCGCGGATGCCGCGGATTGCCGCGATGCCGCCCACGTAGCACACCTCCGGCGCCTTGTCGGCCCAGCGCGCGGCGGCGTCGAACTCGGCCGGGAGCGGGTAGTTGTTGACGTCAACCGTGCTCGGATTGATGCGCAGGAATTTGTCGCGGATGAGCGGCGTCGCCGTGATAATGCCGTCGAGCCTGGCGCAGGCATAGCGCTCGAACACCGAAAACGTCGCCGACAACACGTGGCGCGAAAGCGCCCCCACATAGGTCTTGCCCAGCAGTTGCCTTGGTACGTCCTCGTGCGAGTCGAAGATGACGGTTTTGCCGAGACGCTTCAGCTTGAGTCCGATCGGGATGAGCTCCGGGTCGTGCAGATGATAGATGTCGGCGTCCAGCGCAACAGCCTTGTCGAATACG
>CXWL01001788.1_pt1 | contig 27163 bp, 26 predicted proteins | sample 590931 | NCBI WGS metagenome assembly CXWL01 (sample SAMEA3498368, study PRJEB10139) | groundwater metagenome | biome: water well; material: biofilm material | place: Germany | collected 2015-04-27 | reverse complement strand
CTTCCACGGCAAGGGTGGCGGCGGGCGTGGCGGACGCCGCGGTGGTGGTGGTGGTGGTGGTGGTGGCGGCGGTGGTCGAAGCGGCGGCGGGCGTGGCGGCAGGGGTCGATGACAGGTCGCAAGCTACAATCAAAAGCTTTGCCAAGTCCTTGATTCAGGAGAATTTTCCATGGTCGCCCCCGCCCAGATTGAACGCACGCTCTCGATCATCAAACCCGATGCCGTCGCGAAGAATGTGATAGGCCAGATCTATGCCCGCTTCGAGGCCGCCGGCCTCAAGATCGTGGCCGCCAGGATGGCGCACCTCTCGCGTCGCGAGGCCGAGGCCTTTTACGCGGTGCACCAGGCGCGGCCGTTTTTCAACGACCTGGTGAGCTTCATGATCTCCGGGCCGGTGATGATCCAGGCCCTGGAAGGCGTAGGCGCGATTGCCAAGAATCGCGAGCTGATGGGCGCCACCGACCCCAAGAAGGCCGAGAAGGGTACGATCCGCGCCGACTTCGCCGACAGCATCGACGCCAACGCCGTGCACGGCTCCGACGGGCCCGAAACGGCGGCGGTCGAAGTGGGCTTCTTCTTTCCCGGCATGAACGTGTATTCCAGGTAGTCGCTTCATGGCCGTCAATCTGCTCGACTTCGACCTCGAAGGGCTGGCGGCCTATTGCGACAGTGTGGGCGAGAAGCGCTTCCGCGCCGTCCAGCTCTACCGCTGGATACACCAGAAGGGCGAGTCGGACTTCGAGCGCATGTCCGATCTTGCCAAGTCGCTGCGGGCCAAGCTCGCCGGCGCTGCGCAAGTGCGCTCGCTGCCGGTGATCAGCGAGCACGCATCGGCTGACGGCACCGTGAAGTGGCTGTTCGACGTGGGTGGCGCCAACGCGGTGGAGGCGGTATTCATCCCCGAGGCCGACCGCGGCACGCTGTGCATCTCCTCGCAGGTGGGTTGCGCGATCGGTTGCCGTTTCTGTGCCACCGGCCACCAGGGATTCAGCCGCAACCTGGCCAGCGGCGAAATCGTGGCCCAGCTCTGGCACGCCGAGCATCGCCTGCGCCAGACCCTGGGGCTGGCCGGCGGCGTGCGCGCCATCGACAACGTCGTCATGATGGGCATGGGCGAGCCGCTGCAGAATTACGCTGCGCTGGTGCCCGCGCTGCGCACCATGTTGGATGACCACGGCTACGGCCTGTCGCGCCGGCGCGTCACCGTTTCCACCTCCGGCATGGTGCCGATGATCGACCGCCTGCGTTCCGATTGCCCTGTCGCGCTGGCGGTGTCGCTGCATGCGCCCAACGACGCGCTGCGCGAGTCGCTGGTACCGCTGAACCGGGTGTATCCCATCGATGTCCTGCTGGCCGCCTGCCAGCGCTACCTGGCCGCCGCGCCACGCGACTTCATCACCTTCGAGTACTGCATGCTCGATGGTGTCAACGACACCCCGGAGCTGGCGCATGAACTGGTGCGCCTGGTGAAGAACCGCGTGCCCTGCAAGCTCAACCTGATTCCGTTCAATCCGTTCCCGGCGTCGGGCCTGCAGCGCTCGCCGCGTGATCGGGTGATGGCCTTCGCGCGCGTGCTGCAAGATGCCGGCATCGTGACCACCGTGCGCAAGACGCGCGGGGAAGATATCGATGCGGCCTGCGGCCAATTGGCAGGTGAAGTGCAGGATCGAACCCGCGCCCGCGAACGGCTGGCTCGGCGGCGCGACTTGATTCCGATCCGCGCTGCGGAGGTGGCGGGGTGAGCCGGCGGATGGGCTTCGTGCAGGGGCTGGCCGTGCGGGCTGCCGCGTGCGTCGTGCTCTTGATGGCCGGCTGCGTGGCGGTACCGCAGGGTGGCGACGCGCGCAGCGCGTCCCCTGAGCCCAAGGATCCCGAGCGCCGCGCACAGGTGCGGCTGGAGCTCGCCGGGCTCTACTTCGGCCGTGGCCAGAATACGACCGCGCTCGACGAGGTGAAGCTCGCGCTGGCTGCCAAGCCAGACCTGCCCGAGGCCCATGGCCTGCGCGGCCTGATCTATGCCAGCATGGGCGAAGTGCAGCTCGCGCAAGACAGCTTCCTGCGCGCGCTGCAGTTGGCGCCCGCCGACGGCGGCGCGATGCACAACTACGCCTGGTTCCTGTGCCAGCAGCGCCGTTTTGCCGAAGCCGACGCGCAATTCGATGCCGCCGTCGCGCAGCCGCAATACCGCGACTCGGTGCGCACGCTGTTGGCCCAGGGCGTTTGCCAGGCACGAGCCGGCCGCTGGCCCGAGGCCGAGCGCACGCTGTCGCGTTCATACGAACTGGACCCGTCCAACCCGGTGACGGCGTTCAACCTCAGCGAGGTTCTGTTGCGGCGCGGTGAGCTCGAGCGAGCTCGGTTCTATGTACGCCGCATCAATGCCATTGCGCAGCAGGTGACGGCGCAGAGCCTGTGGCTGGCCGCCCGCATCGAGCGTCGCCTGGGACATCTGGACGCGCTGCAGGACATCGGTCGCCAGCTGCGCGAGCGCTTCCCACAGGCGCCCGAAACCCTCCAATTCGAACGCGGCGGATTCGATGACTGAGCCTCTGAATACGAATACCGGGGCCGGCGCGTTGCTGCGTGCGGCGCGCGAGAGTCAAGGGTTGCACATCGCCGCGCTGGCGGCGGCGATCAAGGTTGCGCCGCGCAAGCTCGACGCGCTGGAAAACGATCGCTGGCACGAGCTGCCCGATGCCACCTTCACGCGCGCCCTGGCACAGACGGTGTGTCGCACGTTGAAGATCGACGCCCGACCGATACTGGCGCTGCTGCCCCCGGCCGGCGCGGTGGCGTTGGAAGTCACCAGTGGTGGCCTCAACGAGCCCTTCCATGAGCGGCCGGGCCGCGCGGACCCGGGGCTGGGCGTGCGCGCGATCAGGCCCATGGTCTGGACTGCTGCCCTGCTGATGGTGGCTGCCATGGTGGTCTACCTGGCACCGGCGGGCTGGTGGGTGTTGCCGACGGCGGCACCCGCGATCGCGGCAGCGCCAGCCGCGGCGAGCGCCGCCGTGGCGCCGGCGTCGGCTGCCGCCACAGCGGTTGCTCCTGCCGGTGTCGAGTTGCGCGGCCAGGTGGCGGCTGCCGCTGCGCCGGCCGTGCCCAGCACCGGTGAAACCGTACTCATGGCGCCGCCGCCGACGGCGTCCTCGGCAGCGCCTATGGCCGCTGGCCTGGTCCACCTGCGCACCAGCGAGGCTTCGTGGATGGAGGTGCGCGACGCGCGCGGCCAGATCCTGCTGTCGCGCACCGTGCAACCCGGCGAAAGCGTGGGCCTGGATGGCGCCCTGCCGATCCGTCTGACGATCGGCAATGCGGCCGCCACCCAACTTGCATTTCGCGGCATGGCGGTTGATCTTGCGGCGCGAACTCGCGATAACGTGGCCCGGGTTGAACTGCAGTGAAGCCGCAGCGCGTGGTCTCGGCCGACATCGAAGCCGCGGCACCTGTGCGCCGCCGCACACGCCAGGCGCGTGTGGTCTGGGGCGGGCAGGTGGTCACCATCGGCGGTGATGCCCCGGTGCGAGTGCAGGCCATGACCAATACCGATACGGTCGACGTGATCGGCACCGCCATCCAGATCAAGGAGCTTGCGCAGGCCGGCTCCGAGTTGGTACGTATCACGGTCAATACACCCGAAGCGGCCGCCGCCGTGCCGCACGTGCGCGAGCAACTGGATCGCATGGGCATCCACGTGCCGCTGATAGGCGACTTCCACTACAACGGCCATCGCCTGCTCACCGACTACCCGGCCATGGCGGCAGCTTTGAGCAAGTACCGCATCAACCCCGGCAACGTCGGCAAGGGTGACAAGCGCGACCGTCAGTTCGCGCAGATGATCGAGGCCGCGGTGCGCCACGACAAGGTCGTGCGCATCGGCGTCAACTGGGGCAGCCTGGACCAGGAATTGCTCGCCCAACTGATGGACGACAACGCCCGCCACGCGCAGCCGCTGGGCGCCAAGCAGGTGATGTACCAGGCGCTCGTGCAGTCTGCCCTGGGCTCGGCCGAAGTCGCTCGCGAGCTCGGCCTCAGCCCTGACCAGATCGTCATCAGCTGCAAGGTCAGCGGCGTGCAGGACTTGATCTCGGTGTACCGCGCGCTGGCCCGGCGCTGCGACTATGCCCTGCACCTGGGCCTCACCGAGGCCGGCATGGGCACGAAGGGCACGGTGGCCAGCGCCACGGCGCTGTCGGTCCTGCTGCAGGAGGGCATCGGCGACACCATCCGTGTCAGCCTCACGCCGCAGCCGGGCGAGGCGCGCACCCAGGAAGTGGCGGTGGCGCTCGAAATCCTGCAGTCGCTGGGTCTTCGCACCTTCAATCCGAGCGTCACCGCCTGCCCCGGTTGCGGCCGCACGACCAGCGGTACATTCCAGGAGCTGGCCAAGCAGATCGACGACTTTCTGCGCGCACAGATGCCGGTCTGGAAGCTTCGGTATCCAGGGGTCGAGGACCTCAAGGTGGCCGTCATGGGGTGCATCGTCAACGGCCCCGGCGAAAGCAAGCACGCCGATATCGGCATCAGCCTGCCGGGCACCGGTGAGGCGCCGGCGGCACCGGTCTTCATCGACGGCGAAAAGGCCCTCACGCTGCGCGGTGCTGGCATCGCGCAGGAATTCCACAAGATCGTCGAGGCTTACGTCGAGCGCCGTTTTGGCGCCGCCGAGGCCTCGCACTGAGCTCCCGGCCCGGGTGCATCCGGGCCCGTATCGACATGGTTGCAAGCACAGTTCCCACCTCTGGGTCGCCGCTACGAGCGGTCAAGGGCATGAACGACCTGCTGCCCGACGAGGCGGCGCGCTGGGAATGGGTCGAAGACCGCGCCAGACGCCTGCTCGCGCGCTACGGCTATCGCAACTTGCGCACGCCCATCGTCGAGCCCACCGCGCTGTTCGTGCGTGGCCTGGGCGAGGTGACGGATATCGTCGAGAAGGAGATGTACTCCTTTGCCGACGCGATGAACGGCGATCGGCTGACCCTGCGCCCCGAGGCCACTGCCGGCATGGTGCGCGCCGTCAACGAGCACAACGCACTCTATAACGGCCCGCTGCGGGTGTGGCAGATCGGCGCGATGTTCCGCCACGAAAGGCCACAGAAGGGGCGCTCGCGCCAGTTCCACCAGCTCGACGTCGAAGCCCTCGGCCATGCAGGGCCGGATGTGGATGCCGAGCTGATCCTGATGCTGCGCGCCTTCTGGCGCGAGCTCGGGTTGGTCGAGGGGCGCGATCTGCGGTTGGAGCTCAACAGCCTGGGCCAGGCTGACGAGCGGCAGGCGCACCGGGTGGCGCTGGTCGCACACTTCGAGGCGCACGCCGAGCAGCTGGACGAGGACGCCAGGCGCCGCTTGCACAGCAACCCGCTGCGCATCCTCGACACCAAGAACCCGGCCATGGCCGCCGTGGTCGCCAGCGCACCGAAGCTGATGGACTTTCTCGGCGCGGCGTCGCTGGCGCACCTGCGGGCGCTGCGTGAGATGCTCGACGCGGCGGGCCTGGCCTACACCGTCAACCCGCGCCTGGTGCGTGGCATGGACTACTACAACCTGACCGTCTTCGAGTGGATCACGCCGTTGCTGGGCGCGCAGGGCACGGTCTGTGGAGGCGGCCGTTACGACCAGTTGGTGGGGCAGCTCGGTGGCAAGTCCGCGCCCGGTGCGGGTTTCGGTCTCGGGCTGGAGCGCTTGATGATGCTGCTGGACGCCGTTGGCATTCAGCCGGCGCTGCCTGCACCGGTGGCATATGCCGTGGTGCCCGATGCACAGACCCTGCCGCGCGTGCTGCCAGTGCTGGAAGCCCTGCGCTCGGCCGGCGTGGCGGTGCTCATGAACGCAGCCACCAAGGAAGGCGCAGGCAGCATGAAGTCGCAATTCAAGCGGGCTGACGCCAGCGGCGCGCGCTATGCACTCATCTTCGGCCCTGACGAGCTGGCGCGCGGCGAGGTGGCGATCAAGCCCCTGCGCGATGCCACCGCCCAGACGGCTCGCCCGCTGGCCGACGCCGCCCGCTGGGCGCAGGACCTGCTCAACGCATAATCGCGGACCTTTCCGCACCCCTCACCGATGGCCACACAACTCGACCTGCAAGAGCAGGAGCAGCTCGACGCCCTCAAGGCGTTCTGGAACAAGCACGGCAACCTCATCACCTGGGCACTGGTGCTGGTGCTGGGGGCCTTTGCGGCCTGGAACGGCTGGCAATACTGGCAGCGCGACCAGGGCCTGAAGGCCGGGGCGATGTTCGACGAGCTCGAGCGCGCCGCCCTGGCCGGCAATGCCGACAAGGCCGGCCGCGTATTTGCCGACCTGCGGGAGCGTTTCCCGCGCACCGCGTTTGCCCAACAGGGTGGGCTGATGGCCTCGAAAGCGCAGTTCGACAAGGGTCAGACCGACGCCGCCCGGGCCAGCCTGGTCTGGGTTGCCGAGCACGCGACGGAGGACGAGATGCGCACCATCGCACGCTTGCGTCTGGCGGGGCTGCAGGCTCAGGGCAAGCAGTACGACGAAGCGATGAAGACGCTCGATGCCGCCACGGCGGTCGGTTTTGAGGCACTCGTGGCCGATCGCCGTGGCGACGTGCTGGCGATCCAGGGCAAGAAGGACGATGCCCGCCTGGCCTACCTGGCCGCCTACAAGGCGATGGGCGAGAAGGTCGAGTACCGCCGCCTGATAGACGCCAAGCTCACGGCCCTGGGTGCTGCGCCCGAAGCGCCCGCCGCGGCGGCGTCGGGGGTTGGCCAATGAGGCTGGCTGCGGCGCTGGGGGTGGCCATGGTGCTGGCGGCCTGTTCCACCACGGACCGGCCCAAACCGACCGCAATGGAGGCCTACGAGCCCAAGATCGCTGGACGGGAAGTCTGGAATGCCCGCGTCGGGGCCATCGGCGCCGCGATCGTGCCGGCGGTGCAGGACGGCGCGTTCTATGTCGCCACTCTGGAGGGTGCTGTGCTCGCCCTGCAGGCCCAGACCGGCGCCGTGCTGTGGCAGGCGCAGGCCGGCGGGCCGATCTCGGCCGGTGTCGGCAGCGACGGCCGCTTTACCAGCGTGGTGACGCGTGGCAACGAAGTCGTCACCTTCGCGGGCGGGCAGGAGGTCTGGCGCAAACGCGTGCCCTCCAGCGTGGTGACGCCGCCACTGGTGGCGGGCGAGCGCGTCTTCGTGATGGGGGTCGATCGAGCGGTGCACGCCTTTGATGCCATCGACGGGAGGCGCCTGTGGACACTCCAGCGCCCCGGTGAGGCGCTGACGCTGGCCCAGGCCAGCGTGGTGATGGCCTTCGGCAATACGCTGCTGGTCGGGCAGGGCGCGCGGTTGGCGGCGGTGGACCCGTTGCGCGGCACGGTGCTGTGGGAGGTGCCGATGGCGTCACCGCGCGGGACCAACGAGGTCGAGCGCCTGGCCGACCTGGTCGGACCGGCGGCACGCGTGGCCGAGCGGGTTTGCATGCGCGCTTTCCAGTCGGCGGTGGCCTGCGCCGACGCCGCCCGCGGCGCGGTGCTGTGGTCGCGCAATGTGGGCGGTGCGAACGCCGTGGCCGGCGACGCCGAGCGTGTATTTGGCGCCGATGCCAGCGATCGCATCAGCGCCTGGCGCGCCACCACCGGCGATGTGGCGTGGACCAACGAGAAGCTGCTGTACCGCGGCCTGAGCGGCGCGCTGGCGGTGGGTCCGGTGGTCGTCTTCGGCGATAGCGAAGGCTGGGTCCATTTCCTCTCGGCCAGCACCGGCGAGCAGCAACTGCGGCTGCCCACCGACGGCACGCCGGTGCTCGGCACGCCGGCGCTTGCCAGCAATACGCTGCTGGTCATCACGCAGGGCGGCGGCCTCTTTGGCTTCCGGCCCAACTGAGCGGCCGGGCGCCGCATGATGAAACCGGTCATCGCCATCGTCGGGCGGCCCAATGTCGGCAAGTCGACCCTGTTCAATCGCATCACCAAGAGCCGTGACGCGATCGTGGCAGATTACGCCGGCCTGACCCGTGACCGCCACTATGGCGATGCGCGTCTGGGCGGGCGTGAGTTCATCGTCATCGACACCGGCGGTTTCGAGCCCGACAAGCCCACCGGCGTGGTGGCCGAGATGGCCAAGCAGACGCGCCAGGCGGTGGCCGAGGCCGATGCGGTGATTTTTGTCGTCGATGTCCGCGGTGGCTTGTCGGCGCAGGACCACGATATCGCGCGCTACCTGCGCGCCCAGCAGAAGAAGGTGCTGTTGGCGGCCAACAAGGCCGAGGGCATGGCCGAGTCACCGCTGCTCGGCGAATTCTTTGAACTGGGCATTGGGGCGCCGCATCCCATTTCTTCGGCGCACGGGCAGGGTATACGCAGCTTGCTGGAGGCTGCGCTCGATCAGTTCGGGCTGGACGAAGATGCCGAACCCGAGGAGCCCGACCCGAATGCGCCCGTCCGCCTGGCCGTCGCGGGCCGGCCCAACGTGGGCAAGAGCACGCTGATCAATGCCTGGTTGGGGGAAGAGCGGCTGGTCGCCTTCGACCAGCCTGGCACCACCCGCGATGCGATCCACGTGCCCTTCGAGCGCGATGGCCGCCGTTTTGAGCTCATCGATACCGCCGGCCTGCGCCGCAAGGGCAAGATCTTCGAGTCGATCGAGAAGTTTTCGGTCGTCAAGACGCTGCAGGCGATCGCCGACGCCCACGTCGTGCTGCTGCTGCTGGACGCCACCCAGGGCGTCAGCGACCAGGACGCGCATATCGCCGGCTATATCCTCGAGTCCGGCCGCGCCGTGGTGCTGGCGGTCAACAAGTGGGACGCCACCGATACCTACCAGCGCGAGACCCTGCAGCGCTCGATCGAAAGCCGGCTGTCCTTCCTGAAATATGCGCCGGTGATGCACATCTCCGCCATCCGGCGGCAGGGGCTGCAGGCGGTTTGGAAGGCCATCCTGCAGGCCCATGCCTCGGCTACCGTGAAGATGCCAACCCCCGTGCTCACGCGACTGATCCATGAGGCCGCCGAGCACCAGGCGCCGCGACGCGAAGGGCGTTTCAGGCCCAAGATGCGGTACGCGCACCAAGGCGGCATGAACCCGCCCCGGGTGGTCATCCACGGCACCTCGCTGGACCACGTGACGGACAGCTACAAGCGCTACCTGGAAGGCCGGCTGCGCGAGCACTTCAAGCTGGTCGGCACCCCAGTGCGCATTGAAATGCGCTCGGCGTCCAACCCCTTTGACGACAAGGGCACCTGAGACCATCGCCGCCCGCGAGCAGCCACGGGCCTCGCTGTGATAAGGTGAGCGCCTCTTCAATCCAACACGGAGCATATCGTGAGCAACAAAGGCCAACTCTTGCAGGACCCCTTTCTGAACCTGCTGCGCAAGGAACATGTGCCAGTGTCGATCTACCTCGTCAACGGCATCAAGCTCCAGGGTCACATTGAATCGTTCGACCAGTACGTGGTGCTGCTGCGCAACACCGTGACGCAAATGGTCTACAAGCACGCGATTTCCACCGTCGTGCCCAGCCGGGCCGTCAGCTTCAGCACCAGCGAGAGCAGCGACCCTGCTTGACGGTCGTTCCTGGCCCGCGACCTTGAGTTCCGATCCTGCTTCCGCTGCGTCGCCCGGCGACGATCCGACGCGTGCGGTGCTGGTGGGCGTGGACATCGGCGGCGATCCGGCCTTTGATGCCACGCTGGATGAGTTGGCGCTGCTGGCGGCCTCGGCGGGTGATCTGTGCGTGGCGCGCGTCATCGCGCGCCGCAAGGCGCCTGACCCTGCACTCTTCATCGGCAGCGGCAAGGCCGATGAGATCAAGGCACTGGTCGCTTCCACCGCCGCGCACGGTGTCATTTTTGATCAGGCGCTGAGCCCGGCGCAGCAGCGCAACCTGGAGCGACACCTGGGCGTGCCGGTGGCCGACCGCACCGCGCTGATCCTGGACATCTTTGGCGCCCGCGCACAGAGCCATGAAGGCAAGTTGCAGGTCGAGCTGGCACGGCTGCAGTACATGGCCACGCGCCTGGTCGGGCGCTGGTCGCACCTGGAGCGCCAGCGCGGTGGCATCGGCAACCGCGGTGGCCCGGGCGAAGCGCAGATCGAACTCGACCGGCGCATGATCGGCGACCGCATCAAGACCGTGAAGATGCGGCTGGAAAAGGTCAAGCGCCAACGTGGCACCCAGCGCAAGGCGCGCGAGCGGCGCGGCACGTTCCGGGTCTCGCTGGTCGGCTATACCAATGCCGGCAAGTCCACGCTGTTCAACGGGCTCGTGAAAGCGCGGGCCTACGCTGCCGACCAGCTGTTCGCCACCCTCGACACGACGACCCGCGCACTCTGGCTGGGTGAGGCGCAGAGTTCGGTCTCGCTGTCCGACACCGTGGGCTTCATCCGTGACCTGCCGCACAAGCTCGTCGAGGCCTTCGAGGCCACGCTTCAGGAGGCCGCCGAAGCTGACCTGCTGCTGCACGTGATCGACGCCGCCAGCCCCTTGCTGGCCGACCAGCAGGCCGAGGTCGATCGTGTGCTCGAGGACATCGGCGCTGCCGGAGTGCCGCAACTGCTGGTCTTCAACAAGTGCGACCTGCTCGAAGATGCGCAGCAACCCCGTGCCGCCGCGGATTGGATCGAAGCCCACCCTGGCGTGCGCCGCCAACGTGTCTTTGTCAGTGCGCGCACGGGTCAGGGCCTGGAGCGCCTGCGCCAGGCCATCGCCGAACATGCCATGGCGCGCTTGAACGGCGCCGCCATCGCCCCATCTGACGGCGTACCTGCCGCCTCCCATTGGCCGGGCCCCAGCCCGGAACCTGAACCCGTGATGCACCAGCATGCCTGATCCCACCCCACCTCAATTCAATGCACGCCTCGCAGCCGTCGCGGGCGCCCTGCGTGACGCGCTGAGGGCCACGGCGTGGCGCCTGCGGCCACAGCGCGCAGGTGGCGAGACGCTGATCCACAACAACCGCAACGACGGCCCGCCCGATCTGGACGAACTCTGGCGCGACTTCAACCGCAAGCTGAGCGGTCTGTTTGGCGGCAAGGGCAGCGGCCCCGGCCGGCCCAGTGGTGATGACCGCCCGCCAGGAGGATCGCCGTTCCAGCCTGACTTCAGGAGCGCGGGCATCGGCGCCGGCCTGATCGGCTCGGTGGCCCTGTTGATCTGGTTGGGCAGTGGTTTTTTCATCGTGCAGGAAGGCCACCAAGCGGTGGTCACCACGTTCGGCAAGTTCAGCCACACCAAGGATGCCGGTTTCCAGTGGCGATTTCCGTACCCCGTGCAGGCCCATGAGACGGTGGCCGTGACGCAGTTGCAATCGGTGGAGGTGGGCCGCAACACCGTGGTGCCAGCCACCGGGCTGCGCGACTCGTCCATGTTGACGCAGGACGAAAACATCGTCGATATCCGATTTACGGTCCAGTACCGCCGCGGCGATGCGCGCGCCTACCTGTTCGAGAATTTCCGCCCCGATGAAGCCGTGATCCAGGCAGCCGAGTCCTCGGTGCGCGAAATCGTGGGTCGCAGCCGGGTGGACCTGGTGCTCTACGAGCAGCGCGATGCGATCGCGGTTGAACTGGTCAAGTCGATCCAGACCCAGCTCGACCGGCTCAAGGCCGGTATCGTGGTGGCCAATGTCAATATGCAGAACGTGCAGGTGCCCGACTCGGTGACGGCTGCATTCAACGACGCCGTCAAGGCCGGTGCCGACCGCGACCGTTTCAAGAACGAGGGTCAGGCCTACGCCAGTGACGTGATCCCCAAGGCACGCGGCACGGCCGCGCGCCTGCTCGAGGAGTCCGAAGGTTACCGCTCGCGCGTGGTGGCGCAGGCCGAAGGCGACGGCCAGCGTTTCCGCTCGGTGCTGGCTGAATACCAGAAAGCGCCGGTGGTCACGCGCGACCGCCTCTATATCGAGACCATGCAGCAGGTGTACTCCAACGTCAGCAAGGTCATGGTCGACAGCCGCTCCGGCTCGAATCTGCTGTACCTGCCGCTCGACCGGCTGCTGCAGCAGGGGGGCGCGCCTGCTGCCAGCGCGACGGCACCCGCCTCCGTGCCCGCACCGACCGCGACAACCGAGTCCGCTGGCACCCAGAGCGTCGATATCCGGTCCCGCGACGGCGCGCGCACGCGCGACCGCGAAGGCCGCTGAAGCACGGTATGCACATGAACAAGATCGGACTCTTCATAGCCGGCGCGCTGATCGCGCTGATGTTGGCGGCCAGCACGCTCTTCGTCGTCGATCAGCGCCAGGTCGGCGTCGTCTACGCCTTGGGTGAAATCAGAGAAGTCATCTCCGAACCCGGGCTCCACTTCAAGCTGCCGCCGCCGTTTCAAAACGTCGTCTTCCTGGACAAGCGGGTGCAGACGCTGGACAGCCCCGAGTCGCGGCCCATCTTCACAGCCGAGAAGAAGAGCCTGATCATCGACTGGCTCGTCAAGTGGCGCATCTCCGAGCCGCGGCAGTTCATCCGCAACAACGGTGCGGACTTTCGCAACCTTGAGAGCCGCCTCTCGCCGGTGGTGCAGGCGGCGTTCAACGAAGAAATCACTAAACGCGACGTGCGTGGCGTGCTTGCCACCGAGCGCGAGAAGGTGATGAACGACGTGCGCGCAAGGCTGGCCGACGAGGCCAAATCCTTCGGCATCGAGATCGTCGACGTGCGCATCAAGCGCGTGGACTTCGTGGCCGATATCACCGACTCGGTATACCGGCGCATGGAGTCAGAGCGCAAGCAGGTGGCCAATCAGCTGCGCTCCCAGGGCGCGGCCGAAGGTGAAAAGATCCGCGCCGATGCCGACCGTCAGCGTGAGGTGATCATCGCGGAGGCCTATCGCGACGCGCAGAAGGTCAAGGGTGCCGGCGATGCCAAGGCCTCGGCGCTGTATGCCGATGCGTTCGGCCGCGATCCCCAGTTCGCGCAGTTCTATCGCAGCCTGGAGGCCTACCGCGCAACCTTCCGCAGCAAGAGCGATGTGATGGTGGTGGACCCGAGCAGCGACTTCTTCCGCGCCATGCGCGGGGCGCCGGCGGCTGCGCCTGCGGCGCCGCGGAAATAGCCCACGCCTGCCGTTGCCACCGCCGACATGGGCGACCTGCTGCTCGGCGCGCTGGCGCTGATGTTGGTGTTCGAGGGGTTGTTGCCCTTCCTGAGCCCGGGCAGTTGGCGCACGATGTTCGAGCGCGCAACGCGCATGAGCGATGGCCAGATTCGTTTCATCGGACTCACCAGTGTCCTGATCGGTCTGCTGCTGCTGGCGATCTGGCGCTGGTGACCCGGCCCGCCGGTGCGCGGAATGCGGCCCCTACAATGCCCTTTTTAACACCGGTGCATTTCATGCTTTCTGCTTGGCTGCTGCCCGAGCACATTGCCGACGTCCTGCCGGCCCAGGCACGGCGTATCGAAGACCTGAGGCGAGCCATGCTGGACCGCGCACGCGGCTATGGGTTCGAGCTCGTGATGCCACCGCTGCTGGAACATCTCGAGTCGCTGCTCACCGGCACCGGCCGTGAGCTGGACCTCAAGACTTTCAAGCTCGTCGACCAACTCAGCGGCCGCATGCTGGGCATGCGTGCCGATACGACGCCCCAGGCGGCGCGCATCGACGCCCACCTGCTCAACCGCGAGGGCGTGACCCGGCTTTGCTATTGCGGCCCGGTCCTGCATACGCGGCCAACCGGGCTGGCGGCGACACGCGAGCCACTGCAGTTTGGTGCCGAAATTTTCGGCCATGCGGGGCTCGAGGCGGACCTGGAGGCGGCTGAATTGGCGCTCGATGGCCTGCTCGCGGCCCGCGTCGGCCACCTCGTCATCGACCTGGCTGACGCACGCGTCCTGCGTGGCGTTTTGGCCGAAGTGCCGCTCACCGCAACCGCGTTGCAGGATGTCGTGCGGTCCTTGTCCGAGAAGGATGCGTCGGCCCTGGATGTGTCGACGCAGGGCTTGCCCGAAGAGACCCGGGGTGCACTTCGAGCACTGCTGCGGCTCTACGGCGGCGTTGAAGTGCTGGATGTGGCACGCCGCGAGCTGCCCGATCGGCCGCTGGTGCGCGAGGCGCTTGACCAGTTGCACTGGCTGGCCACGCATCTGCAGACTGCCTATCCCGATCTGCGCATCGGATTCGATCTCTCGGACATGAGCGGCTATGCCTACTACAGCGGCTTGCGCTATGCGATCTATGGCGTCGGCTGCAACGATGCACTGGCCCGTGGCGGGCGCTATGACGAAGTGGGTGCGGTATTTGGCCGCAACCGGCCGGCGGTGGGCTTCAGCCTGGATCTGAAGTCGCTGGCCGAAGTGGCCGGCCCGGCTGCCGCGTCGATGGCCATCCGGGCGCCGTGGGGCGAGGACCCAGATCTGCGCTTGGCAGTGCGCAGGCTGCGCGAGGCGGGCGAAACCGTGCTGGCCGTGTTGCCGGGCCACGAACCCGAGCCCGAAGCTTTTGAATGCGACCGCGAGTTGGTCGCCATCGGCGGCCAGTGGGTGCTGCGCACGCCGGGCGGCACGCAGGCCCAGACCGCCTGAATCTATGAAGGATCGACCGAACATGCAAGCAGCCGTCCGGCCCGATGCGGGCCGCAATGTGGTGGTGGTGGGTACCCAATGGGGCGACGAAGGCAAGGGCAAGATCGTCGATTGGTTGACCGATCATGCCCAGGGCGTGGTGCGCTTTCAGGGTGGCCACAACGCAGGCCACACGCTGGTCATCAACGGCCGCAAGACGGCACTGCAGCTCGTCCCCTCGGGCGTGATGCGTGAAGGCGTGGCCTGCTATATCGGGAATGGCGTGGTGGTGGATCCGGCGCACCTGCTGCTGGAGATGGCGCGCATCGAGGCGCTTGGCATCGACGTGCGGTCGCGGCTTTTCCTGTCCGAATCGTGCCCACTGATCCTGCCGTTTCACGTTGAGATCGACCGCGCCCGCGAGGCGTTGCGCGAGTCCAGGGGCAGCGGCAAGATCGGCACGACCGGCAAGGGCATCGGCCCGGCCTACGAGGACAAGGTGGCGCGCCGCGCGCTGCGCGTGCAAGATCTCAAGCACCCGGGGCGTTTCGAGTCCAAGCTGCGGGAACTGCTGGACCTGCACAACGCCGAGCTGACGGGCCTCTTGCGCGCCCAACCGCTGGCGCTGCAGCCCATCCTCGACGATGCGATGGCGGCGGCTGAGCAATTGCGTCCGCTGATGGCCGACGTGGGCTACCGTCTCTTCAACGCCCACGCCGCCGGCGCCAACCTGCTGTTTGAAGGCGCGCAGGGCACGTTGCTGGATATCGACCACGGCACCTACCCGTATGTGACCTCCAGCAACTGCGTGGCTGGCAATGCAGCGGCGGGCTCCGGCGTCGGGCCGGGCATGCTGCATTACATCCTGGGTATCACCAAGGCCTACACGACGCGCGTCGGTGGTGGCCCCTTCCCCACAGAGCTGAATATCGACGTGGCTGGCACCGTGGGCCACCATTTCTCCACCGTCGGCCAGGAGCGCGGGGTCGTGACTGGCCGCATGCGGCGATGCGGCTGGCTCGATGCGGCGGCGCTCAAGCGTTCGATCATCATCAATGGTGTCTCGGGCCTGTGCGTGACCAAGCTCGACGTGCTCGACGGGCTGCCGGAGATCCTCATCTGCACGGGATACCGGCTCGGTGATCGAACGCTCGATGTGCTGCCCCTCGATGCCGACGAGATCACCGCTTGCCAGCCGATCTACGAGGCGCTGCCCGGCTGGTCCGAGACCACCGCTGGGCTGACGCAATGGGACCAGTTGCCGACCAACGCACGGCGCTACCTGGAGCGCATGCAGGCGCTGATAGGCGCCCCCATCGACATGGTGTCCACCGGCCCCGACCGCGTGCAGACCATCCTGCTGCGCCACCCGTTTCGAGCCTGAAGTACGCACACCTGAACCCAGACCACCCTAGAGGAGACTCCTGAGCATGCTCACCGACGACGGCAAGCACCTGTACGTATCCTGGGACGAGTACCACCTGCTGACCGAGCGCCTGGCGCTCAAGGTGCACAACTCGGGCTGGCAGTTCGACCAGATCCTGTGCCTGGCGCGCGGCGGCATGCGGCCGGGCGATGTGCTCTCGCGGGTATTCGACAAGCCACTGGCCATCATGTCAACCAGCTCCTATCGCGCCGACGCCGGAACGATCCAGGGTCGGCTCGACCTCGCCAAATACATCACCATGCCCAAAGGCGATCTTGCCGGGCGTGTGCTGCTGGTGGACGACCTGTCGGACACTGGCGTGACACTGCGCGCCGTGGTGGACAGACTGCGCGGCATGCCGGCCATCCAGGAACTGCGCGCCGCGGTGATCTGGGTCAAGGGCGTCTCGGCGTATACGCCAGACTATTTTGTCGAGACCCTGCCCACGAGCCCATGGATACACCAGCCGTTCGAGGAGTACGACAACCTGCGGCCGGACCGCCTGGCAAAGAAATTCGCGGTCTGAAAAAGCAAAAAGCCAACTCGGTTTGAGCTGGCTTGTTGTGGTGCCCAGGAGAGGACTCGAACCTCCACGCCGTTAAGCGCTAGTACCTGAAACTAGTGCGTCTACCAATTCCGCCACCTGGGCATTCAGGAACCAAGGATCATATCATCAAAGAAAAAAACGTCGCCCCCGCCTCGCCTGCCGGCCCGGCCCTGATGGGCGAAATCGAAGGCGCAGTGCAGGGCCACCGGGATGGCCACGGCTTTGTCGTGCCCGACGCGGGCGAGCCGTGGGTCTATCTTGCCCCGCAAGAGATGCGCAGCGTGCTGCACCGAGACCGCGTGCGTGTTCGCATCCTGCGCTACGACCGCAAGGGCCGACCCGAGGGGCGCGTGCTCGACATCCTGGAGCGCCGCAAGACCCCCATCATCGGACGCCTGCTGCACGAAGGTGGGCAGTGGATCGTGGCCCCTGAAGACAGCCGCTACGGCCAGGACATCCTGATCCCCAAGAATGCCACCGCCAGTGCCGCAGTGGGGCAGGTGGTCTCGGTCGAACTCACCGAGCCGCCCTCCTTGCACTCGCAGCCCGTGGGTCGCGTGGCCGAGGTCCTGGGCGAGATCGACGACTCGGGCATGGAAATCGAAATCGCCGTGCGCAAATACGAGGTGCCGCACGAGTTTTCGCCCGATACGCTGGCCCAGGCGGCGGCACTGCCCGAGCGCCTGCGCCCGGCGGATCGCAAGAACCGGGTCGATCTCACCGACGTGGCGCTGGTCACCATCGACGGCGAAGATGCACGCGACTTTGACGATGCCGTCTACAGTGAACCGTTCAAGCGCGGCCGCGGCAAGACGGCGGTCGAAGGCTGGCGCCTGATCGTGGCCATTGCCGACGTGAGCCACTATGTCAAGCCTGGCGAGCCGCTGGACGAAGACGCCTACGAACGCGCCACCTCGGTGTACTTTCCGCGCCGCGTGATCCCGATGCTGCCGGAGAAGCTCTCCAACGGCCTGTGTTCGCTCAACCCGCAGGTCGAGCGGCTGGCGATGGTCTGCGACATGATCGTGCTCGCCGACGGCAGCGTCGATGCCTACCAGTTCTACCCGGCGCTGATCAACTCCCAGGCGCGGCTCACCTACACCGAAGTGGCGGCGGTGCTGGCCAATACGCGCGGCCCAGAGGCACAGCGCCGGGCCGACCTCGTACCGCACCTGGTGCACCTGCATGAGGTCTACCGCGCGCTGCTCAAGCAGCGGGCGTTGCGTGGCGCGGTGGACTTTGAAACCACCGAGACCCAGATCGTCTGCGACGACAACGGCCGCATCGAGAAGATCGTGCCGCGCACACGCAACGAGGCGCATCGCCTCATCGAAGAGGCCATGCTGGCGGCCAACGTCTGCTCGGCCGAGTTCATCGCCGCGGGCGAGCACCCTTGCCTGTACCGCGTGCACGAAGGCCCGACCCCGGAAAAGCGTCTGGCGCTGCAGAATCAACTCAAGGCCCTGGGCCTGGGCGTGCACCTCAGCGACGACCCCCAGCCGGCCGAGATCCAGGCGATTGCCCAGGCCACCCAGGGCCGGCCAGACGCCCTGCAGATCCACACGCTGCTGCTGCGCTCGATGCAGCAGGCCATCTATACCGCCACCAATTCGGGTCACTTCGGCCTCGCCTACGAGGCCTACACGCACTTCACAAGCCCGATCCGGCGCTACCCGGACTTGCTCGTGCACCGCGTGATCAAGGCCTTGCTGTCTGGGCGCCGCTACCACCTGGTGGCCAACGAGAAGACCCGTGCGCCCGAGGTGCGCAAGGGTGGCAAGGTGACGCACCGCGCGGTCAAGCCGCTGTCGCAGGAGATGGCGCTGTGGGAGGCCGCAGGCGGGCATTGCAGCGCCAACGAGCGACGCGCCGACGAGGCCTCGCGCGATGTCGAAGCGTGGCTCAAGTGCCGCTACATGCGCGAACGCCTGGGCGAGGAGTTCTCCGGCACCGTGAGTGCGGTGGCTGGCTTCGGGCTGTTCGTGACGCTGGATTCGCTGTACGTGGACGGCCTCGTGCACATCACCGAGCTCGGCGGAGAGTACTACCGCTTCGACGAAGCGCGGCTGGAGCTGCGTGGCGAGCGCAGCGGCATCCGCTATGGCCTGGGTACCCGCGTGCGCGTGCAGGTCAGTCGAGTCGACCTCGACGGCCGCAAGATCGATTTCCGCCTGGTGCGCGACGGCGAGCCCGAGCGCCCGCCAGCCCGAGGTGAGCGGCCCAAGCCGGCGTCGGCGACGGAAGAGCTGGCGGCAGTGCGCGAGGCCGACCGAGTGACCAAGGCCAGCACGCGCGCCCGCAAGGGCAAGGGCGCGGCGGAGCCCGCGCGGCGCTCGCGCAAACCGGCGCCGCAGCGGCCAGCGCCGAAGGCTCGTACGCGGCGCTAGACGGTCAGACTCGGCAGATCCTGGCCATCGCGCCGATCAGATCGGCCGCGAGCAGGGGCCCGCTGGCATGCAGATCGGCGGCACGGCCGTGCTGCCAGGCGGCGGCTGCCGCGATGTCGTCGGGCGCTGCCTGGGGCTGTTGCGCCCACAGACCCGCGGCCCAGCCAGCCAGCACGTCGCCGGTGCCTGCGGTGGCCAGCGCCGCGTTGCCTGTGGGGTTGATGCGCGGTATTCGGCCGGCGGCAGCCACCACGCTGCCTGAGCCCTTGAGCAAGACGGCGCAGGCCAGCGATGCGGCCAGCGATTGCGCCGCCGCAAGTCGGTCTCGCTGGACTTCCCCAGGGTGCGTGTGCAGCAGGCGCGCGGCCTCCAGCGGGTGCGGTGTCAGCAGCGTGCCGAGCCCGCGCTGCGCACGCGCCCTCAGCAGGGGAGGCAAGGCTTCATCGACCGCAATCGCGTTGAGCGCATCGGCGTCGAGCACCAGCCGGGCCGCATGTGCCAGCAGTGCCGGCAGGGCTGCGCGCACCGCATCGCCACCGCCGCAGCCACAAACCACCGTGGTCTGGGCCAGCTGCGCCGGTGGCGAGCGCCACCAGGCGCTGCGGGTCATCAATTCGGGGCGCGCCGGATCGAGGGCTGCAGATTCCCTGCCGAGCACACTGCAATGGACGCGCCCCGCGCCTGCGGCCAGCGCGGCGCGAGCGGCCAGCCACGCGGCACCCTCCATGCCGGGCGCGCCGCCCACCACCGCCACGTCACCAAAGCTGCCCTTGTGCGAGGCGTGCCGCCGGGCCACCGGCAGTGGCGAGCCGGTGAGCCATGCGGTGGGCACTGCGGCGGTGACGCCCAGCGTGGCCAGCCACACGGCACCGCAGTGGTCGCGCCCGTCGGCGGTGTAGCAGCCGGGTTTGAGCGTCAGCAGCGCCAGTGTGGCGCGGGCACGCACCGCGGCGGCCCCCAGCACCACGCCTGTGTCGGGGTGCAGCCCGGAGGGGATATCGACCGAGATCACCGGCAGGCTGGCGTGGTTCAGCACTTCGATGGCGGCCGCGATGGCCCCGTCGGGCGCACGTGTGGTGCCCAGCCCGAGCAGGGCGTCGATTGCCAGCTCGGCCGGGCTCAGCGATCCGCACCAGGGCTGTATCGAGACGCCAGAGTCGGTGGCCTGCAGCAGGGCGGCGGCGGCGTCAGGTGGCAGGCGGGCCGCATCGGCCAGCAGGATCACGGTGACGGCCTTGCCCGCCTGATGCAGGTGGCGGGCGGCGACCAGGCCGTCGCCGCCGTTGTTGCCGGGCCCGGCGAGCACCAGCACGCGCGCGGCGTGCGGCGCCACGGCCAATGCCAGGCGGGCCACCGCCAGCCCGGCGCGCTCCATCAGGGCCTGCGGTGCAGTGCTGGCGAGCGCCGCCTGCTCAGCCTGGCGCGAGGCCCGCGCATCGTGCAGTGGCCACGCGCCGCTGCCGGGGTCTATGGGCACGATGTCGGCTGGCGAAATCATGCGCTGATTGTGGTGCGCTCAGCGCAATCGAGCCACCGAGAGCCGCGTCACGTCCAGAGGCGTTTCGCGCCCGCTGATGCGTTCGGCGAGCACGCGCGCCGAGCCGCAGGCCAGCGCCCAGCCACTGGCGCCGTGACCCAGGTTCAGCCAGATGCCGGGCGCGCCGCTCTCGCCGAGGACGGGCGGGCCGTCGGGCAGCATGGGCCGCGCGCCCTTCCAGTGCTGGGCTTCGCGGGTCAACGCGGCACCTGGAAACCAGTCGTCGAGCACGCGGTAGAGCGTTTGCAGCGGCGCCCGGCCCATCCGCTGCGTCGCGCCGCCGATCTCGGCGCCACCGGCCACGCGTATGCGCTGCCCCAGGCGCGAAATCGCAACCTTGTACCTCTCGTCCATCACCGCGGCGCGTGGGGCGGGCTGGGGTTGACCATCCAGGTGGCGCAGCGGCGCCGTGATCGAATAGCCATGGATCGGGGCCAGCGGCAACCGGCAGCCCACCGACGACAGCAATGCGTTGGCCTGTACGCCCGCACAGACGACGACGGCGTCGCACTCCAGGCTCTCGCCGGCGTCGGTGTGCACCCTTGGCCGGGCGCCCGGGCTCAGTTCGCGCACGCCCGTGTCGAAGCGGAACCTGGCCCCCAGTCGCTGCGCCTCGGCCTTGAGCAGATGCGCGAAGTGGCGGCAGTTGCCGACGCCGTCGTGTGGCAGATGGATGGCGGCGTGCAGCTCGGCCCCAGGGTTGAGGCCGGGCTCGATCTGGCGGCAGCGCGCGCCGTTGACGAGTTCGTGCGCCACGCCCATCTCGCGCAGCAGTGCGAGGCCACCCTGGGCTGCCTTGAGGTCGCGCTCGCCGCGCAGCAGCACGACAAAGCCTGGCATCTGTTCGTATTCCAGCCGCAGCGTGCGCGTCAGCTCGAGCAGCCGCTCGCGGCTGAAGTGCGCCAGCCTCTGCATGGCCGCGCGATTGACGGCGTGAACCTGGGGTCGGCAGGCGCGCCACCCGCGCCAGAGCCAGGGCAGTTGGGCCACTGCGCCCAGGCCGGCAAAGCCACCGAAGCGCACCGGCGCATGGCGGCTGAAGAGGTGGCTGACCACCTTCCACGGCATGCCGGGGGCGGCCCACGGCGTGACATAGCCCGGCGCGAGGACGCCCGCGTTGGCAAAGCTCGCCTCCGAGGCCACGGTGCCGCGGCGTTCGAACACCGTGACCTCGTGGCCCTGCACGACCAGCTCATAGGCCGTGGTGACACCGACGATGCCGGCGCCGATGACGGCAACGCGCACTATCCAGCCTCCGCGCTGCGGCGCGCCAGGCAGTGGCTATCGGCGAGCCCGCGGGCCCATGCTAAACTCATTCGGTTTGCCTCAGTGAGGGTTGGTTCGGGTGGTTCGGGATGCCCCGGTCCACGTGCATCCCGCCACCCGCAAGTCGTGCAACGACGAGGCAGACAAATCGCGAACCCGGCCGCACCAAGGTGCCGTTTCCTCGCCAGGACGTTCTTCAAGAACCCTGGCGCAGGCAACGATAAAGCGGCGGGATTCTAGACTTAACCTTCGGAGTTCCCATGACTGTATCCATGCGTGAAATGCTGGAAGCCGGTGTCCATTTCGGGCATCAAACGCGCTTCTGGAACCCCAAGATGGCACCGTACATCTACGGCCATCGCAACAAGATCCACATCATCAACCTCGAGAAGACGCAACCGCTCTTCGAAGAGGCGATGAAATTCATACGCCAGCTCGCCAGCCGCCGCGGCACGATCCTGATGATCGGCACCAAGCGCCAGGCCCGTGATGTCATCGCGATGGAGGCGCAGCGCTGCGGCATGCCGTTCGTCGACCAGCGCTGGCTCGGCGGCATGATGACCAACTTCAAGACCGTCAAGGGGTCGCTGAAGAAGCTCAAGGACATGCAGGCCGCCAAGGAGGGTGGCGCCGAGCTGATGATCAAGAAGGAAGCGTTGATGTTCGACCGCGAGCTGGCCAAGCTCGAAAAGGAAATCGGCGGCATCCAGAACATGAACGCGCTGCCGGATGCGATGTTCGTCATCGATGTCGGCTACCACAAGATCGCCATCGCCGAGGCGAAGAAGCTGGGCATCCCCTTGATCGGCATCGTGGACACCAATCACTCGCCGATCGGCATCGACTATGTGATCCCCGGCAACGACGACTCGGCCAAGGCCGTGGCGTTGTATGCAAGGGCGGTGGCCGACGCCGTGCTCGAGGGCAAGGCCAATGCCACCAATGTGGTCGTGCAGGCTGTGGCGGGCGGCGACGAGTTCGTTGAAGTCAACGCCGAGTCCTGACCGCCTGGTCCTGCCGCAGCGGCCATCGTGTGCCGTTGCCGCTCTTAGCCACCGGGCGCCTGGGCGTCCGGTGAACGCGCCTTTTTGATGGAGATTCGAATGCCCGCGATCACAGCAAGCATGGTGGCCGAGCTGCGCGCCAAGACCGATGCACCCATGATGGAGTGCAAGCGAGCCCTCACCGAGGCCGACGGCGATGCCGAGCGAGCCGAGGAGATCCTGCGCGTCAAGCTCGGCAACAAGGCCGGCAAGGCCGCCGCGCGCGTGACCGCCGAAGGCGTGGTGGCGGCATCGGTGGCAGGCACTACAGGTGCGCTGGTGGAAGTCAACTGCGAAACCGACTTCGTGACCAAGAACGACTCCTTCCTGGCCTTCACGAGGTCGTGCGCGGCATTGGTGGCCGAGCACAACCCCGCTGACGTGGCGGCGATCCTGGCCCTGCCGCTGGTGCAGGATGGCTTTGGGCCGACCGTGGACGACGTGCGCAAGGGACTGGTTGGCAAGATCGGCGAAAACATGTCGATACGCCGCTTCAAGCGCTACAGCGGTGGTGGTGCGCTGGCAAGCTACCTGCACGGCACGCGCATCGGCGTGCTGGTTGAGTACACCGGCGATGAGGTCGCCGCCAAGGACGTGGCGATGCACGTGGCCGCGATGAAGCCGGTATCGCTGGCCGCCAGCGAAGTGCCCGCCGATCTGATCGAGAAAGAGCGTCGCGTCGCCGCTGAAAAGGCGGCCGAGGATTCGGCTGCTGCGGTGGCTGCCGGCAAGCCCGCGCAGTCGGCCGAGATCGTGGCCCGGCGCGTTGATGGTTCGGTGCAGAAGTTTCTCAAGGAGGTCTCGCTGCTGAACCAGTCATTCGTCAAGAACGACAAGCAGACGGTCGAGCAGATGCTCAAGGAGAAGGCCACCCAGGTCGCCGGTTTCACACTGTACGTGGTGGGCGAGGGGATCGCGAAAAAGGTCGACGACTTTGCTGCCGAGGTGGCGGCGCAGGTGGCCGCGGCCAAGGGCCAGTGACGCGCTGCAAGGGCTAACCGCAAGGGCTAACCGCGCAGGGGCGCGCCCTTACACTGCGGGCTTTCCACTGGAGTTGTATCGATGCCGGCCTACAAGCGCATCCTGCTCAAGCTGTCGGGCGAGGCCCTCATGGGCGACGACGCCTACGGCATCAACCGCGCCACCATCGTTCGCATGGTGCGCGAAGTGCAGGACGTCACCCGCCTGGGGTGCGAGGTGGCCGTGGTCATCGGTGGTGGCAACATCTTCAGAGGCGTGGCCGGCGGATCGGTGGGCATGGACCGCGCCACCGCCGACTACATGGGCATGCTCGCCACCGTGATGAATGCGCTGGCGCTGGCCGATACGATGCGCCAGGAGGGCATGACCGCCCGCGTGATGTCCGCCATCAGCATCGAGCAGGTGGTCGAACCCTATGTGCGGCCCAAGGCGCTGCAATACCTCGAAGAGGGCAAGGTCGTGATCTTCGCGGCGGGCACCGGCAACCCCTTCTTCACCACCGACACTGCAGCGGCGCTGCGCGGCGCCGAAATCGGCGCCGAAGTGGTGCTCAAGGCGACCAAGGTGGATGGCGTCTACAGCGCCGACCCGAAGCTCGACCCGACTGCCACGCGCTATGCCGAGATCACTTTCGACGAGGCGATTTCGAAGAATCTTCAGGTCATGGACGCCACGGCCTTTGCGCTGTGCCGTGACCAGAAGCTGCCGATCAAGGTGTTCAGCATCTTCAAGCCGGGTGCGCTGCAGCGCGTGGTACGGGGCGAAGACGAAGGCACCCTGGTGCACGTTTGAGGAGTTGCGATGATCCTCCAAGATATCAAGAAGACTGCCGAGCAGAAGATGGGCAAGTCGATCGAGGCGCTGAAGAGCGATCTGCACAAGATACGCACCGGCCGCGCCCACCCGGGCCTGCTCGATCAGGTGCATGTCGATTACTACGGTGCGCAGGTGCCGATCAGCCAGGTCGCCAACGTCACGCTGCTGGACGCCCGCACGATCAGTGTTCAACCCTGGGAGAAGGGCTTGGCCGCCAAGATCGAGCGCGCCATACGCGAGTCGGATCTGGGCCTCAATCCTTCGTCGCAGGGTGACTTGCTGCGGGTGCCCATGCCGGCCCTCACCGAAGAGCGGCGCAAGGAGCTCACGAAAGTGGTGCGCCATGCCGGCGAAGAGGCCAAGATCGCTGCGCGCGGCGTGCGCCGCGAAGCCAACGACCACCTCAAGAGGCTGCTCAAGGACAAAGAGGCCTCCGAGGACGATGAGCGCCGCGCCCAGGACGAAGTGCAGCGTCTCACCGACCGCACGATCGCCGAGATCGACCGCCTGATCCAGGGCAAGGAAGCCGAGGTGATGGCCGTCTAGCACGTGCCATCCACGCGTGCCGCCCCGATGTCCGACCTCTCTGTCCCCGCCCCCTCGGCCGAGCCCGCCGCTGCCGCCGCCTCCATCGTGCCGCGCCATGTTGCGCTGGTGATGGATGGCAATGGCCGCTGGGCGCGCAGGCGCTACATGCCGCGTTTCTTCGGCCACAAGCAGGGCGTCGATGCCTTGGTGCGCGCCGTCAATGCATTTGCCGATCGCGGCGTCGAGTACCTCACCGTCTTCGCCTTTTCATCGGAAAACTGGAAGCGCCCCTCCGAAGAGGTGTCGGGTCTGATGAGCCTGGTGCTCGTGGCGGTGTCCAAATACCTCACCAAGTTGGCTGGCGATGGCGTGCGCATCCGCATCGTGGGGGATCGCTCGGCGGTTTCGGACAAACTGCGCCGCGCCTGGGAACAGGCCGAGCACCTGACGCAGCACAACCGGCGCATCACGCTGTCTGTGGCCTTCAACTATGGCGGCCGCTGGGATGTGGTGCAGGCCTGCCGGCGCGCGCTGGCCGACGGCATCAAGCCAGAAGAGGTGGACGAGGCCTGGCTGTCGCGGCACATGGCGCTGTCCTTCGCGCCCGACCCCGATCTCTTCATCCGCACCGGGGGCGAGATGCGGATGAGCAACTTCCTGCTCTGGCAGGCGGCCTATTCCGAACTCTTCTTCACCGAGTGCCTGTGGCCGGACTTCGGTGAAGGCGAGATCGACGCCGCATTCACCGCCTACGCGCAGCGCGACCGGCGATTCGGTGGCATCGAGGCCAATGCCGTCCTGGCGGAAGCGTCTTGAAATCGACACTCGGCCAGCGCGTCGTGACCGCGCTCGTGCTCGTCACTCTGCTGCTGGCCACGCTGGTGTCGGACCGTGCCTGGCCCTTCGCGCTGCTCACCCTGGCCCTGATTGCCGCTGCTGGCTGGGAGTGGGGTCGCCTCAACCAGGCCGGCGAGCGCGTGGCGTTGGCGATGGGGGCGGCGGTGGCGGCAGCTGGTGTCCTGGCGCTGGCCAGCGGCTGGAAGGTGCACGCGCCGGCCCCGGTCTGGTGGATGGCGGCGGCGTTGTGGCTGGCGGGAGGCCTGGTCGCTCTGCGCAGCGGTCCGAACGCCTGGCCGCACTTGCCGCGCGCGGCGCGCTGGGGCCTGGGCCTGGTGGCACTGTGGTCAGCCTGGCTGGCGGTGGCGCATGCGCGCGTCATCGGTGTCAATTTCCTGCTCTCGGTGCTGTGCCTGGTCTGGATGGCCGATATCGCGGCGTATTTCGGTGGCCGCGCTTTCGGCCGCCGCAAGCTGGCGCCTGCGATCAGTCCGGGCAAGAGCTGGGAGGGGGTGTGGTCGGGTATGGTCGGCGTGCTCGCACTGGCGGCGTTCTGGATCTGGCTCGACGGCCGTTCCGGCTTTGACAGCATGAGCGTCTATTCGCGCCTCTGGCGCGGCATCGGCGCTGTCGGCATGGTGCTTGCACTGCTGGCCTTGTGCGGGCTCAGCGTGCTGGGCGATCTGATCGAGTCGCTGGTCAAACGCGCCGCCGGGGCCAAGGACAGCAGCCGCCTGCTGCCCGGCCATGGCGGTGTGCTGGATCGGGTCGACGCCCTGCTGCCCGTGATGCCCGCCGCGCTGGCCCTCATGACGCTGGCGGCGGGGCCGCCATGAAGCGGCAGACGCTGGCGATCCTGGGCTCCACCGGATCTGTGGGCACGAGCACGCTCGACGTCGTCGCCAGACACCCCGGGCGCTTCGAGGTGGTGGGTCTCTCGGCGCACCAGCGTGTCGATGTGTTGCTTGAGCAATGCCGCCGCTTCAGGCCGCGGATCGCGGTGCTGCCGACCCCCGAGCGCGCCGCTGAATTGCTGGCGGCATTGCGCAGCGAAGGCCTGCCTACCGAGGTGCGCTGCGGCGCAGACGCGCTGTGCGAGCTGGCGTCGGCGAGTGAGGTCGACACCGTGATGGCGGCCATCGTCGGCGCTGCCGGCCTGCCGGCCTGCATGGCCGCCGCCCGCGCCGGCAAGCGCCTGCTGCTGGCCAACAAGGAGGCGCTGGTGGTCGGCGGCGCGCTGTTCATGCAGGCCGTGGCCGAGGGCTGCGCGACGCTGTTGCCGATCGACAGCGAACACTCGGCGATCTTGCAGTGCCTGCCTGAAGACCGGGCGGCGTGGGCC
>CXWL01001184.1_pt1 | contig 27186 bp, 26 predicted proteins | sample 590931 | NCBI WGS metagenome assembly CXWL01 (sample SAMEA3498368, study PRJEB10139) | groundwater metagenome | biome: water well; material: biofilm material | place: Germany | collected 2015-04-27 | reverse complement strand
TGACCCTCCCCCGATTTTACAGACACCTCCATAAGGGGGAGAATGATGAAATCGGAGGGTATGATGACCGTGGGTACACGACGTCAATATACCGAGGAGTTTAAGCGGGAGGCAGTGCGGGTTATAGTGGACCCCTCCGTCAAGACACGAATGCAGTGAGTTTAAGAGGGTAACCGGTTACATGCAGCGGAACGGCGCTGCCCCGGGGTTCTGGTTCTTGTTGTGTTTCTGGGCGAGGGTGTTCGGTCTTGCCGAATTGATCCACAATCCTAGCTCCGCCTCCACTCGCGGTCCGGTAGACCTCGTCCGGCGTCACGTCATTCAACGCCTGGTGTATTCGTTCCGTGTTGTAAAACACGAAGTAGTCCGTCAATCCCCGCTGTAATTCAGACAGCGTGGGGTACCCTCTCAGAGAGACGTCTTCGTACGTGACGCTCCGCCAGAGCCGTTCCACAACGATGTGGTCCAAGGCCCGTCCGCGTCCGTCCCTGCTGATGGCCATGCCGTGTGCCGTGAGGACGCCGGTGAAGGCGTCAGCGGTGAACTGGCAGCCCTGATCGGTGTTGAAGATCTCGGGGGTGCCGTAGATCTGCAGGGCCTGCTCCAAGCCCTCCACACAGAACCCGCTCTCCAGTGTATTCGAGACACGCCATGCCAGCACGTGGCGCGAGTACCAGTCGATCACCGCCACCAAGTACACAAATCCACGCGCCAAGCGGATATACGTCATATCCGTACTCCACACGTGATTGGGATGTGTCACCATCACGCCTCGGAGCAGATACGGATACACTCTGTGCTGCGGATGGGGGCGACTCGTGTTCGGCCCCGGCGCCATACCCGCGAGCCCCAGGATGCCCATCAACCGCTGGACCCGCTTGCGGTTGATCCGGTGTCCCCTGCCGCGCAGGTACACCGTGATCTTGCGGCTGCCATAGAACGGGTGCCGGGTGTATTCGGCGTCAATCAGTCCCAGCAGTGTCCATTCCTGCTCGTCCGGTGTGGCGGCTGGGTGTGGCGCATAGCGCGTGGAACGCGTCACCCCGGTCAGGGCACATTGCCGGGTCAGGGTCAGTGGTTCATGGGGGCTCACCCAGCCTGTCCGCACGGCTACAGGCATAGCCCAGACTTTTTTTTGAGCCAGTCCAGTTCCATCTTGAGCCGCCCGATCTCGGAGTAAGCCGCTCCGGACTCGCCGACGGGTCAGCCGGGTTCGGACCGCGCTTGACGTCGAAGAGGTCTGCCGCCTGTTCGTGCAGGTCCTTCTTCCACTGCCCCACCTGGGTCGGATGGACCCCGTATTCCTGGGCCATCTCGTTCACCGTCTTGACCGCTCGGATCGCCTCCAGTGCCACCTTGGCCTTGAACGTCCCACTGAAATGTTTGCGCGTCCGTGCACTCATGACCTGCTCCTTTGTACAGCAGGTGAGCATCTTAAGCGACTGTCCGGAAATTGGGGTCCACTATAGGTAGTGCAGGAGTCCGTACGCCCCGTGGCCCGGGATTTAGGGATTCCAGAGAACGTGTTATATCGTTGGCGCGCGCAGCACCGGCAGGCGAGCGCTCGGGGCATCACCCGCGCGGCCCAACGCATCGAGGCCGAGGAACTCATGCGCCTCAAGCGGGAGTTGGCGCGGGTCACCCAGGCGCGGGATTGTTTACAACGTGCGGCGGCGTGCTTCGCGAGGGAATCCCCATGAGAGACCGCGCGATCCAGGAGCAGGACCGTCGCGATCCCATTCGGCTGATGTGCCGCGCCTTGGCCGTGTCGCCCGCTGGCTATGACGCCTGGCGGGATCCGGCCCGAGAGCCGTCGGTCGGTGCACCACCGTGCCCTGCGTTCGGCCATTCGGGTCATCCACCGAGAATCCCGTGAGACCTCCGGCAGTCCCAGCATCTGGGACGCCCTGCTCAAGCCAGGACACGATGTCGGCGAACATCGCGTCGCCCGGCTGATGCGGTAAGTTTCAGGATAGATGTCGCGTCAGCGTCAGCTCGCCGTGCGACGGTTCGCCATGCTTACGGACCGTGCTCCTTCTTTCAACCCATTCAACGTGACGCGTTCAATCTTCATCCAATTTCGTGTGGTGCCTGACCAACGCGAGGGATGGGTGCGTTGGGCGGCATGATACACACGATCTCTGTTGTGTAAGATCGCGGTGTCCGTGCCGGCATGTCGTGAGGCCGGTGTCGTGAAACGGATGCCACTGTGTAAATGCTCGTGGTTGTACCACTGCATAAAGGTGGCCACCCACTCGCGTGCCGCGTCCAGACTGGCAAAGGGCTTGGTCGGATACAAGGGGCAGTATTTCAAGGTCCGAAACAGCGACTCAGAGAACGGATTGTCGTTGCTGACCGACGGGCGACTGAACGAGGGCATGACGCCCAGCCGCTGCATCGTGGCCAGCATGGTCGAGCCTTTCATTGCCCCTCCGTTGTCCGCATGCACGGACACCTGATGCGGCTCGATGCCCTCCTCACGGCAAATCGTATCGAGTAACCGTGAGGAGTGTTCCATGGATTCCTCGGCATGGACTTCCGCGCCCACGGCCTTGCGAGAGAAGACATCCAAGAATAAATACAAATAAAAATACTGCCCCCGAATCGGACTCAGCAAATACGTGATATCCCAACTGAACAGCGTTCGCGGCGCCGTGACCTCATACGCGCGCGGCCTGGCCCGGTGCGCGGGTGTCGCCCGACCGCGATGCGCCAGCAGATCGTGCGTCTTCAGCACGCGGTAGAAGGACGATTCTGAGGCCAGATATTCTCCTCGGTCCGCCAGACGTGGGACGATCTGATGCGGACTCACATTGCAAAACTCCGGACGTGCCGCCATCGCCACCATCTGGTCACGTTCACTCTGTGACAGCTTATTGTGTGGAGCCGTGCGCGGCCCCCGGCGGCCATCCTCGGCCGTCTCCGGGCACTGCCACCGTTGCAGCGTGCGCACATCCACCCCGACGATCTCGCACGCCGTGTGCTGGCGTGCCCCCTGCGCGATGGCTTCAGTCACCAGCGCCAGCACCGCGCTCCGATCCGACACGGTCACTTTGCGGCCTCGTCCCGGTTCCCCCAGATCAAGTCGACTTTTTTTTGGAGAATAAGCAGCGCGGACGCCTCGGCCAACGCTTTATCTTTTCGCAAGATCTCGCGCTCCAGCAGGCGAATGGTCTCATCACGTGCATCTTTTTTCGGCGTCGGCCTGGTCGCAAAATGCTCGAGGACATCGGCCCGCCATTCCGTGATCTGAGTAGAATACAAGCCCTCGCGTCTCAGATACAGACCCAACTCGTCCTCCGCTAACCCTGCCGTCTCAATGAGGGCTTTCAGCTTGGCCTCAGCCGTCCATTTCATGTAACCTCGTTGTGTGGGGTGGGCGGTCACTGTACCACTCCGCTGCAGCCATTTGGTCGCAGTTCTCCGTGACACGCCCGCTTCCTCACACACCGAGGTGATCGTGCGATCCCCTCGAGTGAGGAGCTGGGTCATGAGGGCCTCTTTAAACTCGTGTGAATATTTCTGACGCATTTCCACGGGACACTCTCATCTCTCGCCCCCAGATTTGGGAAAACCCGCACGACATCTATCCTGACACAGGGGGGATGCGGCAGGACGGCAGCCGGGCCAAGACCGTCAAGACGTGGCGCGCCACCACCCCGTCCGACCATCAGTTCCCCGTGGCCGCAACCACGCTCCATCGCCAATTCACGGTGACACAGCCCAACCGGGTGTGGGCCGGGAACCTCACCTACGTCTGAACCACGGCAGGCTGGCGCTATCTGGCCGTGCTCCTCGACCTCTACTCGCGCGCCGTGATTGGCTGGGCGAGGGGCCACCGGCTGACCGTGGATCTGGCCGAGCAGGCCCTCACCCTGGCGCGGGTCACCCGACGCCCAGGGGCCGGGCTCCTGCACCACTCGGATCGCGGCAGTCAGTATGCGGCTAGAAGCTACCAACAGATGCTCGACGCGCAGGGCATCACTCCGAGCATGAGCCGCAAAGGCAACTGTTGGGATAATGCCTGTGTCGAACGCTTCTTCGGGACACTCAAGCGCGCGCTCGTGTACCATCGGCACTATGCCACCCGTGACGACGCGACACGGGATATCTTTGAGTACATTGAGGTGTTCTATAATCGGCGGCGGCGTCACTCCACCCTCGGCTATGACTCCCCGGCCGAGTATGAAGCGAGGACGGCAGTGGCTTAACCAGGTATCCACGGAATTGGGGGAAGGTCAAGGCGTTGCCGACCTAGAGAGGCAACATGGAGGCATTCCTTAGTTAATCAGCATTTCTTGTTTGATAGGCTTTTAGTCAAACCTCACCTATGGAGGTCCTCCGCATGTTTCGTGAAGAAAAAACATTTATCTTACGCTTCTCACTAGAAGCAGAGTTCCCTCTGGATTACGATGGAGAGGCCGATGACCTGCGATGGTTGGGCGAATGGGAAGGCAGCATCAAGCCGTTGCTACTGAAATCGATCTTCACCACCTTGCACCAACAGCCAGGCTGGACGGCACATATACGCAACCGTGGGCTCTCCGCCCTAGATGAGATCGAAGTGGCCATGGTTAAAGATGTCGCCCCTTAGCCTGAACAAGTACGACGACCACACTGCTGGCATTTACGTCCATATTCCCTTTTGTCGCTACCGGTGCCACTTCTGCGCCTTCTATGTCGAACTTCACCGTCCACAGCTCGCAATAAACTTCATACAAGCGCTGTGTCGCGAAATCGACCTTCAGGCCGACCGCGGCCACTTCCGACCGGAACGGATCACCTCCGTGTACCTTGGCGGAGGTACCCCCACCGCCTTACCGCCATCGGCTCTCTCTCAAATCCTGCACCAGATCCGCAAGGCGTTCCCGATCGAGCCCGATGCAGAAATCACCGTGGAAGCCAGTTTCGACTCGGTCTCTGAGCCAATTCTTGCGCAGTTGAAACAGGCAGGATTCACCCGCATCAGCTTTGGCCTCGAGGCCGTCGATGCATCTCAGTTACACCGCCTAGGGCGGCCCTCGCTCACCAAGGACATCACCTCCCTACTCGACACCACACGCCGAGCGGGATTTACCGACATCAATCTCGATCTGATGTACGGACTCCCTGCGCAAAGCCTGCCGAGCTGGCAAGAGTCGGTCGAGGCCACCCTCGCCGCACACCCGGCACACGTTTCCACTTACGCGCTCACCATCGAAGAAGGCACCCCGTTCCATCAAACCCTCTCGGATGGAACATTGGCGCTCCCAGATGAGTCACTCGTACTGGAGATGGCAGATGCCGCACACGCGCGCCTGACATCGGCCGGGTTCGTTCACTACGAACTGTCGAACTATGCCCGTCCGGCTCATCTCAGCCGACACAACATGCACTACTGGACAGATCATGATGTCTTGGGCCTTGGCCCCAGTGCTCATTCGCACCTCGGCGCCTATCGGTTCTCAAACATCCCTGACGTTGGACTCTACGCATCAGCCGTGGCCACAGGATTTCTTCCCATTGCCGAATCTGCCCATCTAACAGCTAATGAGGCGGCTCGGGATCAGCTCATTTTCGGACTCAGGCTTACCGGAGGCATTCCGTCTCCGCTAATTTCGCGGGACGGAATGCCTCCGGACATCTTCGAGACGATCCACAGCCTCGAGACTCAGGATTTACTCATCACTCAGCAGGGATTCCTTCGCCTGACCGAAAAAGGGCGCCGTCTTGCAGACACCGTCGCATCCAAGCTATCCTCACTATACTTATAGTTTTTATGCTTAGACTCGGCCTGCATGAGCAAGAGCCTTCGTCTATACAATATGAGCCCACCTGCCTCCCCAATGCCTCCTCTGAATGCCCGCAAACCTTGACAATCATTCTCGCCCCTGATAGGGTTACATACGCTCAATACCCTGCGTATCGAATCGTACTCATCATTCGTTAATCGTACCCAATCGATACCAACGTTTCCTAAGAACCGACAGACCTAGGCTTACGACTAGGGATCGAAAGTATTCACTATGCGTATCCCACAGACTCGTCAAATCTCTTCTGGGACCAGATGGCTGAGCCGTGCGCTCCCGCTACTTGTTTGCCTTGTAAGCGCCAGCGGTTGTAGCGTGATGTCAGTGGGAACATCCGACGTGGATATCGGCCTTAAACAACGCGGAAATGCGTCTTGGTACGGCGAGGAATTGCGGGGCTGGGAAACTGCCAGCGGTGATGACTTCAACCCTGACCTGCTAACGGCTGCGCATCGCACGTTACCGCTAGGAACCGTCGCCAAGATCACGAATGCATTGACCGGAAAACAGGTTGAAGTCCGTATTAACGATCGTGGGCCCTATATCGCGGGGCGCATCCTCGACCTTTCCCAGCAGGCAGCACTTCAACTGGGCATGATGCACCGAGGCATCGCGCCGATTCATTTAGAGGTCGTCGCCTCTCACGGCAAATCCCCCACGCCCTCCTTGGGTGAAATCCTGCGTGCTGGAGGAGCCTATGGTATCAGCGTCAACAATCCACAGCTCGCCCAGCCCACCCCCTCCCCGATCCCGACTCTCCAAAGACAGACAGTGTGGGCTCGGACCATCAACTGGGATATTGATCGTGAACGACGATTACGTCGAATCGCCCAACTTCTGGACACAGAATACAGACCAACGGGTTTAAGCTCGGGCATTTTCTGCTAGGATCGTGGAGATGAGAATCTCGGGAAATTGCCCTTCTCTCCCGCCCTCGTATTGACAGGTTTTACTCGACTCCATTACAGTGAACTGTTGAAAAGGCTGGTCGCGCCCTACCGTTGGCGCAATTCAATTGTTTGAGGAGGGTGTTTTTCATGGCAAAAAAGAAGGTTACCCCAGAGACCGACGAAATACGCCTGGCGGAGAAAGTCCGGAAGGCACATGCATCAGAGGAAGGTCCGGCTGCAGAGGCCCTTCGCTCTCTCCATAAACGTTTAAAACGGCTGCAAAGAGGCCGGCGAAAAATTGCCACACGAGTGAAGCATGCGCAGGGTAAAAAAGCCGCCGCCGGGGCAAAAGCCTAGCAAGCCTTCTTCGAACATGATTCAGATACGGTCATAGAGTTAAAGTAGCCTGGAGACTGTTGTTATGGCTCACGAAAGCAAAGACCCGCACGAAACCCAGAGTCAACCGTCCACCGAGGTCGAGGATGAGTTTGTCGATCAGGTGGCCGACACCTTAGCTGTGTCCCCTGATCAGCCAACTCCTGAGGCGGAGACTGACCAGGACATCGAACTGCAAGTCGCTCTTGAAGAAGAGCAAGTCAAAGATGAAATCGATATTCAAATCGACTTGCTAAAAGATCCGGACTGGGTCCTTCGCCGCGAGGCCGTTATCACTCTTGGAGAAATGGGTGACGAGCGCTGCGTCGCGCCACTGGTGCAAGCGCTCCGTGATGGAGACTGGCAAGTCCGCGAAGCTGCCATTGAGGCCCTTGGGCAAGTAGGATCCCCTGCAGCTGAAGAACTCATCAAACTGCTACGCGACTGGGATATTCGGCATGCGGTCATTCGTGCACTGGGAAAAGTCAAAGACGAGCGAGTCCTCGACCCTCTGATCGCCTTACTGGGGAATGATGAATTTAACGTTATCGCCACCGAAGCCATCGTTGAGTTGGGCGCACCGGCCGTCGACAAACTCTTAGTGGCGTTGAAACATCGAGACGAACTCATTCGAAAACAGGCGATTATTGCGCTGGGACGAATCAAAGCCCCTTCTGCAATCGAAGCCCTCATCAACATGCTCAAAGAAGATGATTGGTTCACACGGCTCTCGGCGGCGGCGGCCCTAGAGAAAATTGGTGACGAACGAGGGCGGGATGCCATTAAGCCGCTCTTGAAGGATCCGGATCTCGTTGTCAGAATGAGGGTGGAACGGATTCTCGTGGCGTGGAAGAAGAAAACCGCGAACGCATAATGAGGAACGGCTAGCTAGTCGGACCCCGCAATCAACGTATCCACGTGTTTCAAAATCGAGTCGAATCGACTTCGTTCAAACTCTTGGTGCTCTGTCAGGAGTCGGTGCAGTTCCTTTACCTCTCGAATAACCGGATCAAGCCCCCCTCCCTTGCCGTACTCCCGTTGCACGAGACTGGCCGACTCGAAATCCAGCAGCGCCTCGGATAACTCTTTTGTTACATTTCCAAAATTTCTTCCTATCACTTCCACCTTGGCTTGAACCAGATGGCCTTTCCCATTTAACAACGCATGGCGTACCCGTAACGTTCGTTCTGCTCCAAGGGTACCATCCAACACCGCTTTGGATAATTGTTCAGCTTTTTTCTTCAGATCCTCTAGTGGGTGCTGCGCTGAATAATAGCCAGCACCAAAGGCTAGCACGATAAGAAACAGCAGACCGAAGAGTTTAATCACGACATCCCTACCTATTAACTTTCGCCTTTGCTCCATCTTTAGGAGCCTTCAGCACACGCAACAACCCTCCTGCAGCAGTCACACGCACGACTGTATCAGAATCTTGAAGCGCCTTTCGCAGCAAGGGGATCATCTCGTGGCCACCGATCTTGCCTAGCGCTCGCACCGCAGCTAACCGAGGTTGAGGCTGTTGATCCCCCAACAGACGTTCAATAATTTTCATTCCCTGTTTTGAACCGGACACACTGACGGCCTGTGCAATAGCTGCCCGAATCCCAGGATTGGGATGTTTCGCAAGATCAGCCGCGACCAACCATACGTCACGATCACCTAAACGAATCAGCCCTTCCACGGCACTACTCCGAACGAACTCAATCGGATCCTTCGTCAATGGCCACAGTAATACTTTGGCATAGGGCACGCCAAGATGGCCCAAGCTCACGGCCGCAACGCTCCGAACGCGCGGATCCTCATCGGCGATGGCATGGGTTAATGAACCCGCCCCTCCCGGGTGGCCAAAGTCACCCAGCGCTCCCGCAGCAAATGCCCGTACTGTAGGTTCAGGATCGTAGACGGCCTGATTCAGCACCCCAATTGTTTGTGGACGTTTGAGGCGACCAAGGGCTCCAAGTGCCGCCATGCGGGACTCCGGATCCGGCAAAGTCGACGCATTGAGAATGTCTTTCAACGCCTCTGTCTTTCCCAGCTTGACCAAGGCCGCAGCAGCGAACACCGCAGCGGGACCATCTTCAAATTGGACAATCTGCTTGAGAACAGGCACGGATTTGCTGTCGCCGGCATCCCCCAGCGCATTGATAGCGGCAATCCGTGCCGACGGAGCAGGATCGTTCAGCGCTCTTCTCAGACCTCCCGAGAGAAGAGCAGTTCCACTTCGCCCGATTCCTTCTGCTGCTCGTGTTCGGACAGAAATGGAGGTGTCCAGCAACCCATCCTCCATAATAGGTAACACCGTGCGCCCATCGGCTTCAGCCAACGCGGTGTAGGCCGCCAGCCGAGTTAACTCGTCCAACGCCCTCACCTGAGTCGTGAGCACACTTACTGCGATGTCCTTCAGAAGTCGAGGATCCTCTGCCTTAGTGAAGGTAAGCAGCCGCCCATAGATACTCAGTGCCAGATCGGATTTCCCCAATTTGACAGCACTCTGAACCCCCAATCGGAGGTTCTCAGAAGACAACCCCTCCGACGAAGGCACCTGCTCAATCAGAGTCAACACCAACTGAAAATCGTTCCGCTGAAATGCCGAAACGATCCCACGCTGGGAGGCCGAGGAGGCCCCTCCAACAGTCTGACCGGCGACTCCTCCCTGAGGAAGACCCACAAGAAATGACAGGAGGAGGACGCTCAGCACCCGCGCCATCTGGGGTTCACCACCCGGCATAATGGCGAGACGCCGCAGGCAGGTACAGATGCTCAACATATTCCTTGAGCATCCGTCGCATACAGAAACGAGGCCCCGCGGTTCGAATGGCTTCCTTCACAATTTGCACCCACCCGCGTGGGATACCATCGCGATCGCGCTGGTAATACAGAGGAACGACCTCTTGTTCCAACAACCGGTACAAATGTTCCGCATCATGGGCATCCTGCAGGTGTGGATCGTCCTGGCCGGTTGAAACGGGGATCGCCCAGCCATTCGATCCATCGTACCCTTCTTCCCACCAGCCATCCAACACGCTGAAATGCGGCACACCATTAAAAGCAGCTTTTTCCCCACTGGTGCCGCTTGCTTCCATCGGCGCACGAGGCGTATTCATCCAGATATCCACCCCTTGCACCAGGAATTTCGCCATGTGCATGTCATAGTCCTTCAGAAATGCAATACGCCCCCCAAGACCCTGCTCTTTGCAGAAGTTATAGATCTGATGAATGAAGTAGCGCCCCGGTTCGTCAGCTGGATGCGCCTTGCCGGCAAAGACGATTTGCACCGGCCGTCGCGAATCCAGAAGAATGGCTTTCAGACGATCCAAGTCTTTAAACATTAACGTCGCCCGTTTATACGTCGCAAATCGTCTCGCAAACCCGAGGGTGAGCGCATCGGGGTCGAGCAGAGTCCCGCTGGCTAAGGCTTGAATCGGTTCCAGCTGTCCATGCATCCAGTCGGTCCGCGCCCGTTCCCGAATAAATCCCATCAACTTTCGTTTGACAGTCTGACGAACCGCCCAGATCTCGCTATCGGGAACCTCGGAAATCCGTTGCCACAAGGCCGGATCATCAATCTTGTTGGTCCAATCGGGACCGAGATACTTCGCAAAGAGCTGAAACATTTCCGGGGAGATCCACGTCGGCACGTGAATCCCATTGGTGATGCTCCGGATAGGTACCTGGTCATGCGACAGTCCAGGCCAGAGACACGACCACATCGCCCGAGAGACTCGACCGTGTTCTCGGCTCACGCCATTCAGATGCGCGGACATTCGAATGGCCAGCACCGTCATATTAAAACCATGACTGCCTGCCTCTGGATGGGCTCCGAGATTGAGAAAGCTTTCTCGGCTGAGTCCAAGCTCGTCCCAGTACCCAGTAAAATACCGATCCATCAACTCGTGGGAGAAGACATCGTGTCCTGCAGGAACCGGCGTGTGAGTGGTAAACACCGTGCTCCGCCGCACCAACTCAGTCGCCTGATCATGAGACATGCCACTCTGAAAGAGCTCTCGCACACGCTCAAGCGTCAAAAAGGCCGAATGCCCTTCGTTGGCATGAAACACCGACGGTGAGAGGCCAAGAGCCCGTAACGCCCGCACCCCACCGATCCCGAGCAATATTTCCTGGCAAAGCCTGGTCTCATGATTGCCACCGTACAAACGCGCCAACAACTCGCGGTCTGCGGGCTGATTTTCAGAAATATTGGTGTCCAGCAAGTACAGCACGACCCGCCCGACCTGAACCTTCCACACAAGCGCTACAACGTTGCGCGGCCCCACTTTGACGCTAATTCGGCACTGTTCTCCATTCGGCAACAGCGCTTTTTTGACAGGAGAATCCTCTCGGTTCGATTCTTCGTTCATCGGGATTTGCCAGCCATCGGTGCTAATACGCTGCTGGAAATACCCTTGCGGATACATAAATCCGACTCCAACGAGAGGAATGCCGAGATCGCTGGCTTCCTTGCAATGATCCCCCGCTAGAATCCCTAATCCGCCACTATAGATGGAAATCGAATTATGTAATCCGAACTCGCTCGAAAAATAGGCAATCTGTTTTCCTTTGAAACCCGGCTCGCGTGTTGCAAACCAGGTGTCCCCGGCACTCATGTAGACATCAAATGTTTTCAAGACGGCTTCGTAGGAACGGATGAACAGGGGATCCTGCGCCAGGGCAAGAAAACGATCGGGTCTAACATCATTGAGTAGCTTTACAGGATTGTGACGGATCAATCGCCACAGAGTGGGATCAATACTTTCGAACAACCGCCTCGCGTCTAGGTTCCAGCTCCACCACAGATTCCCGGCTAGGTCTTCCAAACGGCCGAGGCTCCTAGGGAGTCCGTGTGCACCAGTCAACTGATTCGAACTATCGCTCATGTCTTCTCCTTGGTCCAACTCACAGATCGCTTGTTACCCATCCCTGGATCCTAGGCATGCCCGACTTGGTTCCAGTGCATCCAATCTTCCGAGAGCGCCACAGCGGCATACCGCTCGCCCAAGATCCGTGTTGCCCGATTCATTAACTTGTTCAACTGACGCACCTCGTCAGGGGTAAGGTCCTGCCGAAACCGGGGATGAAGCCCCCAGCGAGTCTCAATTTCCTCTCCCTTAGTCAAGGCCATCACACTAATCAGTTTCATCTCCGCTCCGGTGGAGCGCCCGGTTGACAGTGACTCCCCACTCTCAAAGGAGCGTGAAGCCCTGGCGAGAGACTCTTCAGGCAGACCCGTATCCCGGTCCTGCGTGAACACAGCATCAAGCGCAGGAATAACCGCTCGCATACACAGCGAAGCCGCTTCCACCACTTTGACCTCTCCAACAGTTCCCAGCATCGCGGCAACTCGTTCACCCACATCCTTAAGATATTCTTCTTTTTTTGGTCCGTCTTCTGTGGGGATAAACCGATACTGCTCATAGCGCTGGCGGCTTTCCGCTACCGTATTGCCAATCGTGATCGTCACTTCCATCCAGTCAGTTCCTGGGCCGAGCACCGGAGCAAGGGCCTCCTTCAACTGCTCCACCACCTGATCCTCCAGGGCATTCATAAATTGGGGATGTTCTTGGACCGGTAGATAGAGCGTCGATACGCGATCCGCCAGATTAAACATGACTTTCAGAAACTCTAGGTAGAGCGCCCATTCTTCGCTTTTCTTTAGGTTCACCGCTCGACCGGGCACGGCACGTTTAACCATGCTCACCGACTCCCCTGCTGCGGCCACCATCAACCCGGCAATCCCTTTCAATTTCGTTGAATGAGGAATTTTTGCCATAGTATTGCCTATCCTAAGAATGATCACATGATAAAAGAGTGGCATGAGTTCACCCTCACGAAGAGCTGAAATCAATGCCTCCATACAAAAAGAGGCAGTGGCCAGAAGACCACTGCCTCTTTGCACGGTCTGTAGAAAAACCGCTTACTTCTTCACTTCCAACTTGGCTTGAACCGTGGCACCTTCAGCCACATCAATCTCAGTCTCGATCTGGCCGGCTTGTGGATGCCACGCGATGACTTTGTGCTTTCCAGGTGGCACGTTCTTGATCTCGAACGAGCCATCATCCTTCGCAACCGCGTAGTACGGATTCCACACGGGCAGGAAGAAACCCTGCATAAACTCATGCTGATCGCACTGCAACCGGTACTTGGTACCGGTCTTCTCCTGTCCGCCCTTGAATTTAGCTGGCTTGTCGAGTTTATCGCCTTTTTTTGCCAGAGCGATATTGAAATCGGTGGAAGAAGACGCCCCCTTCACGAAGAAGCTGTGCGGATTATGCAGCACACCGCTCACCGACTTCGGATCTTCAGGATCAGCGTCATTGTTCACAACCCTGAAGCTCTTCGCAGCCACAACCACACCGGTCTGCGGAGTAAATTCGCAGAAATCAGCGGAGACCTCAGTCCCAGCATAACTATCGACAAAGGCTTTGTCTTCAATGTCCGTGATAGCAATCACTGCACCCTTCAGCCCACCGTCTTTGGCCACTTCGATGCTCTTAAAGAAACGCTTATCTCCATCCATCAGCTCTTTGTGCGGATTCTTCACGCAGAACTTCGGATTTGGGAACTTGGAAAAAAGGAACTCTTTCTGTTCGGCCTTGCCCGCAAAAGTCACCTTCCCCGCGATGGTTCCGCCGGCAAAAGACGCGAACGGGAGCGCGAGCACGGCAGCTCCCACAAATGAGAACACCGCTGCTGTTACCACTTTCTTCATAACCCTGCCTCCTTATGATTAAAAACAGACCAACAACCCTGCCTCAAGCTTCGACAACTGCCCACTTTCCGCATGCCCTGAGGAGGAAAACCTATACCGGCCCGTCCTCTTGCTAGGCCCCTGGACCAGTATCTTCGCTGTAGTTCGCACTGAATAGACAAAGTTGACCACAACTCCATACAGGACTCACCCATATACCGAGATTCCGCCACCCTGTCAAGCATCCAGTGCCTCTCCCCTGCGCATCACCCACTCCTCATTCAGCCGGGACTGCCTACCAGCCAGACTTGAATCTACCCATAAGTTAATCATATAACCTTTTGTGTCCATGTTCAAACTCAGCAGACGAGGAATTCTTCAGGTAGGGGGACTCGGGCTCGTTGCCGGATTAACCGGCGGCTGCGACGCCATGGGGACCGTCTTGGGCCGAATGTTTGCCGTTCCTCCCCGTGATACCGTATATCTGACCCCAAACGACAAATTTTATGTCGTCAACTACAGCGAATCCGCATTGAATGTCTCCCGCGACGTCGGTGTGGAACAATGGCGCGTCAAGGTATCCGGCGAAGTGGCCAAGTCTATGACCCTCGGCTGGAGGGACGTCCTGAATCGTGACTCCTTCGATCAGGTCTCCACGCTCGAATGTATCGATACCTTGCCAGGTGGCGACAGCCTCGGCAATGCCCTTTGGCGAGGCATCTCACTGAAGTCCCTCCTCCAAGAAGCTGGCACCGAACCTGAAACTTCGCGCGATGTCATTTTTCGTGCCGCCGATGGGTATGACGACAGCATCCCCTTTACCAGGGCCATGCAAGACGACGTGATGTTGGCCTATCTGATGAACGGGGAAAAATTACCGAAAGAGCATGGCTTTCCGTTACGCCTCATCGTCCCGGGCCTGTATGGGATTAAGAACGTGAAATGGATCACGGAAATTGAGGTCTACAACGGCGACTATATGGGCTACTGGCAGCGAAAAGGTTGGACGGACGACGCCACGATCAAAACCTTCTCACGAATCGACAGCCCAGGCCATTTCCAAGCCCTACGCGGCCCGGACCAGCTGTTTCGCGGCATCGCGTTTGGGGGAGCCCATAGCATCGCGAAAGTTGAGCTGAGCCTTGATGGGGGGAAAACCTGGAGCGACGCGACGCTTGAGCCCCCCCAATCCACCCACTCGTGGGTCATTTGGAACTATCGCTGGACGCCTGCTAAGAAGGGAAAGTATCAAGTGGTGGTACGCGCGACGGACACGAAGGGTCAGCTCCAGAGCTCAGACATCATCCGTCCGCAACCAAGCGGCGCGTCGGGACTTCATACCATCGTGGTGGATCTGGAATCCGTGTAGACGACATGGGCACATGCTGCCCGCCACATGTCCAACCCCTTATCTTAGAGCCACTCTCGTAACCATCACTCCACCTGCACTCGCGGTTACTCAACGAGGTCGAGTTTAATCTGAAGTTCCTGAAGTTGACGTGTGCTCACAGCAGAAGGCGCTTCCGTGAGAGGACATTGCGCTCGTTGGGTTTTTGGAAACGCAATGACCTCTCGAATCGACTCCGCCCCACCCAACAACATAATGAGCCGATCAAGGCCAAAGGCAATGCCTCCGTGAGGCGGTGCGCCAAACTCCAAGGCTTCCAAGAGGAAGCCAAACTTGGCCTTGGCCTCCTCCTTCCCAATCCCTAGCAACTCAAACATCCGGCTTTGGACCTCAGTGCGATGAATCCGAATACTGCCTCCGCCCAGTTCATTGCCATTCAAGACCAGATCGTAGGCTTTGGCCCTTACCTTGAGGGGATCCGTCTCCAGCAGGGTCAAGTCTTCGTCATTCGGCGCCGTAAACGGATGATGAATCGCCACGTAGCGCTTGCTCTCTTCATCGTACTCCAACAGTGGAAAGTCCAATACCCACAAGGGTTTCCACACCGTCTGATCAATGAGTTGCAGTTCGTGAGCCAGATGAAGCCGGAGACGCCCTAAGACATCGTGCACGACCTTCGCTTTATCCGCCACGAACAATAAAAGATCGCCTGGCTGCGCATCCGGAACGGCCTTCAGTAGGGACTCGGCATCAAGAAACTTAGCAATGACTGACTCAAGTTGTCGATCCTGAGTGATCTTGAGCCACGCCAACCCTTTCGCCCCAAAGCCTTTCGCCGTTTCGCCAAGTGCATCAATCCGACTCCGCGCAAACGAGGCCCCGCCAGACACAATAATGGCCTTGACGATTCCCCCTTTTTCAACGGTCTCGCGAAAGACCTTGAATTGTGAGGCCGCCGCGAATCCTGAGAGATCGTGCAACGGCATACCAAATCGTAGATCCGGCTTATCCGAGCCATACCGTCCCATCGCATCATCAAAACTCATGCGCGAAAACGGGCGTGGCAGCGTGATGCCACCGGTCTTCTCGAATGTCAGACAGATCAGGTCTTCCACCAACGCCAGGATCTGCTCCCGGTCGATGAAGGACAATTCCATGTCGATTTGTGTAAATTCAGGCTGCCGGTCATAGCGCAAATCTTCGTCTCGAAAACACCTGGCGATTTGATAGTAGCGGTCGACGCCAGCCACCATCAATAACTGCTTGAACAACTGTGGAGATTGCGGCAACGCGAAAAACGTCCCTGGATTCACCCGACTGGGAACCAAATAGTCTCGAGCTCCTTCCGGGGTGCTCTTGGTCAGGACTGGAGTCTCCACGTCCACGAACCCCTGCTCGTTCAGAAACGTACGGACGGCTTGCACGACGTCATGGCGCAACCGTAGCAACCGCTGCATGCGAGGGCGACGGAGGTCGAGATACCGATACTTCAGACGCAACGTGTCGGTGATGTCGGCGTCGTCTTCAATCGGGAATGGCGGGGTGTTTGAGCTATTCAGGATCTCAATCTCTGACACCAATACTTCAATCTCGCCAGTGGCCAGATTGGGATTGGCCGACCCTTCTGGTCTGGCTGCCACGATTCCCTTCACCGCCACAACAAATTCGCTACGCAGCCCCTGTGCCCGTTCATGAGCCGCTGGGGATTGCTCCGCATGAAAGACAATCTGGGTCAGCCCTTGGCGATCACGCAAATCGATAAAAAGCAGATTGCCGTGATCGCGACGTCGCTGAACCCACCCGTTCAACACCACTGTCTGGCCGACCTGGGCTTTCAATAATTCCCCACATCGATGTGTTCGCATCATCATGGCTTCGGTACCTTCACCTTTTTGCGTACGCCCCGTCCCACTCGACGGGTCGGTCGTGCATACCCGACTCCTCGTCGAACACGAGGGGGTTTTTTCAGCTCGCCCCTTTCGTCGGCGTCGATGCGATCCCGCACCACCGATCGAATGGCATTGGCCTCCGCATCAGTCAAAAACCGATACTTCCCCACTCGAAGATCTCCCAACCCGAGCGGCCCCATGCGCAGACGCTTGAGGCGAAGGACCGGATGACCCACAGATATGAGCATCCGCTTCACCTGATGTTTTCGCCCCTCATGGATGGTAATTTCAATCCAGGAGTTTTCGTCGGCCTTGCGAACCTTCTCGACGATCGCTGGCTCGGTCGGACCATCGTCCAACACCACTCCATGGCGAAGCAACGAAAGTTTTCCTTCGTCAAGCACGCCTTTGACCTTAATCAAATACGTCTTGGGCACATGATACCGCGGGTGAAGCAGCGCCTGTGCCATATTTCCCTGATTCGTCAGCAGCACAAGCCCCTCGCTATCGAAGTCTAACCGTCCAACAGGGAAGACCCGCATTTTGATACCGGGCAACAGATCCGCAATCGTGGGCCGCCCATCAGGATCGCTCATCGCGGTGAGAAACCCCTTCGGCTTATTCAGCATCACGAAGGCTTGGGGAGGCACCGGCTTAATATGGCGACCATCGACCTTTACATGGTCCTTGAGCGGATTCACTCGCGTGCCGAGCTCGTTCACCACGACACCGTTCACCGTGACACGTCCAGTCACAATCATCGCCTCGGCATGGCGACGCGAGGCGACTCCCGCATCAGCCATCACCTTCTGTAACCGAACTAAAGGAACCGCGTCTGCTGTCATTGCGCTCACTCCCACTCAATTGTGCTCGGGGGTTTCGAGCTGATGTCATACACCACTCGATTAATACCTCGAACTTCGTTAATGATGCGATTGGATATCGTCTCAAGCACATCGTTGGGAATACGCGCCCAATCTGCCGTCATGCCATCGACGCTGGTCACCGCACGCACGGCGATCACATGTTCATAGGTCCGTTGATCACCCATCACGCCCACCGTCCGAATAGGCAGGAGGACCGCAAAGGCTTGCCAGATTTCTCGATACAGGTTCGCCCGTCGGATTTCCTCCACCACAATTTCTTCGGCTTCTTGCAACAAAGCCAAGCGTGGCTTCGTCACACTGCCCAAGACGCGGATCGCTAGTCCAGGACCTGGGAAAGGATGCCTCCATAGAAGCTCATCTGGGACCCCCAACTCGGCCCCAAGCACACGTACCTCATCTTTAAACAATTCTCGTAACGGTTCGATTAGTGAAAATCGCATGCGCCGTGGGAGCCCCCCGACATTGTGATGCGTCTTGATGGTAGCCGATGGCCCCTTAAAACTGACACTTTCAATCACATCCGGGTAGAGGGTCCCTTGAACCAAAAAATCCACTGTCCCAAGCCGCTTGGCCTGTTCCTCGAAGACTCGAATAAAGAGCCGCCCGATCGTCTTTCGCTTTCGCTCGGGATCAGCCATCCCCTCCAACGCCTCTAGAAAACGGGCTGCACTATCAACATACTTCACCTTGAGCTTCATATGCTGAGTGAAGGCTCGTTTTACTTTGGCGGTCTCATCCTTCCGCATGAGGCCATTATTGACATACACACAGGTGAGCTGCTTCCCCACGGCCTCATGCGTTAAGGCGGCGGCAACGGAAGAATCCACTCCTCCGCTCAAGGCGCACAAGACCTTTCCCTCCCCTACCCGCTCACGAATCTCCTGCACGGCAGTGGCGACATACGACTTCATGGTCCACGTTGGCCGACTTTGACAAATCCCCACGACGAAATTCTCGAGTAACGCTTTTCCTTCCGGGGTATGCGCCACCTCTGGATGGAATTGAAGCGCATAGAGTCGCCGCCCATGACCCTCGGCCTTCATAGCGGCAACCGAACAGTTATCCGTGTGCGCAATCGAACTGAAGCCCGGCGGCATCCGATCGATCCGGTCGCCATGAGACATCCAGACCGTCGTCTCACCACCTGGCCCGATAGTCTTCAGAAGGTTGGACCGGTCATCGACACGCAACGTCGCCCGCCCATATTCTCGGCGGTTCGCTTTCCCCACGACACCACCTAAGAGGTGCGTCATCAGCTGCATCCCATAACAAATCCCTAGGACCGGCACGCCTAGATCAAAGAGATGGGTGGAAATCAAGGGGGCCTTTCGCTCATAGACGCTGGCTGGTCCTCCTGAGAGGATGATGCCCTTGGGACCGAAAGCCTCAATCGCCGTCTGCGACGCGGAATAGGGAAGGATTTGCGAATAGACCTGCAGCTCGCGCACACGCCGAGCGATGAGCTGGGTGTATTGCGAACCGAAGTCGAGAATCAGAATTTTGTCGTGGGAAAAATCCATTGCGGGAGACCCCGTCTACACACTCACACTACGGCACTCCCGGTGGGGAATAGGGGCATTATTCGGCCCAATCGGTGCGATAGTTCGGCGCCTCTTTAGTAATAATGACGTCATGGACATGGCCTTCGCGCAGTCCAGCTAAGGTTTGTCGAATGAAGGTCGCATTTTCTTGAAGATCTACGATGGTTTTGCATCCACAATATCCCATCCCAGATTTTACCCCTCCAACTAATTGGTAGACCACCTTCGCCAACGACCCTTTGTATGGAACCCGTCCTTCGATCCCTTCCGGCACCAACTTCGACTCAGGACGTCCAGTCTGGAAATAGCGGTCTTTCCCGCCTCGCTCCATCGCACCGAGGGACCCCATCCCGCGATAGGATTTATAGGTTCGTCCTTGAAAGAGCACTGTCTCACCGGGGGACTCCTCTGTACCAGCCAGGAGGCCTCCCAGCATCACGGCCGAGGCACCAGCAGCAAGGGCTTTGGTAATATCGCCTGAGTACTTGATCCCGCCGTCCGCAATGATAGGAACGCCCGTACGTTTGAGCGCAGCGGCACAATCGGTAATGGCGGTAATCTGTGGCATTCCAGCACCAGACACAATACGTGTCGTACAGATTGACCCCGGGCCAACCCCCACCTTCACCCCATCAACGCCAGCCTTGACCAAATCCCGCGCCGCTGCTCCTGTCGCAATATTCCCTGCAAGGACTTCCAAACTTGGATACCGCTTTTTAATCCACCGCACGGTGTCCAAAACACTTTTCGAGTGTCCGTGCGCCGTATCCACCACCACCATGTCCACGCCCGCCTTGGTCAACCGTTCCAGCCGTTCCTCTCCATCTGGTCCAACCCCAACGGCAGCCGCCACACGCAATCGGCCATGGTCATCCTTACAGGCGTAGGGATATTTAATTCTCTTTTCAATATCTTTAATGGTGATCAGGCCCTTGAGCTCGCCCTTCTTATTCACGACGGGAAGCTTTTCGATCCTGAATTCGTGCAGGATTTCCCTGGCCGTCTCTAGACTAGTACCTTCCGGTGCCGTCACTAACTGATCGCGCGTCATGATTTGGGAAACCTTGAGGTCCATACGTGACTCGAACCGCAGATCACGATTGGTCAAAATCCCAACCAACTTCCCATTCTTCGTCACAGGGATGCCAGAAATACGAAACTTGGCCATCAACTGATGCGCGTCCCGAATAGTCTGCTCCGGCGCGATCGTGATAGGATCCAGGATCATCCCACTCTCGGACTTCTTGACCTTATCGACTTCGGCCGCTTGATCAAGTGGGGACAGCACGCGATGTATGACGCCAATGCCACCTTCTCGAGCAAGAGCAACTGCCAGACGAAACTCGGTCACCGTATCCATTGCCGCACTGACGATAGGAACATTAATCGCGATCCGACGCGTCACCATCGTCTGGGTACTCACTTCGTTCGGCACGACTTCGGAACGTGACGGCACTAAAATCACATCGTCGTACGTCAACCCCTCACGAATCTGTTGTTGTCTTTTAGCCACGATTCATCATCCGCGCGTTAGACTCTTCGAGCGGTGCCGCCCGCCTGGTCTGTCAGCTCCGCTATCCCTTGGGCTTCCTCTTGGAGCCGCTCGCTTCCCTCATCAGATGGCATGAACTGCTGCACTCGAGTATTCCCGCTATCGACAACAAACACGCTGCCTCGTGCATCCACGGCAATTCCATAGGGAAAGTTGAACTGCCCATCGCGGTTCCCAAACCCGCCCCACTGCGTGATGAAGTTCCCCTCGCGATCAAACTTCTGAATGCGCTGATTGCCAGTATCCGTCACATAGACATCACCCCGGCCATCGACCGTAATGCCCCAGGGAGACCGGAGGTACCCGGCTTCTTGGGCCTGCGGATTGCTCGCATGGCCGGGGCCAAGACCTCCGCCCCACTTCGTAATCAGCTGAGGGAGCACGTTTGTGCTCGTGTCAAACTTTTGAATCCGGTGATTCCCCATATCCACTACATACACAGCACCATCGGCAGGATCCACGGCAATTCCTCTAGCAAAATAAAATTGGCCGTCGTTGTTGCCAAAGCTCCCCCACTGCATGATGAATTCACCTTGTTCATCGAACTTCTGCACGCGGAAGTTTGCGCTGTCGACGACATAGACATAGCCACGCACCCGATCCACGGCAATCCCCCAAGGGGAACTGAACTGGCCCTCACCGTTACCTCGAGAACCAAACTTCAATTTATAACTGCCCAACTTACCATCAAATTTCTGCACCCGATGGTTGTTGGTATCCACCACATAGATATCGCCCTTGGCATCGCACGCAATACCGGTGGGATTGTGAAAACAGCCGTTGGAGGAGCCGAAGTTACCCCAGAGAATGATAAAATCTCCCGAATTGGTAAACTTCTGGATGCGATTATTCCCGTTATCAACGGCAAACAATTCCCCTTGCTGATCAACAGCTAATCCATACAGCGGAGGCATGAATTCGCCGCCATGCAGGAGGGATGCTCCGCGGCCAGCCTTGCCCCACTTCGAAACAAATAGGTAACCAGAGGTGTTGATAAGAATGTTTGAGCTAGCTGGAACGGACACGTTCTGCCCAGCATCCTTGAACCAGACATACAGAGTTTTACTCCCGTCTCCTGGCGACAGAATACAGGGCACCGTCGCCCCAAACTTCGTTGAGGGATCGACGTCGACCCATCCTGGGGCACCTGCGGCCGGCGTCAATGGCGCTTCCGAAATATAGTACGCTGCCACCCCAGTATCGACGTCAATGGCCGAAATGGTGAGCACCACTTCAGGGCTGTTGGTCATGAAGGCGCCGTGATTGATCACGACATTCGGATTTTGGGGAGCGGTGACATCGATCAACACTGGCGTCACGGCAATTTCATCCGACAGTCCACTCTCCTGCTCCCCGTCAAACACCACGGATAGTGCATAATAATAGGGACTGTCGTTCGTGAGCCCTGAATGCACAAAGGGACTCGTCACCCCTTCAATACGAGTCGCAGATTGTGGATCAACCCCTGGAGCCGTAGTGAAATACAAATTGTAGGAGACAGCTGCAGGCACCTCCATCCAACTGAGCGCCACTTCTGTATCGCCTGCCTTGGCGACGAATCCACGTGGGGCGGGAATCCCCGTTGAGGTTTTCTGAGACGCAACATCTTTCAGCCGATTCAGCTCTTCCTCTGTCGGTGCAAACTTGAACACCCTGGCATTGCCGCTATCGACGACAAAAACATGGCCTTCCTTATCGACCGCCACCCCTGAAGGGAAATTGAGTTGCCCCTCCGTGAGGCCTCGGTTTCCCCATGAGCACAGGAACGTCCCGTTACCATCAAACTTCTGGACCCGGTGATTTCCGCTGTCGACCACGTAGACATCACCGAGCGCGTCGCAGGCCACCCCCCAAGGCGCCTTGAATTGACCAGGGCCACTCCCCTCCTTGCCCCACTTGGCAAGAAAGCTTCCACGGGAATCAAACTTTTGGATGCGGTTATTCCCTTCATCCGCCACATAGATGTTGCCGACATAATCAACTGCCACACCACGCGGAAAGAAAAACGCGCCATCGAAACTGCCGTCACGTCCCCATTTCAACAACGGGGTCCCATCTGGTGAAAATTTCTGAATCCGCGCGTTGCTGGTATCGGCTACATAAATGTTGCCCTGACGATCCGTTCCTACCCCCCACGGCACATCAAACTTCCCTAAGTCGGCTCCACGCCAGGCAAAACCAAATTTCCCCCAGGCCTGCATGACCTGGCCGTTACTGTCGAACTTCTGAATCCGATTATTCCCGCTATCGGCAACAAACACGTCCCCTTCAGCATTCGTGGCCAGTCCACGAGGATAGTAGAAATCTCCCTCTGTGGCACCGGGATCCCCTCCCCACCGACTAAGGAATTTACCGTCTTTGTCAAATTTTTGAATTGATTGATTGTCGGTATCTGCAACGTAAATATTGCCGTCCTTGTCCAGCGCAACCCCCGTGGGCGAATTAAACTCTCCATCATCCACGCCCTGCTGCCCAATAGCCATGACCACCAGATAGGGGGACGGCATCGCCATCACTTCAAGCGACTCCGGGCTTTCGCCCTTCGGTGTCACCACCGTCACGACATAGTGATAACAGGTACTATTGGCCAGATCGTCGTGCACGAATGGAGACGTCGCGCCCTCGATCACGGTTCCCTTTTCCTTCGTCACACCGACGATCGCCTTAAAGTCGGTGTCACTGGCGATTGGACGTGTGAGCTCGGAAAACTTAATGTTCACGCCCTTGGAGGTTTGGTAGTAGAGGTTGTAATACATCGCGTCTGGAGCCGGTTCCCAGGAAATGGAAATTTTCCCATTTCCAGGTTTGGCTATGACCCCCACTGGCGCGACAGGAAGATCCTCTTCGATCGCAGTATCGCCTGCTCCCCATTCCTCCGCACCCCCCTCGATGCGCAATACCCTGGGGGCCAGCTCATTCGTGTCATCGAGCCACCACTGTTTCATGACAGGCCTCTTATTTCCGTAAAGGAGTGAAGAATGAGGAGAGAATCGTTCCCGATTCGACCTTGAAGTCGGCAGTCTAACAAAGGGCGGAAGAACCCGTCAAGGCAAAGCCACGGCCACCACGGGTGTAAGAGGAACACGAGGTGATTCGGATAAAAACACGCATCCCCATAGATTGAATACAGCGTCTGCTTTCTGGAACTTTCAAAAAAGTGAGCCAGGCATCGGTCCCGTTCACGCCCACCGCCTCTTCATGAAATTGACAAGGCGAAAAAACCGTCGTTATAGTGACACCTATTCGCTAGTGAACAGCAACCGTAGCAGTCCTTGTCCTCACAGAAAGATCCGTCATGCCCATTTCTGAGCGCGTCATTCCATTTACAGCAGACCAAGTCGGGATAGGGACCGTCAGATTTCCGAGCGGGGCCCCCATTCCCCTAGCGTCGGACATTGCCGTAGATCCCTATTATCGCACCAGAGCTCAGGCCAACGTGCTTGTTGAAGGGCTCCAATTTTGGCCCCAAGCCAAGGGCCCCTTTCCCGCCGTCATTTTGTTGCACGAATCGTGGGGCCTGAACGTCCAAATTAAGGATCTTGGCGCACGACTGGCCCGTGAAGGGTACTATGTCATTCTTCCAAATTTATATAATCGCCAAGGGGGCATGGTCACAGCCAACACCGAAATCGCCGGACTCTTGATGGGCCGCACCAAAGACGTGGATCTCCTCACCGACATCAACTCCTGTTGCGAGTTTCTGAACATCAACGACTCGATCATTAAGAACTTCCACGCCGTCGTCGGATTCGGCCTCGGAGGAACATTGGCCCTACAGTTCGCCTGCAAGCGAAAACGATTGCGCGCCGCTGTGTCGTATTACGGAAAAGTGAGTCAGACGATTCCTCAGATCGGGGAGCTCTACTGTCCTGTGCTCTATCATCATCCTGCCCAGGACGATTGGGCCACGGACGCAGACATCCAACAATTGCAGGAAGCGGCCACGGCCCGCGGGAAACAGGTCGAGGTCGCCGTCTATCCTGATACCCAACATGCCTTCTGCAACGAACATCGGAAGGACGTGTACCGCCCAGAGGCTGCCGATATAGCATGGGAGCGGACCGCACTATTTCTCAAACAGTGCTTTCAAGCAAGCAAGTAATGGCTGCGTGATGGCCTCGCGAGGTGAGACACTCTTCAGAACTCTCAACCAATACCCCGCCTGCCTCCCATGTTAGACCTACGTGCAATACCGATTGTGTTCCTCTTCCTTGCCGTGGAAGCTCTCACCGCTAGCCCAAGTTTGGCTGCCGACTCCGGCACGGTTTCCGCACCAATATCCGAGACGACCTTCGTCCCGCTCCTCCCACCGGACTTTCCGACACTCGTCCGACAATATGACGCCAAATTGGCTACCATTGCGACCGAACAGGATGCGCTGGCCTTCTACACCGGCACACTTGATGCGCTCATTGGCACGAAAGCGGCACCGGCTCTGGCTGTGGTCCCACGGCAGAAGCCACGACCCAGTGAGGACAAAGCCGCTGTACCTCCCGTTTTGTCCAATGTTCAACCTTTAGCTGTGCAGCTCGTCCAAGAGCTTGTCGTCTGGCGCTTCTCCTCCCACCTTCGTCAGGCAGCAGAGCAAGCCCAGCCCCTCCCCGCGTTACGCACAGTTTTGATGCCAGATGCCCCACAACGCGCCTGGATCGTTCGCAAAGATTCACACCCCTCTCTTGTCAAGGCCGTGTCTCTGGGAGAAACACTGATCGCCGTCATAGAAGAGATCGCCGGGGTCCCAGCGTTGCCGCCCTCACCCCTTCCACCTCTCGCCATTGGCATAGGAGGGTCTTCCTGGCTGTCCCTCGTGGAATTGCAGGGCACCGATGCCCTGCGCGCGGAACTCCGCTCTCGTCTTGATTCTGCCGGCATCTCCGCGGCCGAGCGGGACCCGATTGCCGCCCACATTGTGCAGACGCAGATCGCGCCGGTCTTGACCGCTCACCTCATCGCCACTACGATTCGTGCTGAGGGCGAAGCCGAATTTCGACTACGACAGCTATGGCGAGAGTTGGCAAGCATCCAGGGGAAAGCCGACGAAGGCAAGGCCTGGGCCCGTCTCTGTGGCACGTGGCAATGGACCATTCATAACCACCAACACCATGCGGAGAACAAGGCCACGATGGTCTTTTCTCCACCGGACAGCGGCCCACTCACTCAACCCCGCCCCACTCGTATGATTGCGGCTGGAGATACCGTGTACCTTCGCTGGGACTTTCCTGGAGGGTTTCAAGAAGACAGCCTGCTCTTTGCTGGAGAAGGCCAGCGACTGGAAGGCACCTTTATCAATACGCGAGGACCTTGGGGCTCGATTACCGGCAAACGAATCTCTGGTTGCCCACGCTCCCAGTAAAAGTCATCGTTCACACTCCCATCGAAGCCGTGACGATCAACGTGCCGGTTGGCCGCGAACGCCCCACGCCACAAGACTCCAGCCGATCACGAAGGCAAGTCCCCCGAGAGGTGTGATGGCCCCAACCCAACGAATCCCGCTCAAGGCCACGACGTAGAGGCTCCCGGAAAACAAAAACACCCCAAGCACCCAGCACCAACCGGCTCGGATGAACGTGGACGAAGACTCAGGGTGCAACATCCCTCCGAGAGCCAACAAGGCCAGCCCATGATACATCTGATATCTCACAGCCGTCTCAAACACCGTGAGCATCTCAAGGGTAACGATCGACTTTAACCCATGCGCGCCAAACGCCCCCGCGGCAACCCCTACCCCTCCAAAGACGGCGCCCCACCATACAAACACAGAAGACTGCCGACATCGTGGCTCTGATTCCGTCCTCACGATCCACTCCTTGCGTTCTCACTCCAAGTACAATACGTCAGGCCCTGATCGGCTACGGCGTGGCCAGGCCAAAGACGGGCTTCTCGGCGTCGCGCCACAAACGTGGCGCTCATGGTTCCTCGCGCCGTGAGCCCTTCCGGCATTCCCTCAGGCGCGATCGCGGAACCTCGGTCAGTTCCAGCCTTCCTTCCGGGCCGCGCTTGGATGGGTCCACGTCCTTCAGCAAGGTCGCCGATGATCTGCAGGGGAGGGCAAGGTCAAACAATGCCCCCCTATCTTTCACTCCCCCTCACTCGACAATCCACCGGCCATGGACTTTAATCGCGTCGTACATGGCATCGGGAGCGAGGTCGGCGCCATTGGCCCATTACACAGCGCCCATGACCACCCGCACCTGAGCGAAGACGTTCGGGGCGCGTAACGGCTCGAACAC
>CXWL01000556.1_pt1 | contig 27192 bp, 25 predicted proteins | sample 590931 | NCBI WGS metagenome assembly CXWL01 (sample SAMEA3498368, study PRJEB10139) | groundwater metagenome | biome: water well; material: biofilm material | place: Germany | collected 2015-04-27 | reverse complement strand
ACGCAGTGAAGGATCTTGTCATTATTTTGTAAAGCTTCCTCAAATCTAGGCAATTCACAAATTATTTTGCCTTCTTTATTCATTACAAATGAACCACCATCAAAAACTATATCATCCTGACCACCAATCAAATTGGTATAGAATACTGGCGCAGCAATTATGCTTGCTGCTTTCTTTACAACATTAAGTCTTCGTTCGTATTTTCCAACTTCAAATGGCGAAGCATTAATTACAAATACTGCATCTAATGCTCTGTTCTTTAGTGACTTAATCACCTCTTCATTCCACACATCCTCACAAATTAGAATAGCAATTTTATGCTCGCGCCAATTTACAACAACAGTTCTGTCACCAGCTACAAACAAGCGTTTTTCATCAAAAATTCCATAGTTAGGCAAAATATTTTTTGGTTGGATATGAACTATTTTTCCTCCATCAAGCAGCAGACCAGAATTATATATTTTGTCCTCAACCTCCCAAACACAGCCAAGAATAATTGCTGCGCCATTGTCAGTTTTTTTTGCAATATCATAAACCGCCTGCATCGCTTTTTTACGAAAGTCTGGCGACAATATTAAATCTTGTGGTGGATAGCCTGTAATGCAAAGCTCAGGAAAAACTACCAGTTTTGCACCAGCCTTCGTCGCATCATAATAATATTTTAGGATTTTTACGCTATTGCCCGCTATATCGCCAACTGTAACGTTTATTTGTGCGATGGAAATTTTTGGTAAATCAGACATATCACTTAGAAAGCAATTTCTCTAGCTCAGGCAAGGCGTCCTGCCACTGTGCCACCAATCCATAATCGGCTATTTCAAAAATTGGTGCGTTTTCATCTTTATTTATTGCCACTATCACCTTGCTGTCTTTCATGCCTGCAAGATGTTGTATCGCCCCCGAAATTCCAACAGCGATGTAAAGATCAGGAGCAACAACTTTTCCAGTTTGTCCAACTTGATAATCATTCGGTACAAAACCAGCATCCACCGCTGCGCGCGAAGCACCAATGCCCGCTTTCAAAATATCTGCCAGCACTTCCAGTTTTTTGAAATTCTCCGCACTGCCCATTCCGCGACCGCCAGATACAACTATTTTTGCTGAAGTTAATTCTGGTCGTTCTGATTTATTTTCCTGCACCTCCACAAAGCTGGAAAGATTGCTTGCAGAAAACGGTGCGAGCGTTTCAATTGCTGCACTTCCACCAGTTGCAGAAGCTGGTGTAAAAGCAGTCTGCCTTAATGTAATAATTTTTACTGCTTCATCTGTCTGCACAGTTTCTAGTGCATTTCCTGCGTAGATCGGGCGAACAAATGTATCAGGCGAGATGATTTTTATAATTTCTGATATTTGCGACGCATTAAGCAAAGCTGCTGCACGCGGCATAATATCTTTGCCTGTAGTCGTTGCCGTTGCCAGAATATGCGAATAATTCTTACCAATAGATGAAATAAGAGGCGCGATATTTTCTGCCAGAGGATAGGCATAATGCGCTGCATCAGAATGTAACACCTTGCTCACACCAGCAATAGAAGCTGCTTGCTTTGCAACATCACCTGCACCTGAACCTACAACCAAAACATGCACTTCTCCACCAATCTGCGTAGCAGCGGTAACCGCGTGAAGAGATGCAGTATGCAAAGTTTTATTATTATGTTCAGCGAGGATTAATACTGTCATATCACCTTCGCCTCATTTTTTAACTTATCCACCAGCTCAGCGACACTTGCGACCTTGCCACCACCTGTACGTTTTTTTGGTTCTTCATATTTCAAATGTTTTACACGCGGAGCAATATCAAGCCCAAGATCTGCAGCATTTATTTTGGCAAGAGGCTTGCTGCGAGCTTTCATAATATTGGGAAGCGCAGCATAACGCGGTTCATTGAGGCGTAAATCTGTGCTTATAACTGCTGGAAGCGATAGCTTCACCGTCATCAAACCACCATCAATTTCGCGTGTTACTAATGCAGAATTATTTTCTATCGTAATTTTAGAGGCAAATGTCCCCTGCCCCCACCCGAGCAATCCCGCAAGCATCTGTCCAGTTTGATTAGCATCATCATCAATCGCCTGCTTGCCGATAATAACCAGTTGTGGTTGCTCCTGTTCCACCAATTTAGCAAGAATTTTTGCTGCACCGAGTGATTGAATTTCATTATCGCTTAAAACTAAAATTGCCCTATCTGCACCCATTGCTAGTGCCGAACGCAAAACTTCCTGTGCAGCGTCAACGCCCATAGAAACAACAATAACTTCGCTGGCGATTCCTTTTTCTTTAAGTCGCACCGCTTCTTCCACAGCAATTTCATCAAATGGATTCATCGACATTTTAACGCCAGCTGTTTCCACGCCTGAACCATCTGCGCGAACACGAATCCGCACGTTATAATCAACCACTCGTTTTACTGGGACTAAAATTTTCATTTTATAATGCTAACATTAAGTTTTTAATAAATAATTAACATGCTGTCTTAGAAAAATAAGCAATAGTCTTAGCTAGACCTTTGTCAAGCTTCACTTTCGGCTGCCAATCCAGTAGCTTTTTAGCAAGGCTAATGTCGGGCTGACGCTGCAATGGATCATCCTGTGGCAAAGGTTTGTAGGTTAGTGGTGATTTGCTGCCCGTCATTTCCAAAATTTTTTCTGCCAATTCTTCAATTGTAAATTCATCTGGATTACCAAGATTAACTGGGCCTATGATACCACCATCGCTTTCCATCATGCGAACAATACCATCAACCATGTCATCAATATAACAAAATGACCGTGTCTGCGAACCATCGCCATAAATTGTTATCGGCTTTCCAGACAGTGCTTGGCAGATAAAATTAGAAACCACTCGTCCGTCATCGTGGCGCATAAGAGAACCATAAGTATTAAAAATCCGTACAATCTTTATGTCGGTTTTATATTTACGATGATAGTCAAAACATAAAGTTTCAGCAGCGCGTTTACCTTCATCATAGCAGGCACGAGGACCAATGGTGTTTACATTTCCGAGATAACTCTCTGGCTGAGGATGCACTTCAGGATTACCATAAACCTCACTAGTAGAAGTCTGTAAAATTCTTGCGTTATGCTCTCTTGCTAAATCCAGTAGATTCTTCATGCCCATAATATTTACCATCATGGTACGCACAGGGTCAGGCTGATAATGAACAGGTGAAGCTGGGCAAGCTAGATTATAGATTTCATCGAAAATAATACCGTCCACACCAGAAAATGGTGAAGTTATATCATGCTCTATAAGTTTGAAGCGACCACTGGAAAATAATGATTCGATATTCTCACGTCTACCAGTGAAAAAATTATCAAACGCAACAACATTATGCCCACTCTCAACAAGCGAAGCACACAAATGCGAACCTATGAACCCAGCACCGCCAGCCACCAGAATGTTTTTTGCAGATTTTTTTACAGAATTTATCATCGTGCTTTTATATAGGCATAACTGGAATATTCAAGGGAATCATTGCCTTTTATACCAAAAATTAATCCGTAATCCTGACTTTATTTATCTTGGTTGCAATGCCTGTAAGAATTCCCTGCAAAGTTGGTCCATCTGGTGCATAAAAATATTTGGAAGAATCTGAGGCACAGGCAGTCATCGGAGCTACGTCACCTGGTGATTGTGAGGCAAAATTAATGGTATAAATAATCGCCCCTGGAGAACCATCTGCCAGAGGTGCCTTAATACTATCACACACTCTGAGAAACGCCCTATAATTTGGGCAAGTGTCACCTGGTAAAAAATCTCCTGCGCCTCCACGACAAGGTGCTGGTTGAACCATAATAAAACCATCCGTGATAAATACGACGTATCTTGCCCTGCTTAATCTTGCCCCATCATCACGTTCCGTCACGGCTGCTGGAACGCCTGTGTTTCTCTGAGGAACACATAGAGGATTATTATGCACGCCACACTGACTGGGCGGAACAAAACCATTCCACACACCAGATATCATATTAAACCCTGCCTCCATCCCCCAATGTGTATAAGTTTGATTATACCAATCGAGAGAATCTATATAGGTCTGTGCTTGGGATTTGTCTGAGGTAAGTCCAAAAGCGTGGGTCATAGCCCCAGAATGCCCAGTTAGACCAAAACGAAGATTCGGGTTAGGTGGCTGGTTAACAGGAAAAAGTACATCAATCATACTGGAGACGGCTGCCCGTTCCGTTTCAATTCTACTTCTTCCCGTGGTTGGTATTGCTATTCGTGTCGATCCAGATTCGTCTATTACCATTACTACATCGAAATCTGGTATATTTTTGTTAGGAATATTAACCTTAGTGCGCGCTGCAACCGTCAGGTCACTTCTTCCCATTGTCGTTATATAGTTTGTTTTTATATTTTCACTGTTGCTGACTATAATATCACCACTGGCTTTATCGAAGCTATATTGTGGAGTAGTACGGGCAACTCCTAAATAGTTAGTTGGAAAATTTAAATTGTAATAACGACGCGCTGCATCTTCTCTTATCGTAGCTTCATTAGGATTGGTAGTGTCTTTATCCAATATATTGGCAGCAGCGAGCGCAGCAGCATCGGAAGCTTGTTGCTCTTTCATTTGCAATAATTGTGCGCGTCCAAAATCAATACCCGCACCACCAATGGCAAAAATGATAAGTATAAAAACACCCACCATAATGAGTACGCCACCTTCATTAGCACGCCCCAAAGACAATAATATTTTTATATGTTTTTTCATTTTAGACCTCACGGTGTAGCCACTGGAAAACTTGGTGGCAGTGCCAGCAAATTACCCTGACGTGGCATAGAATAAACCCTAGAAACTATAGTTCTTTGTGCCAATGAAGGCATACCAAACCTTACCAGTATGTCACTTACTAACGGTTGGTAATTATAAAAAACTTCAACAACAATGATATTCTCACCTTGCGTAATATTTGCCAAATCCGCCATTATTTCTGGAGTAAAAGTAGCCGCTGTATCCCTTACCGATGAATTTATAGCCGATGGAGCCAAACCGTTCACTATACTGAACGTATCAGCATTCGTAAGCGTTCCTCCACCCACCATCTGCCAGTTTATTGTAACAACAGGCGGTGCTGTGGCAGCGGGGTTCACCACTGATGTAGCTATGGCACGAAGATCACCAGCGGCATTATTCGGATTCATAATGTTGGATAGCTGGGGAAACACACTATTATTCATATTGCCTTCACTAATTTCACCCAAGACATTAACTGCAGGCTCTTGTGCAGGAAGATATTGTATAATGATATTCGATAGTGAATAGCTAGCCCTCTCCACTTTCTGCATAATTACGATGAAACGTGTTAGCTCAACCACACCAAAAAACAGAGTGAGCAGAAGTGGTGTAACCAGCGCAAATTCCACCAGAGCTGAACCTCGTTTATTAAAAATGAAATATCTTATCAAGCGCTGCATAATCACGGCTCATTTTTAATAGTTGTTGAAGCAGCAATCATTGCAATACCTTTATTAGAAGCACTACCAAAATAACTGTTTAGCAATGGAAACTGAACACTCCAAGGATAAGATATCTGAACCTCAATCGTGTCGCCATTACCTCCGTAATTACTCGCTGCAGAACCTCTATAGACTCCGTTTCCATCAACGTCTTCATATAAATTACAAGTTGCTGGTGCACTGCTGGGATTTGCTGAATCATCAAGACAAATATCTGGTAAAGAAGTGCCACCATCTGCCACTCTTCCAATTTGCACCTGTAACCTATCCCCATTAATAAGTGCAGAAGATTTTTCTCTTACAATACAAGTTATATATTCTGACTGATTGCTTGTCCCAGAACATGATCCGCTATCTACAGTTTTCGCAATCGAAGCAATGCGCGAAACTTCCACGGCAATGCGCTCTACAGTGATTTTATTATACATAAACAAACCGAACTCTGTCACACCAAACAAAATAAGTAGGAACACAGGTGCAACAATGGCAAACTCGATTAGAGCAGAACCATCATTTTTACGAAAAAATCTTGAAAAAACCATTCGCATAACGCGCTTCGTTCCACTAAAATCGTTACAATTGTGGCTTAATGGTAGCATATTGCAGTTCTCTTCGCCTCTAAAATTTAATTAATATTTAAACAATAACATTGGTGGATTTAATGATCATTATACTTTCTCCTTCAAAAACTCTTGATTACACGTCAAAGCTACAGACAAAAAGCTACACAACGCCAGAATTCTTAGGTGAGTCTGCACAACTTATTAAATACTTACGAGACAAAACACCAGCTAAATTAATGAAATTAATGGATATAAGCGACAAACTAGCTACTTTGAATTTCCAGCGTTACCAAGATTTTCATATACCTTTTACTACAAAAAATGCCCGTCAAGCTATCTTGGCTTTTAAAGGTGATGTCTATGAAGGCATTGAAGTAGAAAAATATAATGAATCTGACTTCTCCTTCGCGCAGGAGCATTTACGCATTCTTTCGGGGCTGTATGGGCTGCTTAAACCACTCGATTTAATCCAGCCATATCGCTTGGAAATGGGTATAAAACTTGCCAATCCACGCGGAAAAGATCTTTATGAATTTTGGGGAGATAGAATAACAAAAGCCTTAAATTCAGCTCTACATAAACAAAAATCACCATTATTGATAAATCTTGCGTCACAGGAATATTTTAAGTCTGTCCATGAAGAAAAATTAGAAGGTGAATTGCTCAACATCGCCTTCAAAGAAGGCAAAGGTAGCGACTTTAAGATTATCGGCTTATTTGCTAAGGTAGCGCGGGGGAGAATGGCAAATTTTATTATCAAAAACCGTATAGAAAAAGCCAGCGATTTGCTTGCTTTCAACGACGGTGGATATAAGTTTAACAAAAAGCTCTCGGACAACAAAAACTATGTTTTTACAAGATTCAAAGCAAATTAAGCCCAAACGCTGTTAGCTAATTCGCTAGACCGCAAGCGAAAACGCCAATTTTAGAGAACCGAACCGCAGTGTACACATAGTACATGAGGAGCGGAAGCACATAAAATGGCGTTTGCAGCAAGGTATAGTAGAATTAGGTGCAGTGGCTAGTGAATATTGAGCTCGCCCTTACAATAAATAAACTGCGCTGGCTTAATAAGCTGCGTACTGGCAACTTTCACAGAATGTAGTTTACCATCAATTTTCCGCTCCCAAAAATTTAGAAATTTACTAAGCACTGGGAATTTAGGAGCAATATCCAAATCCTGCCACACAAAGCTCTGCAGCAACATCGGATGATCAGGAAGGTGATAGAGTATTTCCGCCGTTGTCAGCCGATAATCTTTGAGCATCATGCTAAAATCAGACATACGCATACTCCCATAAATTGCAACACCCCACCCTCCCATTGTATCAAATTTATAAGTATTTTCAGCATATTAAGACAAAACATTAGTAATTAAATTTCTGGTCTTATTGTAAAAATCTGATATAATGCTTACCCATTCAATCAAATATATTTACATTCCCTGCCAATAGAATACAAAACACCCCTGAGCATGTGGACCGTTAGCTCAGTTGGTAGAGCAGCTGACTCTTAATCAGCTTGTCGCTGGTTCGATTCCAGCACGGTCCACCAATTCATATTACGACTAAACGTGACATCTGACCGCAAGCAACCTTAACTACAGGGAAAATGGTGCCGCTTAGGTGACTCGAACACCCGACCCCTTCATTACGAATGAAGTGCTCTACCAACTGAGCTAAAGCGGCAATATATATGCTTTAGCTAGGTTAGTTAGCGTCAAATCCACCAAATTGCAACAACCTTGCTCACTATTATAGTGAGCAAGGCAATCAATCTTCTGCTGCATTTTCAACACTATTATTGGTTGTGAGCCTTCGTAGATCTTTGCTTAATATTATCTATGCCACCTTTCTTCATCGGGCATTGCATCCCTTCTTTCATGGAAGACATGCCTCCCATTTTACCCATGCACATCTTGCACATACCATCTTTGCAGCATTTGCACTCGTCTGATTTGCAGCACTCACATTTTTCACAGCATGACATTTTCATGCCCATACCAGATTGCGATACAGATTGCGTATCGGCGCAGGCAGCTACAAAAATCATAAGAACAACAGGTAATAACTTCTTAAACATAACAATCTCCTTTGGTTGGTTGGTGGTTAGTTCTTTTTAATAGTTGAGATGGTGTAGTCGTCCTTACCAGCTGGTTTCAGCGTGAAGAAAACGGCTTCGCCTTCCTTGTAGTTGGAAAGATCAACGTCATTATCGGCAGTGAACGTCATCGTCATCACTGGCCAACCCAACGATTTAATCGGGTCATGCTTGATTTTTATGGTGCGCTTTGCTGCATCCGAGCTCACAACCTTGCCTGTAGCAACAATACCGCCACTTGCTGGGGGCGCTTCACCGTTTTCCAGTTTTTTGGCGAGTTTATGGTGATCCACATTTTTGGTTTCACCTGCTTTGGAGGGCTGACCAACAATCAGCACACCATCCATGCCAAGTGCTTCATGCGGGTGGCAATGGTACTTGTAGGTTCCAGGCACGGTGAAAGTGTAAGTAAACTTGTCACCTTTCTTTTCTTGCATGGGTGACATAATCATTTCATCCACACCTTTTGGAACACTCACAAACATAACTTGATGTGGTTCATCCTGAGCATTCTCAAACGTCACGGTATCACCAGATTGAATCGTCAGCTTATCTGGTGAGAAGAAGTTTTGCTTCTTCGCATCATAATCAGTGACTTCCTTTATGGTGAATTCAGCTGCGAATGCGGGCATAGAGAACAGCATAATCGCGGTAGTCAGCAATAATTTTTTCATAAGTTTTTCCTTTTATTTTATTAGAACATTAATCTTAGACCGACAGAGCCAACTAGCTCGTCGTTATCTTCGCCATGATTTTTAGCTATGGATGAGGTTTCACCGAATTTTCGGCTATAGTGGACATCGATATACGGCGCGAATTTGCGGGTGAATTCGTAGCGCGTTTGTAGCCCTATTTTTCCGTCCGTGATGCCTGCGCCAATGTCCTGTTCGTGGACATTTTGTGCGGAGAGATTAACTTCAACATAAGGCTGCAAAATCAGTTGCTGGGTGAGCAGCAGGTCATTTTCCTGCCGCAGCCGCGCCGTGACATCTCCATGCTCGCTTAGGAATAGATGCACCTCGGTTTCAAACCAATACGGCGCAAGCCCGTTAATCCCAAGTGTCAGGTATGCAGTAGATTCGGGCTTGGTATCGTAGCGAATACCCGCCTGTGCATCCCAAAATGTAGAGATGTTGCGACTATAGAGTGCCCAGAATTCAACACTCTCCAGCTTGTTATCGGTACGCTCACCCTCTGATTTTAGCCAGAGTTTGTTTTCATCCGTGCCAATCCAGCCATCTAAGTCCCAGCTTTGAATGAGCGTTCCATCGCTGTTGGAACCAAAATCCGCTTCAAGCCTGAACATGTGAAAAATACCACCACCATGTTCTGATGCCATATCTGCGTGGTCAGAATGATCCGCCGCTAATGCGGGCTGTGCAAGTGCAGAAGTGATGCTGAGTGCCATAAGTAAGTGCTTAATGTGCATGGTGACCTCCATTGGTTTTTGTTTCAGTGGCAGGAATATCCGCCGCATCGAGCTTGGCGACGACGACCTGCCGCATCATACCAGATGCCATGTGGTAAAGTAGGTGGCAGTGGAACGCCCATTCACCGATTTCATCTGCCGTCACCAGCACGGAATAAGAACCACCAGGTGGTACAATCACCGTGTGTTTATTCGGTAGCTTTGCTGCTGGCTGACCGTTCTCAAGCTGCACAAACATACCATGCAGGTGCATCGGGTGCGCCATCATGGTTTCGTTGGTGAAGGAAAGCCGCACACGTTCGCCATATTTCAAGCGGATGGGTTCGGCATCCGAGAATTTCTTCTCGTTAATTGTCCATATATACCTCTCCATATTGCCACCGAGGCGCACATCAATAGTGCGTTCTGGTCTGCGCTGATCTTGCTGTATGCCTGCATAACGCAAGTCAGCGTAAGAAAGTGCTTTCTGACCTTCAGGCGTTCCCGTTTTTGCCCAGCCACTAATCATATCGGCAGGAGTCATTTCCATATTAGGATCGTCATTCATCATCATCTCCATGTTCATATCGCCCATAGAAAGCAATGCGCGAGGACGGGGAGCGGGAATTTCACCCTTCATGCCTTCCGCGGTTGCCAGCGTACCGAGGGCAAAGCCGCTGCGGTCAATCGGTTCGGCGGCAATCGTGTAGGGTTTATCTTCCTTCGGGGTGACGATCACATCGTAGGTTTCTGCTGGTGCGAAGCGGAACTCATCGACGGTAACAGGCTCGATACCTTGACCATCCGCCTGCACCACAGACATTTTCAGGCCAGGAATCCGCACATCGAAAAACGACATGGCAGAGGCGTTAATGAAGCGCAGGCGCAGGCGCTCACCTAGTTTGAAAATCCCTGTCCAGTTTTGTGCTGGCGATTTGCCGTTGACGAGGAAAGTGTAGCCTGTGACATCGGCAAGGTCAGTACGCATCATCCGCATGTCGCCCCAGTCCTTTCCATCCTTCCATGCCTTGTCCCATCCACGCTCTTTTACATCATTGAAAAAGTCACCCAGCGTTAGCCTTGCATTGGCGTAATAATCCGAGGATTTTTTTAGGTTAGCCAAAATATCGCTGGAATGCTCCTCGGAGAAATCCGATAGCACAATAACGTAATCACGATCCGCCGCAATCGGGTCTTTGCCCTTGGGTGAGGCGATGATAGAACCATACAGACCATCCTGTTCCTGACCACCTGTGTGGGAATGATACCAGTAAGTACCAGTTTGTTTGATCGGGAAACGATAGGTAAACGTGCTGTTTGGCTCTATCGCCTTATAGCCTCCAAACCCTGTTACACCGTCCATTGCATCGGGCAGCAATAGTCCGTGCCAGTGGATAGAGGTTGGCTCACTCATTTTATTAGTGACATGGATCACCGCTTCATCACCTTCGGTAAAGCGAAGCGTGGGGGCTGGAATGCCGCCATTAACAGTGATTTTTTTGATTGTCGTTCCCGTGATGTTCACAGGCAAGCGTTCAATCGTTAGATTGTATTCTGATGTTTTGGCGTGTGCAGGAGTGGTTAGAAACCCTACCATGAGCAACGCCGTCATCTCGAAGAGACGAATTCGCATAACTAATCCTTTATTTACATTGAAAATTACACCACGCGCAACTAGGGCGCGTCACGTTCAAAAAACAAAAAGGGCTAGGCTTTGGGAGGGCGTTTTAATAGATTGGAAAGAGAAGACTCCACCACGTCATTGGTGAAGGTAAAAGTCGCTTCATTTGAAGCAATCGGGAACAACGAACCATTTCCATTATTAAATATCTTAGAGAAACCATTATGGCAGATGCTACCAATACACTTGCACATGTTTTCATCGCAGCACTCGCCAGAATCTTTATCATTTTGCGCTGTTTCACTAGGCTGCTCGACCTTAGCATGTTTATGGCAATCAGCAGCTTCTGAGTACTCAGCTTTTTCTATCATCGCGTAGGACATAGATGAAAAGCTCGTTGTCATAACGAGTGCCAGAATCACAAATATGCTAACGAAGATTTTCATGCGCGTATTATATATCTTTTATTTTGCAATAGCAAATAGTACCAGCTGCTCCAACCATTCTCTTTCGTTCTCTTCAAGTTGCGGAGATAGCTCTATCTTTACCCATTCATGATAGTTATTCAGCCATTGTTTTTCTGAATTTGTAAGCATTGTGGCATCAACCAACCGTACATCTATTGGAGTACAGGTAAGTGTTTCAAACCCTAAAAACTTCTTGCCGTTTTCGCCGACTGATTTTTTCACTACAGTCACAAGGTTTTCTATGCGGATTCCATATTCACCAGTTTTATAATATCCAGGTTCATTGGAAACCACCATACCAACAGCAAGTGGTGCGTCCCCTCCCCGCTTGCCTATACGCTGCGGTCCTTCATGCACACCGAGAAAACAACCAACTCCATGCCCTGTTCCATGATCGTAATCAACTCCTTCTTGCCAGAGATATTGACGCGCTAAAGCATCAAGCTGCGATCCTGCCGTTCCCTCAGGAAATTGTGCCATAGCCAATGCAATATGCCCTTTCAACACCCTTGTGAAACGATCCTTATGTTCAGGGCTTGGCTCGCCAATTGCCACCGTGCGGGTTATATCCGTTGTACCATCAAAATACTGCCCGCCAGAATCCAGCAAAAACAACTCGCCTTGTTGCAAAACACGGTTGCTTTCCTGCGTTGCCCGATAATGCACAATCGCACCATGCTCTCCACTGCCAGCAATTGTATCAAAACTCGGCTCGAGAAATAAATCATTCTGCATACGCAGTAACAATAATTTGTCTACCACTTCCAATTCTGTAATATTTTCCTGTTTTTCTAGCCAGCATAATAGCTTTGCCACAGCTGCCCCATCACGAATATGTGCCTTGCGAATTCCCGCCAGTTCTACAGGATTTTTAATTGCCTTAAACAGCGTGCTTGGATCTGTGCCTTCCAATAATTTTATTCCACTGGCGGAACATAAATCAGTGATAAAAATAGTTGTTGTTTGCTTATCAACGAGCATGGTTTTTTGTGAGAATGAGCGCAATTCTTCAGCCAAAGAATCTGGCGCGCAAATTTTTACGTCTAATTTCTTATCAATCCGCGAACTATCCACAAATAACTGTACATTCCCCTGCGCATCAATAATAGCAAATGCCAAGCATAGCGGTGTATTTTCAACATCACGCGCACGGATATTCAGCAACCAGTTCACACTTTCTGGCGCGCTTAAAAAAAGTGCATCTGCCCCAGCTTTTTTTATGGCTTCCGCCACTCGCAGACGCTTTGACTCAGATGTCTCACCACTATAAATAACATCATGTGCAAATATTTCAGTAGCAGGCTTGGCAGGACGATTTTCCCAAAGTTCATCAACCAAATTTGCTGTTGGTACTAGAGAGAATTTCTTAAATTTATCCAACATAGATTTGGTGTAAAGTTTAGGATCATAGCCAATTTTTGCATCACTGGACAATTGCTGAGCAAGCCAATCTTGTGGAGTTACATCAGCACTATTTAACACCGTATATTCCGCGCCCACCTGCTTGCTTGCCTGCAAAGTGTAACGCCCATCAACAAACAGCGCAGCTTTATCAGCTAATATAACTGCAAACCCAGCCGAACCAGAAAACCCAGTGAGCCATTCCATGCGCCTGTTGCAAGCTGGTGGATACTCACTCATCCACTCATCATGCACGGGTTGAAGATAGGCACCAATACCATGTCTTACCATCAATTCCCGAAGTTTTTTTAGTTTTTCCATCGTATTCTCCATAAACTAATTATAGCGATAAAGCGCGAAGCAATGAAAGCCGAAAAAACTTGAGCGTACGTTTTAGTACGTGAGTTTTTGAGGAAGCTTAATTGCAAGCAGATTTGAAGCTATAATTAGTTTATCACCAATGTACACCAATCTTGATAAACAAATTTCTTCTTTAAGCATAACCCATGTGTGCGGTGTGCTGCAAGCACCTGTTTTTCCTGCGAGGTAAGCAGCCCTGAAAGCACCGCCACACCACCAACTGCAAGGTTTTGTTTTAAGTAGGGAGCGAAAGCAATAAGCGGGCGGGCGAGAATATTGGCAATTATCAAATCATAAGGTGCTGCACGTTTCACCTGCATCGCGCTATAGCCATCAGACACGCCAGTTTTTATAAATTTCTGCACCTTATTGGTTGCTGTGTTTTCCCTAGTAACCCGCACTGAAACAGGGTCAAGATCAACCGCCAGAATATCAGTTTTCCAAATTTTTGCCGCAGCAATGGCAAGAATACCTGAGCCTGTTCCCATATCCAAAACTTTTGGAAATTTATGGCTTTTAGAAAGCCACTGCAAAGCCTCAAGGCAGCAGCGCGTTGTACCATGTTCGCCTGAACCAAATGCTGCGCCAGCATCAACCTGAATGGAAATACTGCTAGGATTTGCTAATTCCTCCACATGCGAACCATGCACAAAAAACCGCCCGATAGAAAGCGGTGGAAAATCCCGCGCCACTTGCGAAAGCCAATCAGCCTGAACCAACTGCTCAATTTTGATTTCTGGCACAGCGATATTATGCAGAGAAGAAATAACAACCAAGCGTCTTTTTATCTCATCTGCGTTAGGCTTTTCAGAACATATCAGCTCTAACGTCCAGATTCCATTTGCCTCATCTGTTTCAAAATTGGCAATGGAAGTTGATATATCGTTAAATGATTCTTCTGCCGTCCCCACCGCGCTGGCAGGAAGGAAAAACAACACCTGCCAATAAATTGCTGCTTGTGCGAAGGGATTTTTTTCAAACATTTTTTTCATTATTCCCTCTCCCTCTGGGAGAGGGTTAGGGAGGGGGCAATTAGCTCCAACCACTCATCTTCACTCAAAACTTTTACTCCTAGCTCAGTTGCTTTTTTAAGTTTTGAGCCTGCATCTGCGCCAGCTATCACAAAATCCGTTTGTGCAGAAACGCTACTTGCCACTTTTGCGCCGAGTGATTCGGCACGTTCTTTGGCTTCAGCGCGGGTCATCTTGGTTAGAGTTCCTGTAAACACCACAGTTTTACCAGCGACTGGTGAGTCGCTTTCTATTTTTTTTGCATCCGCTACGCGCAGTTGTGATAATAATTTTTCTACGATTTCAGCGTTATGTTCTTCAGCAAAAAAATCAGTGAGCGACTTTGCCACTATCTCACCAATGCCGTTGATGTTTTGCAAACGTTCTGAATCTAAATCTTTCATAGCTGCAAACCAATTTTGCGCGCTGCCATATTCCCGCGCCAGCAGCTTTGCCGTCACCTCACCAATATGGCGGATACCCAGCGCAAAAATGAATTTTTCTAGTGCCACATCCAGCGATTTTTCAATAGCATTGAGCAAATTTTCCAGTGATTTTTTGCCCCAACCTTCGCGTTTTTCAATTTCTGCTGATTTATCTTGGAGCGTAAAAATATCAGTGACATTTTTTATCAAACCATCATTCCAAAATGCTTGGATTTGTTTTTCACCTAGCCCTTCAATATCCATCGCCCCGCGGCTTACAAAATGACGAATGCGCTCCACAAGCTGCGCCTCACACAACAACCCGCCTGTGCAACGCCGTGCTGCTTCGCCCTCTTCACGCACAGCATGACTGCCACACACAGGGCAAATTTTTGGAAATTCATATTTCGGCGTTTCCGTTTTGCGCGTGGCGGAAACTATTTGCGGAATAACGTCCCCTGCCCTTTGCACCGTAACTGTGTCACCAATGCGAATATCTTTGCGGGCAATTTCATCTTCATTATGCAGTGTGGCATTACTAACCACCACACCGCCAACGGTGATTGGTTTTAAGCGCGCTACAGGAGTGAGCGCACCTGTCCGCCCCACCTGAATATCTATTCCCTCTAAAATTGTAACCGCCTGCTCGGCAGGGAATTTATGAGCAATCGCCCATCTCGGCGCACGGGCGATTTCGCCGAGTCTTTTTTGATAGTCAAGGCGATTTACTTTGTAGACAACTCCGTCGATATCAAAACCTATTACATTAGATAGACGAATTCTAAGCACCTCATTATAAAAAGCTATTATGTCCTCTAACTTTTTAACCGTATGAATAACGCTATTATTCCATTTACCATTACCGAAGAAATTTGCAAAAGTTATGAATCCAAACTTGCTAAAAGCCGTTATATAATCCAAGTGTTTCTCACCAAGAACATCACTAACCTCACCCCATCCATAAACAAAATAATCTAAATCACGTTCTTTTGTAATAGAACTATCTAACTGCCTTAATGAACCTGCTGCTGCATTTCGCGGGTTTGCAAATTCTGCCTCTTCATCTTTTTTACGCTGCTCATTTAATTTTCTGAAACGCTCATGATCCATATAAACTTCACCACGAACTTCTAAAATATCTGGTATTTTATCCCCTCTTAAATTCTGTGGAAATCCCTGAATTTGTTTTAGATTATCTGTGATTACCTCTCCTATCTCACCATCACCACGTGTGAGTCCAAGAACAAATTTCCCATTCTCATAACGCGCTGAGAAGGAAAGGCCGTCTATTTTTAACTCCGCTACAAGTTCAATTTCTTCTTCAACAGATAGTCCTAGAAATTTTTTGATTCTTTCATCCCACTCACGCACATCTTCTTCAGAAAAAGCATTGTTCAGCGAGAGCATCGGAACGGAATGTTTTACTTTGGCAAATTTTTCCAGCGGTGGTGCGCCAACCTTTTGCGTTGGACTATCGGGCGTTTGCAACTGCGGAAATTTCTTCTCTAATTCTTCCAATTCACGGCGGAGTTTATCGTACTGTGCATCCGAAATGACTGGTTTATCCTGCTGGTAATATAATTCATCATGACGGCAAATTTCGGTGGCGAGTTTTTTCCATTGCTGCTTGGCATCTTCAAATTCTAAGTTGAGCAGTGTCATGTTATTTGCGTTTTTTATTAGAATATTTCTTAAGCAATTCCATTATTTCTTTTCCAACATTCATGTTTCTTGCTTTATAAACAGGAATTGATTCTGAATAAGGATGCATAACTATTTTATCTCCATTCATTTCCTTTAAGTGTGATAAAGAATCTTGCGATTGTTCGATTGCAGATTTATCACCCATTTTTTTATCAGGATCTGCACCATATTTTAGTAATAATTCAATGTTTTCTGCTCCAATTTTCTTATTGAAATTATTCGTCGAAGAACCTATAGCAAGAAACAGTGCTGGTAAATTCTCCCTTGTATAATTTGGGTCTGCACCATTTTTTAATAAAATCTCTGTAAGTAATGACGTATCAATATTTTTTGGAGAATTGTATCCGAGAACAATCATCAATTGTTTACTATACCAAGATTTTGATGCGGATATTTGTATTGCTGAATTTATAAGGCATTGTGATAGTTCAATATCATTCTCGTATATTAATGTTCTCTCCATAGAAGTTGCTTTTTTACATTCTGGGACTTTATGACCAAAATAAATTTCTACCTGATCAAAATAATTAGTGTTTCTCCCAGATGTTTGATTAAAGGGTGTAAAGTGAGGTCTATTAGTAAATCCATTACAATCAAATACTACTTCATAAATGTTTCCATCCTTGGAAGCCATTTGTTTTGTTAAGAAAATCCCCTCATCTTCTCCATTCTGAGCCCACATGTTAGGATCATCTACAGCTCTTCTAATTTCAGGATAGGGGAAATTTTCAAACTTTCCGCCAGATAATAAATCTATATAGGAATCTTTTTTAAAATTACCTTTCCAAACTTTTAAGATCTTCACTTTTTGTTTGGCATAAAAAGCTGTCCCGCCAATATCTAGGAATTCAGGATATTCATCTAGCTTTTCTATTTTCCCTAGAAAAACATTTTCAGCTTGCTCTATTAATGTGTAAAAATCATTTTTAGAGCAGAGTGGGAGTGGAAAAACATTATTATTATTTTTTGCAATTAGGAAAGAATTTATATCGTATCTTGCCCCTTCTTTTTCACTAATTGGCAGACATAATTGTTTACTAATTTCTACATTTCCATCATTGTTTTCCTGTGCATATACAATATACTCTTTACCTTTTTTAAATTTAGTGTTCCACTCGCAAGAGTTACTATTTTGTTTTGCACAAGCATAAATGGTTGTTAGTTGCGATGGCAATTTTCCCTTCAAAGCCTCAACAGAACTAAAAGTAACCTTGCCATCAACAACCTCATCAACTTTTCCTGTAAATATATATTTATAGCGATTGTAATTTTCTTCTGCATTTAATCTACCACAAGACAAGGCATTAGCATCTTTATAACATGTAATAAAAATTAATATTATTATTAAAAACAATCTCATTACGCTGCCTGCTCCAATAGTTTTTGTGCAGCTTTGCGGGCTTCGGTGGTAATTGTTTCGCCCGCCAGCATCCGCGCTAATTCCTCCTGCCGTTGCTCACCAAGCAGCTCTGTTACTTGCGTTACTATTTTCTTATTTTTTTCCTGTTTTTTAATGAGCAGGTGCTGGTTGCCACGCGCTGCCACCTGTGGCAAATGCGTTACCACCAGAACTTGTGAAGTTTTGCCAAGTTCAGCTAGGCGTTTGCCAATAGCATCCGCCACTGCCCCGCCAGTGCCTGTGTCTATTTCATCAAAAATAATGGTCGGCACGCTTCCAACACTGGATAGGGCAACTTTCATCGCTAGCATAAAACGTGAAAGCTCTCCGCCTGAAGCAATTTTTCCCAGCGAAGAATAGACTACATCCTTTGCACCTTTGGTAACGTTGGTGGCACATTCGAACTGCACATAATCAATACCGTGTGCTCCCCAATTAGTTTCATCGAGCGCATCAATCCGCACGCGAAAACGTGTGCTTTCCATTTTCAGTGGTGTGAGTTCTTTTTCAATAGAATTTTCCAGTTTTACTGCTGCTTTTTTGCGCTGTTCAGAAAGTTTTTGTGCATGATTCAAAAACTCTGTTTTTGCTTCATTTTCTGCTGCTTTTAGAGTTTTCAATTTCTGTTCCTGTGAATCAATAATCGCCAATTTTTCTTCCACCTGATCTTTTAGATTTGCCAGCTCATCAACAGGCAGATTATATTTGCGCCCTGCTGCTTTAAGAGCAAATAACCGCTCCTCCATTTCTTCTAATTTACGCGGGTCAAACTGCGCTTCCTGCCCAATTTTTTCCAGCGCATACAAGGCTTCTTCTGCTTCTATCGCAGCTTTTTCCAGTCCTTCTATCACTGGTGCAAAAATTTCTGATGTAGCAGTAAGTGGTGAGCGAGTAAGTGTGCGCTGCGCGTTATTAAGCGCGGAAACCACGCCCTTTCCGTGATTAAGCTCGCCTATCGCTTCGTTCAGCACATCAAACATTTTTTCACTTTGCATCATACCAGCACGAGTAGTTGTTAGCGTATCTTCTTCACCTAACTGCGGATTAAGAGACTTAAGTTCACCGCGCATGTGGCGCAGATATTCCTGCTCACGAGTTGCACGTTCCACCTCTTCCAGCAATGCTGTTATGGCATTTTTACGTTCATTCCATTTCTGATAATGCTCCGCTACTGTTTTTTGCACGTCTGTAAGTTTGGCATAATCCGTGAGCATAGCGCGGTGCAACACTGCATCCTGCAAAGTTTTTTGATCATGCTGCCCGTGCAATTCCACCAATGTTTCTGCCATTTTTTTCAGCGCGGTAACTGTTACTGATTGATCATTTATTAGGGCGCGAGTTTTGCCATCAGCAGTGAGGCTGCGACGAATTATCAGCGTATCCGATGGTTCTAAATCCAATTCGCTTAGTATTTGTTTTGCTGCATTGTTTTTTGTAATATCAAATTCGGCTGACACTGAGCCAGAACTTTCCCCACTGCGAATAAGGCTACTATCNNAGGGCTACTATCAGCGCGCGCACCAAGCACCAGCCCCAATGAATCCAGCAATATTGATTTTCCTGCGCCAGTTTCGCCAGAAAGAACGCACAAGCCAGATTTCAGGCTAATATCGCAGCTTTCAATCAGAATTATGTTACGAATGGAAAGCTGTACGAGCATATGATTTATGGAATGATGCTATCCCACCATGAAGATTTTTTGGGAGAATTTGAAGAGGAAACTTCTGGTGATTTGTCCGCTGTTTTTTCCAACGGTTTCTCTTTGCTAGGTTTTGATACGCCAGCTTTATTCATTAATTTGTAGCTGTCACGATACCATAAGCTATTCGGAAAATTATGCCCCAGCACCGCCGCATAGCGGTTAGCTTCTTCAGTTACGCCCAACTTCAGATAACTCTCAACCAAGCGGTGCAGAGCTTCTGGAACATGGCTGGTGGTCTGATAATTTTCAACGACAAAGCGGAAGCGGTTAATCGCAGCCAGAGTGTCATCACGCTTCAGATAATAACGACCCACCTGCATTTCTTTGCCAGCAAGATGGTCAAGTGTTAGCTCCAATTTGATTTTAGCATCACGAGCATAATCAGAGTCAGGGAAACGGCGTACAACCTCACGCAAAGCATTTAATGCCTGCTCAGTAACTTTTTGATCACGACCAACATCGGAAATCTGCTCATAATAGCACATACCTATGAGATAATAGGCGTAAGGCGTGGAATCATTATTTGGATAGAGTTTCACAAAGCGATCTAGAGTAGAAACCGCCGAATCATAATCTTCCATACGGTAGCTGGTATAGGCTGACATAACCTGAGCATGAGTCGCCCAAGGGGAATACGGATGTTGCCTCTCTACTTCTTCAAATGTTTTGATTGCTTCTTTATAATCCCTCTCATCAACCTTATCACGAGCATCATTATATATTTTTTCTGCTGCTTCAGGCGGTTTTTGCAAAGCATCATCGTCTTTGCTTGAGCAAGCAACGAGTAAACACAGTAAAGAAGCGGTTAATAAAAGTTTTGAGTTATGCATAGCGCATTTTATATCAGGCAAATATGCCCTCACACAAGATAAAATTAAGATTGAAAGAGATTTTAAGCGTAAACTGATTCAGCAACTCGTACAGACGGCAGAACTGACGATGTTGCGTCTTCATTTTCAATGACATAAGCAGAGTCATCAGCAAATAACGCCCGAAGTAGGCTATTATTTATTGCATGACCAGGACGCAAAAAGCTCAATGCACCATCAATACGAACACCAGCAAGAAACAAATCACCAACACAATCCAGAGCTTTATGACGCACGAATTCATCACCGTAGCGCAGACCGTCTTTATTAAGAATGCCGTTTTTACCAACTACCACTGCGTTATCAAGTGAGCCACCAAGTGCCAACCCCATCGAGCGCAGAGCGGTCACTTCATGCTCAAACCCAAAAGTGCGAGCGCGACTAACACTTTGTTTAAAGGTCACATCACGAAAATCATATTCCGCAACCTGCTTTCCAATCGAAGCATGGTTGAAATCAATCTCGATATTGAGCAGCATTCCAACATCACCTTCTTTATTAGGGGAGATACGAGCAATGCTATTGCCCTCGCGTACTTCTACCGTCTTAAGAACGCACAAAACTCTACGAGGAGCGTCCAAAGTGGTAATACCAGCACATTCCAGCATAAATACAAACGGTTCAGAGCTGCCATCCATAATCGGAACTTCTGATCCATCCAACTCAATCATTGCGTTGTCGATACCAGCACCCCAGATTGCAGCCATTAAATGCTCAATCGTAGAAACGGTAACGCCATGCTCATTGCGAATGGTTGTTCCCAGATTAGTTTCACACACAGCATCAAAACGAGCAGGAACAAGAGATTTTGCTTTTTCTACATCCAAGCGTTTAAAAACTATGCCACTGCCAGCAGGAGCAGAATTTATTGTCATGTTTACCTGACTGCCACTGTGCAGCCCAACCCCTTCACAAGAAACTTTGTTACTGAGCGTAGTCTGGCGAGTAGATATTGGCTTATTATTCACTTGATATTCCTAATTTTACATTGATTTATGCTGCTTAAGCTACATGTTGGTGCTGTGGTTTTCAAATCACTGTTTGTTACGTTTTATTACATAAACTAATAATTAACCAAACGACTCCCCATTACATAGCATTTAATCAAATAATTTCAATATATTAAGTGCATTATATACATAAAGTTTATTTTATCACTTCCAGTCCAAGAATTTTAACGCGTTAATAAGAGATAAGAGACAAAAAGGACTAGAATTATGGCAGCATGGCTAACACTTATCCCAGCAATTTCAGAGCTATTGGATAAAATCATCCCTGACCCACAGGAACGCGAGAAAGCAAAAATAGAGTTAAGAAAGGCTGAACGAGCCTTTGATCTTGAGGAATTGCAATTGGCGCTCTCTACCGACCAAATGCAGGCGGATGTTAACAAGGAAGAGGCATCCAGCCCTAATCTTTTTGTTTCAGGCTGGCGACCATTTATCGGCTGGACATGCGGCATTGCATTCGCCTATCATTTTGTTATACAGCCAATTCTTGCCTTTGCCATCGCTAATAGTGGTGGCAAAGTGGAACTACCAGCATTTGACATGCAAACACTATCTGCCGTACTTATGGGGATGTTGGGGCTTGGCGGTCTGAGGACACTAGAAAAAATAAAAAATGTCTCAAGATAGGCTGGTAAACTTGAAAGTCGTCTGCCATCATGTTACAAACCAATTGTTTTTCAAACAATCAACAAGTAGCTATTCATAATGACTAATCTAACACAATCTGAAATATCACACTCTATTGGTCTTTCTCGCATACTGCTTATAGTGGGGCTGGTATTTTTGCATTATGGCAATTTTCCTAATTCAGAAATATCTCCTTTTCGGGGGATGGATTTAAACGCCCACTCTTTTGCAACATGGCTTAATAGTGCGGTTTTATTTTTCTTTTTTTCTGCTGTGCCACTACTCAGTATGGTTTCTGGATGGCTATTTTTTTCATTTAAGGATGATGCAAAAACTGCGTTAAAAACCCGTATCAAACGTCGTTTCTTTTCGTTGTATATGCCACTGGTGATTTTCAACATCGGCTATCTAGCTTTATTTTATGCAATGTACCGCATCAATCCAAATGCATCTTTCTTTACTACTAGCACCCGTATTGATATTCGTTTTGCCAGCGCTGGGCTTTTTGATTATGTGAATGCAATTACAGGTATCATCGACAACCCCGTTGCCTTTCAATTCTGGTTTGTACGCGATCTATTTGTGAGTGTTTTGGTAAGCCCGATATTCTGGCTTGCTCTACGTTATGCGCCATTCCTATGTGCTGCTATATTCTGCGCAATATGGCTATATGGCTACAATATGGAAATATTTTTACGTTCAGACGTTCCCTTCTTTTTCTATCTAGGCGGTCTAGTACGAACAAAAAACATGTCACTGACCATACCACTGAGGATCACTATTGGTCTGTTTGCTATTTTTGTTGTGTTTGCTGGTATGCGGGCGTTTGCGCCTTATATGATAACTTTAGATGCAGATGGTCATTCATTCTGGCTTGATTTACTCACGCGTATAATGCGTATCGTTGGCGTTCTTGGTTGCTGGGGAATGATTTACCGCGCAGCACAGACAAAACTCGGCAAACACCTCAGTATATATGGGGGACTGGCATTCTTTCTCCACTCCGCACACTGGCCAATGCTTGCCGTGGTTAAAGTGGTTGTGTGGAAATTCGTCCCAGCGCAAAATGATTTGTGGATGATTATGCACTTGATAACAAGCGTTACAACAACCATTGCTATAGGTCTTGCAATGGGAATATTGTTAGCACGTTTCTTCCCGCGTCTTTTTTCACTCATGAACGGTGGCAGATTGCTCACTCAATAGTTCGAGATATAAAGCATTTATATTTTAACCAGCGACCCAAGATAACCGCTACGCTTTTTTATCGGCGTACAACAGCCCCGAAATTTTATAGGTTTGGTTAAACGATATTAGATGGTCATGAAAACCAATAGACCTAAAAACATTTATTTATCTAGTATTTTGGGATTGCTTTGGACTTCATCGGAGGAAGTTATTGGTGACCCTACGGAATCCATACTGATTAAATATACATTTGATATATAATAATTATTGCCTTTAAGCAATAAAGAAATGCTACTATACATGCGACCAAAAAGCGCGGTTGCTAGCGGTCAGTAGCGGTTTGAAATGAATGGAGAGGATATTGCACATAGAATACACCCTATCTAATCGGGTCAGTATCCTTTGATAAAATCTGTAAATAAGCTGTGTATCCAAACAAGCGATCGCGCTTATTTTCTGTTAGCGGGCTTACGATACCAAGTTCCTGCAAATGCTTTAATGAAGCTGTAACTGTTGGCTGGCTGATGCCCAGCATCTCTGATGCTTTTGGAATTGAACAAATTGCCTTTGTTTGTAGGTAGTTAAACACCTTCATTGCTGATTCTTTCGGACGCTTTAATTGCTCAATTTTTTGCTTATCATGTGCAAATAAAGTGGCAATCTGTTTCATGCTGCTTAGCGATTCATTCGCTGTTTCAATAACGCCTTCCAGAAAGAAAATAACCCACTCCTCCCAAACACCTTTTGTTCTAACCTGATTTAGTAAATCATAGTAGTGACTGCGATGTTTTTTAAGATAAAGGCTTAGATAAAGCACTGGCTCTTGCAGCATTCCTTCAGCACATAATAACAGTGTAACTAATAATCTACCCAACCGACCATTACCATCCAGAAACGGATGAATAGTTTCAAATTGCACATGAGTAATAGCAGCTTTTAAAAGCGTAGGCACTTTCCCGTAATGATCGTGCATATAAAGCTCCATATTGCCCAGCACATCCATTAATTGATTAGGAGGGGGCGGAACAAAAGCCGCATTACCAGGGCGTGTGCCACCAATCCAATTCTGAGAACGGCGGAATTCTCCAGGCTGTTTGCTGCTGCCACTTCCACCACGCAGCAAAATCGCATGTATTTCTTTGATTAGACGTAGTGATAGCGGCATACCTTCCTGCATACGCTTTATACCTAATTGCAACCCTGCAACATAATGCGATACTTCTTCAACATCATCCATAGGAACAGACGCTGGTGATTGATTTTCATAAAGCAATAAATCATCAAATGATGATTGTGTACCTTCTATCTGTGAAGAAAGCAGAGCTTCCTTGCGAACATAGAAATAAATAAATAACGATATATCTGGCAGTAAAGAGGTGGTGTTGTCTAACTGACCTAATACATGGTTGGCCTTTTCAAGAAGAGGGGCAATATTTTTTAAGTCCAGAGCAGGGGAAAATGGCAATTCAGACGGCACAAACGCCTTGACCTTCTCACCCGCTACACTTGTAACGACATAATGTCCTGTCCGATTATTTTTAGTCATATTTATCCTTTAATAGCACAATCACCTATTAAAGTATAAACCATTATCCTTTAATAGTAAAACTATTTATTAAAGGATGTTTTTTCGCATTATATATAGCTATATTGCTGTTATTATTGTAAAATCACAGTTCTAAATGTCAACGATATGCGCCTGCCACGAGTAATTTTCTGCCCATCAATAATATCGGTTTTGCGCTGGGGGATAGCATGTTGCCATTTATACCGCGCCTCGCCAGAAAATGTCAGCAAACTTCTTGGTTCAAGAAGCTGAGAAAATTTTTCGCCAGTTTCAATATGCGTAAATTCCATAACGCAGGGGGTATATACGCTTATACTCGCAATTGTTTCGCCAAAACACGGCATACAGTCAATATGTGGTGTGATTCCTTGTCCCGCTTGATATTCATTAATAATAACCTGGTTAGGAATTTTGGCAAAAATTTTCTTGGAGCAAAGTTCACTGCATAAACCAGCAAGCCAGTCAGGAATTGAACCAATTTGCAAATCTGGAGTTATTCTCCGTGCTTTATAATCATATTTGTAGCCATAATGCTGCACGCGCCTTTTTAGGTCAGAAAGCCAATACTCATTATCAATTTTCTTAAGCAAAAATTCTTCTGTTTTTGCATCAATATAATCAGGAAAATAATGCAGCCCAGAAATTGCAGCCTTTTTATCATCATTAAATAGTGACATCTGCGATAAAATAGCCGACATATTTTCTGCTTCCTATTATTCCAAGCGAAACACCAATGTGCTGAATTTATCATAATTTTCTAGCGCGCTTCCGCTTTGATAAAGTATATAAAATGCAAAGCCTAAACTAATCTTTAGCAAAAAACCCCTCCACTCTCTTGGTTTCAGCTTTAATATCTGTCAGCATTTCTTGTTTTTGTGCTTCATTATCTTCAAAATGGGTTTCAGCACGTTTACACAAGGCATGAAGTTGCATAGCACCTAAATTACCTGATGAACCCTTTAAGCGGTGGGCAGCTGATTTCCACGCTTCTTTCTTATCCGTACTCATACTTTTTTCTAAAATCTCTATCAGGCCGCGTGATTGCTCAAGGAACAAATTGGCAAGTTCTTTTTCTTCTGCAATATCGCCATTGGTAAATAGACGGAGTTGCTCCATATCAACAGGAATATCTTCTGATTGAGTCTTTACAACAGATTCTTTCGGAACTGAGATAATTTCTTTGTTATCATCCAATATGAACCAAGTATTTAGTACCTTTTTTAGATGATCGGCGCGCAGGGGCTTACTCAAATAATCATCCATTCCAGCTTTCAAGCATTTTTCGCGGTCACCAACCATTGCATTAGCAGTCATTGCTACTATCGGGGTATGCAGTGATGTTCCGTCTTCCAGCAAACGCAATTTTTCGGTAGTTTGGTAACCATCAAGCTCTGGCATTTGGCAATCCATGAATATCATGTCATAGAGGCTGGTGCGATATTTTTCAATTGCCTGTACGCCATCTTCGGCAATATCAATATTGCATAGCCCAAATTTACGCAGAAGCTTTTCTGCAAACACACGGTTGACATGATAGTCATCCACCAGCAACACTTTGGCTTCGCCGATAGGCTTTCTATTTTCAACAGCCTGACAAAATATAGTCTGCTCATCAGCATGAATTTTTATATCTTTTGCTTCTGCGGGCTTGCATGGAATGGCAAACCAAAAAGTTGAGCCTTTGCCTTCCGCGCTTTCTACACCAATATCACCGCCCATCAGTTGCACCAGTTGCTTGGTAATGGCAAGGCCCAAGCCAGTGCCACCATATTTACGGGTCACTGAAGCATCGGCCTGCGTGAACTTTTCAAAAATCTCACCAAGTTTGTGAGCTGGAATGCCCATACCAGTATCTTCTACTGAAACATAGATACTACTTACGTTATTATATTCCTGCATACTTGCTTTGATGCGCACATGACCACGCTCGGTAAATTTAATCGCATTACCAACCAAGTTGATAATTATCTGGCGCACGCGCCCTGAATCACCCCAAATATGGGTTGGCACGTCTGGTTCTAAGCTAACAATTAAATCTATGCCTTTTTTATCAGCTTGCGGACGCATCAAATTCCCAGTTTTATGCAGTGCATCGGTAAAACCAAAAACAATATTTTCAAGCACCAAAGCACCAGCTTTTATTTTAGAAAAATCTAAAATATCGTTAAGTAGCATCAGCAGATTTTCACCTGAACTGTTAATGGTAGAAACTAGTTCTTTTTGTTCAGGGTCAAGTTTTGTATCTTCCAACAAATTTGCCATACCCAGCACGCCATTCATAGGTGTACGAAGCTCATGGCTCATATTAGCA
>CXWL01001963.1_pt1 | contig 27203 bp, 18 predicted proteins | sample 590931 | NCBI WGS metagenome assembly CXWL01 (sample SAMEA3498368, study PRJEB10139) | groundwater metagenome | biome: water well; material: biofilm material | place: Germany | collected 2015-04-27 | reverse complement strand
CGTCGGCTTCCTGGCGGCCGGCTTTGTGATCGGCCCGCACACCCCGCCGTTCTCGCTGGTGTCGAGCCAGGAGAGCATCGAGACGCTGGCGCAGGTGGGCCTGGTTTTCCTCATGTTCTCCATCGGCATGGGCCTGAGCCTGCGCAAGCTCCGGCGGCTCGGCCTGTCGCTCGTGCTGGCGACCTTCACCGGCGCGCTGGTGATGTATATCCTCACCCGGGCGCTGGGCGGCGCGATCGGTTTCAATCCCGTGGAAACAGCCTTCCTCGCGGCGATGCTTATGGTGTCCAGCTCGGCCATCATCAACAAGGTGCTGGTCGAGGTCGGCGCGACCCACGAGAAGTCCGGCCAACAGGCGATGGGGGTGGCGGTGCTCGAGGACATCGTGGCGATCGTGATGCTGACGCTCCTGAGTTCCTTTGCCACGGTCGGCGGGAGCAAGGCGTCGATTGGCGGCACGTTGGGTCTGCTCGGGGCCTTCATCGTGCTGGCCGGCATCGGCGGCATGTTGGTGGTGCCGTGGCTGCTCCGGAAGATGAGCCTCTCAGCGGGCGAAGAATTGTCGACGATCGTGGTGGCGGGTCTGCTCTTCGTGCTGGCCTTTCTGGCCGACCGCGCGGGTTTCTCGCTGGCGCTCGGTGCCTTCATGCTGGGCGCGATCGTGGCGGAGACGCCGCATAAGACGCAGATCGGCCGCGCGTTCGAGGGCATGCGCGATGTGTTCAGCGCGGTGTTCTTTGTGTCCATCGGCATGTTGATCGACCCGAAGGCGGTGGGCGGCTCGTGGCTGCTGATCCTCGGCCTCGGCGCGTTTGTGCTCGTGGCCCGACCGGTGGCCGTGACGGCCGGTATGATCCTGACCGGCGGCTCGACCCGGGAGTCGCTGCGCGTCGGCCTCTCGGTCACACCGCTCGGTGAATTTTCCTTCATCATCGCCCAGATGGGCGTCATCGCGGGCGCGATCCCGGCGAAATTCCAAGCGATCGCCGTCGGCGTGTCGCTCATCACCACGCTGGTCGGGCCGCTGCTAACCAGACGCTCCGAAGCCATCAGCGGTTGGGTCTCGGCGCGTCAGCCCCGGTGGCTCGCCGACTGTGAAGGTTATTACCACCGCTGGCTGGAGCGGATGCAGCAGCGCGAGCGCAAGAGCCTGCTCTGGCAGTTGAGCAAGAAGCGATTCATCCAGATCGGCGTTGAGATCCTGCTGGTCACGGGCCTGCTGGTGTTCTCGGAGCAGGCGTTCGGGCTGGTGCGCGACTACCTGCCGGTGGACCGCAGCTTCCCGCGCGGGGCCGAGATCCTGTTTTGGAGCGTGCTGGGCCTGCTGGCCCTCGGGCCGCTGATCGCCATCTGGCGCAACGTCTCGGCGTTGTCGCTGCTTTATGCCCAGGTCAGCACCCAGGGCCATCCCAAGGCCGCCCGGCTCGCGCCGGTGGCGGAGGCGGGTCTGAAAGGCGGGTCGGCCCTGCTGCTGCTGCTCTGGCTCAGCGCCATCCTGCCCATCAGCGGAGTCACGCGCTGGCTGCCGGTGGTCGCCGTGGCCATCCTGCTCCTCGGTTTCTTCGTCCTGCGGCGCCGGCTCATCTACTGGCACAGCGTGCTGGAGGTGGAGCTCGATGTGATGCTGAACCAGGGCGACCAGAAATTCACCGGCACCACCGCGCCGTGGATGGCGGAGCACAGCGAATGGAACCTGACGCTCACCGACTGCGTGCTGCCGGATCTGGCGGACGTGCGCGGACGGACGCTGGGCGAGCTGGCCCTGCGCACGAAGTTCGGGTGCACGGTGGCCGGGGTCGAGCGCCAGGGCGTGATGGTGGGCAATCCCCGCGGTGACATGATCCTGTATCCGCGCGACAAGGTGCTGCTGCTCGGCGACCCAAAACAGGTGGCGGCGGGGAAGGGATTTTTGCAGGCCGCCTCGGGCCAGACCGTGGTCTCCAATTTTGACGAGGTGTGCATGGAGGCGATTGAGCTGCCGCCCGGCTGTGAGCTGCACGGCCAGAGCCTGATCGAGGTCGCGCTCAGCCGGATCTACGGCCTGCAGGTGGCCGGCATCCGCCGCACCGGCCTGCGCATCCCCAACCCGCGGGGCGAGGAGAAGCTTTTCGTAGGCGACGAGCTGCTCGTGCTGGGCAGTCCGGACCAGATCGCGGCCTTCAAGGCGAGCATCCGGAACGAGGGCGGGGCGCGACCTTATCCGGAGCGGGGGTGAGACCACTGTGGCCTGCTGGCCACCCGGTGTTTGTCCCCGGTTCACGGTCCCGTTGTGCCCCGTTGGGCACACGGGATTGGTCCGGGCCAGTCGCCCGGCAAACGAAACCGAGGCAAAAAAAGCCGCGTCGGGCGACGCGGCTTGGAGGGCAGGAGGTGGGCCGGCTCAGTTGTTGCCGGGCTTCTGGTTGGCGTCGGGCTTCTTGTCCGACTTTTCGTCGTCGTCGCCTTCCTTGGCCGCCTTCTTGAATTCCTTGATGGACTGGCCGAGTCCCTTGGCCAGCGCGGGCAGTTTGGCGCCGCCGAACAGGAGCAGGATGATCATGAGAATCCAGATCCACTCCATTCCGCTGGGCATGCCGATGGCGAAGATTGGCAGTGAAGTAGTCATGAGCAGGTAAGGTAGGTTGGGAAACGGGTGAGTAAAGGCGGAAAGCGGCCTCAGTTCTGGGGAAACAGGGCCTTGGCCAGCGGGCCGCCCTGCTTGATGAACTGCGGCGGGATGGTCGGCGGTTTCTTGAGCAGGTTCTGCGGGTTGTCGATCTGCTCGGCGTCGAAGAAGCCGTGGAGCTGGCGGATGCGCGTCGGGTGGCGCATCTTGCGGAGCGCCTTGGCCTCGATCTGGCGGATGCGTTCGCGGGTGACCTTGAACTGCTTGCCGACCTCCTCCAGCGTGCGGCTGTAACCGTCCACGAGGCCGAAGCGCAGGGTGAGCACGCGGCGTTCGCGTTCGGTGAGCGAGTCGAGCACATCCATGATCTTTTCGCGCAGGAGCGAGAAGGCGGTCATGTCGTAAGGATTGTCCGCGGACTTGTCCTCGATGAAGTCGCCGAAGCTGGTGTCATCGCCGTCGCCGACGGGGGACTGGAGCGAGATCGGCTGCTGCGCCATCTTCATGATCTGCTGCACGCGCTCGACGGGCAGGTTCATCTCATCGGCGACCTCCTCGGGGGTCGGCTCGTGGCCGAATTCCTGGAGCAGCTGCTTCTGGACCTGCATCACCTTGTTCAGCGTCTCGATCATGTGGACCGGGATGCGGATGGTGCGGGCCTGGTCGGCGATGGAGCGGGTGATGGCCTGGCGGATCCACCACGTGGCGTAGGTGGAGAACTTGTAGCCGCGGCGGTATTCGAACTTCTCGACGGCCTTCATCAGGCCCATGTTGCCCTCCTGGATGAGGTCGAGGAAGGAGAGGCCGCGGTTCGTGTATTTCTTCGCGATGGAGATGACGAGGCGCAGGTTGGCCTCCACCATCTCGGTCTTGGCCTGATGGGCGTCGCGGATGAAGCCGCGCGCAATTTTCAGCGCGTCCAGCATCGCCTGTGGGGCGATGCGCATTTCGATCTCGAGTTGCTTGAGCTTGTGGTTGACCGAGCGCACGTCGATGGTCGTGTCCTTCTTGGACTTCGGGTGCTTGGCGCGGTAGAGGTCGTGCATGGCCTTCTCGACCTCGTGGATCTTCGGGCGCAGCTCGATCAGGAAGTCCTCGAAGACCTTCAGCTTGAAGTAATATTTGACGTAGGCGGCGCGCAGGACGTTGTCGCGCTTCTTGAAGCGGATGAGCGCGTTTTTCTTCGCCTTCTCGTCGCGGGCCTTCAGCGCGTCGCCCCAGGCCTCGGTGGCGATGGCGTCGTTGTCGCGGGTGGTCTTGACGAGCTTGTCGAGGTTCTTGAAGTAGGCCTCGCGGCTCTCGATTTTCTTGTCGATGACGAGGCGGTCGAATCGTTCGGTGCGGAGAATGAGTTTCTCGCCCAGGTCGGCGAGGTGCTTGCCGACGGGCCCGAGCGCGAAGAGGGCGGCGAGGGCGTTGATCTCGGCGGTCTCGATGCGTTTGGAAATCTCAACCTCCTGCTCGCGCGTGAGCAGCGGGACCTGGCCCATCTGCTTGAGATACATCCGGACCGGGTCGTCGAGGATGTCGTTGTTCGACGTGCGCGACTCCTCCTCCTCGGCCTCCTCCTGGCGGGCCTTGTAGCCCTCGACCTCCTGCGGATCGAGGATGTCGATCTCGAGGTTTTGGAGGACGGAGATGACGTTCTCGATGTCCTCGGGGTTGTCGACGGACTCGGGCAGCGCCTCGTTGATGTCGGCGTAGGTGAGGTAGCCCTGTTCCTTGGAAAGACGGATCAGATAGCGGATCTTGTCGTTGAGGTCGCCGGAAAGATTCTCGAGGGCCTTCTCCTTGAATTCCTTGGTGGCGTTGGCGACCTCGGCGAGGGGCGCACTGTTTTTGGTGGCCTCGGGATGCTTGCCGGGTGCGGCCGGCAGGGCCGGAGCGGGTTGCCTGGCCACCGGTTCATGCTGCGCCTTGGCCGGCTCGTTGTGGTGCGATTTGGTGTGGCCGTGGTCCTTCAAGGATTTTTTGGCGGCGGCGTGCTTGGATTTGCTCGGCATAACGTAAATTATTTGGCCCGTGGAGGGTTACGGTCGGTCAGCGGGTGAGGCAGGCTTCACAAACCCAGCGAAAGCTTCGGCGAATTTTGGAGCTGTCGGTGGATTTCGGCGCGCTGTTTCAAGAGGGAAAGTAGGGCAGATTCAACATCCGTGCCTTTGGAGGCTATTTCAAGTTCTATTTGGCGCAGCCGTGGCTCGAGAAAACGGCGTTGTAACGAGCGCAGCCCCTCGTTGGCGATCTTGACCAGGTCGTCGTCTGCCGCGGCCTCAAAAAGCAGTGAGGCTACGAGGGCCTTTTCCTCCTCTGTTTCAAGGAGTTGGTCGAGGTTTTCGCGCCCGGTCCAGCCGTTGTGGGCGACCTCCGCCAGCAGCCGGTCGAGGAGCCGCCCGGCGGCGTGGGACTGGTCGATCCATTCGTGGGGCAACTGGGTGGCGAGGGCGCGCAGCAACGTCTCATGGTGCAGGCAGAGGAACAGCAGATGAGCCTCGGTTCCCTGCCTTTGCGTCTCAGCCGCCACGCCGGGCTTGGATTGTTCTGCCGGCGCCCGGCGTTTTTTCAAAATGGCAATCTCATCGCGGATCGCCTCCGGTTTGATGCCAAGGGACAGGGAGACTTCCCTCAGGTATTGGTCCCGGGCGACCTGGGTCTCGGCATTCAGGGCGATTTCAACCATGCTGCGCACCGCGTTCATCCGCTCGTTGAAGGAGGACTTGTCGGGATCGGGCAGGTAGGCCTGCTTGGCGAATTGCATCGCGGACAGCGAGCCGCGTTTCATTTCCTCGTAGGCGGCCAGGCCTTTTTCGAGGAACAGCAAATCGGGGTCGAGTTTCCCGGCGCCGGCCAGCATGAGGAAGCGCACCTCCAGCCCGGCCTTCAGTGCCATCGGCAAAAAGCGCAGCGCGGCCTTCTGTCCGGCGCTGTCGCTGTCGAAGAAGCATTCGACCTGCGCGTGATACCGGCGCAGCAGGGCGAGCTGGCCCTCGGTGATCGAGGTGCCCTGCGGCGCGATCGCGGTCTTGAGGCCCACGCTCCAGCAGCGCAGCGCGTCAAGCTGGCCTTCGACGAGCACGAAGGGGTGGCCCTCGGTGGCGTGCGTGCGGGCGCGGTCCAGATTGAAGAGCAGGTTGCTCTTCGTGAAGATCGGCGTCTCGGGCGAGTTGACGTATTTCGCCTCGCGCGCCGGGTCGTCGGCGGGGGTCAGTTCGAGCTGGCGGGCGGTGAACGCCACCACGCGACCCTGGTGGTCGCGGATCGGGATCATCAGCCGGCCGCGGAAACGCGGGCGCAGCGCACCGATGGTGAGCACGGCACCGTCGCGGGTGAAGAACAGCCCGCTCTGGCGCAGGGCCTCGTCCGAGAATTTCCGTTTCAGCAACGCGGTGGCGAGGCCGCTGTCCTCCGGCGGGGCGAAGCCGATCTTGAACTCGTCGGCCAGCTCGGGGGAAAAGCGCCGGTTCAGCACCCAGTAGTCGCGGATGAACCCGCCGTGCGGCGTGTTCGCCAGGAAAGCCTGCCGGTAGTATTCCGCCGCGAGGTCGTGGATCTCGAAAATCTCCTGACGCAGCGAACGCGACTCTTTCGACGGCCCGCCGGAACCTGCCTCGTATTCCAGCGTCACGGCGAAGCGCTGGGCGATGGCCTCGACCGCCTCGGTGAACTGCAGGCCTTCCGTCTCCATGACGAAGTTGATCACGTCGCCCGCCTTGCCGCAGCCGAAGCATTTGTAGAATCCCTTGTCGGCGGAGACGTTGAACGACGGCGTCTTTTCCGAGTGGAACGGGCACAGGCCCTTGAACCGTCCGCTGCCGGCCTTCTTGAGGGCCACCACGCGCACCACGACGTCGTGGATGTTCACGCGGTTCTTCAGGTCGCGCAGACTGTTGGCTTTGATGACAGGCACGGGGAAGAGGGGAGGCCAACTGGCATAATTTGTCCAGCGCGGGCGGGAAGATTAAACTTTTAACGGGAGTTGCGGTCTGTCACGTTGCGCGCCCGTCTCTCTTTGGACTGCGCCGCACCCAATATCATGCGTTCCCTCCTGCCGAAAACCGCCCTTGTTCCCGCCCTGATTGCCCTCGTGTCACTGTCTTGTGCGCCAGCCTGCGCCGTCGGACCCGCAACGGCGCTAGCGCCGGTCTGGGAGCACAGGCTCAGCGACTTCTCGGACGCCGATTACCGTTACGCCGTCGAGGAGGTGTTGCAGAATTACGAAAACACCACCGGCCGCCATCTGGTGCCCGGCGCCAGGAAAAAAGTCGGGCTCAAGATCTACGCCGACTCCGGCCCGGGCCTGGCCACGCCATTCGGCCTGGTGCGGGCCCTGATCGCCTCCCTCGAAAAACGCGGCTTCGCCAAGCAGAACATCTTCCTGGTCGGGCTGAACCCGCTGCGCCTGCGCCTCACCGGCTACCTGCCGTCGTTCGCCACCGGCATCCTGCCGTTCCCCGGCCATCCGGTCTACGTGCTCGAGTCGGGCAAGTTCTATGATCCGGCCTGGTTCTACGACAGCCCGCTGCCGGCGCGCTTCGACCCCATCTCGAACGATCAGGCGGTGAAAAACGCCGCCGGAGGCAAGGCCACCACCACCACGGAGGAGGACCGCAAGAGCTTCCTCGCCACGCCGCTGTTCCTCGACGCCGACTTCTGGATCAACCTGCCGGTCTACACGGATCACCCCGTGCTCGGCATCAACGGCGCGCTCGTCAATGCGACCCTCTGGAACGCCTCGAACACCTTCCGCTTCTTCCGCAGCCCCGCCACCGCCCCGGCCGCCGTCGCCGAGATGGCCGCTATCCCCGAGTTGCGCGAGAGCTGGGCCCTCAATTTCGCCAGCCTGCAGCTTTACCAGTTCATCGGCGGCCCGTATTTCAACTCCCTCTACACCGCTTCCGAACCGCGCCTGCTGATGAGCACCGATCCCGTCCTGCTCGACGCGATCATGCTCGGGCGCATCAACGCCGTGCGGAAGCGCAACGGCTTCGATCCCGTGACGGAGGAGGACGCCCGCATGCTCGACTTCGCGCAACAGCTTGGCGTCGGTTCCACGGACACACAGCACGTCAACTGGCGGAAGGTGAACGAGGGGAAGTAAAGCACCGCCTCACCCCAGCGCCGTGCGCAGCGCGCGGGCCTCGGCGGCGAGTTCGCGCGCGGCGGCCAGCACGTCGGCGTCGTCGGCCGAGGGGGTCGGGCTGGCCGGCAAGGTGGCGGGCAACATCGCGCGCCGCTGCTCCTCGGGGTCGCCGAGGCCGCTGTCGCGGAAGCGCCGCAGCCGGTCCTGGATCAGGTCGCGGATCTCATGGGCGTTGTCCACGCCGTGAAAGTAACCCGTGTGCAAATCGTCCTGGGGCTTGCCGTGGGGACTGTCGCTGCCGCCGGCGGACTGGACTTTGACGTCGGCCAGGCCAAGCAGGCGTTGCAAGGGACCCTGCGAAACCTCGACCTGTTGCAGGTTGGCGAAGCTCATAGTGCTTTCCTGCACGCTCCACACCCCGGTGCGGATGCGCAGGCTGCGGTCGGTGACCACATACCAGCGCATCTCGAAATCGAGGCGGCGCACGGCGTAAGTCAGCGGCAGTTGCAGGAGGTAACCCGCGAGCCCGACGATCTTGAGCGCCCAGATGATCGGAAACGCCCAGGGCGGGAGCATGATGGCGAGTTCGACGAAAATCTGGAGGAACCCGCTCCATCCGCCGCTGCGCGCGCGCTTCCGGACCTGCTTCTTGGCGGGCTTGGCGGCTTCCTGCTCCTTGGCTTTGATTTCATCATCCCTTGCGGCCTTGATGGCCACGAGAGCCTGGTCCGCCTGCTCGACCAAGGTGGCCTTGTGGTCGGTCACCGCTTGGGTTGAAGTGGCGGGACGGGAGACAGCGATGATCGTGTCGCGGAGCGTGGCGGGAGGCTTTGCCAGCGCCGCGCCACGCCGCAGCTTCTCGAACCGGGCGGTTTCCTCGGCGCTGACGAACACAAAGACCCAGAACACGATGCCGGCAAACGCCATCAACTCGGCGAAGCCCCAGCCGAACATCCGCAGCTTGTAATAGTTTTTCCCGGCGCGGAACACGCGCAACGACGCCGGGTCGCCGAACGGCGGGTGCGGCTCCGGCGGAACCTTCAGCCAGCGGAGGACAAGGGTGCGGTAGCGGTTATACATGGGGGGCGGAATTGTTACAGGAGAACGCAGAGGAAGCAGAGGGATTGGCAACTCAGCGCTCTCAGCGATCTCCTGTGAAAATGGATTGCCAGAGTCACGTGTTGCCCCGCTTCGCCAGCGCCTCGCGCACGGCGCGGAGCTCGGCCGCGGTTTCGCGCAGCGCGGCCGCGAGCTCGCCCGAGCCGACCGTCGGGGTGGATGTGGCTGCGGCCGCCAGGGCGGGGTGGTGGGCGTGGTCCTTCACGCCGCGCATCCGGGAGTAGAGGAAATCGCGCAGCGCCTCGAATTCCTTGATGCCCTCGATGGTCATCTCGGCGGAGGAGCTGCCGGAGGCCGTCTGGACGAGGATGCGGGCGAGGCCCAGCCAGCGTTCGACGAAGTTGGATTTCAGATGGATGTCCTGGATGCGGGCGTAGTTCACGATGACCTCACGCCGGAAGAGGATGCCCCAGCTCATCGAGATGCCGTCGTCGGTGAACTTGTAGCGCATCGTATGGTAGCGAAAATACAGGTAGGGCGCTAGAAAGGGAAACAGCGGCGGGATGACGATGGCGCTCAGGAGGTAGTAGGTCCACAGCGCCTTGTCGGGGCGCTCGAGGGACTGGATGTGCCGGTCAGAGGCGGGGTCGGTCATGCCGGGAGACAAGCCAGTGCCGCCCGGCGGTGCAAGCGCGCGCCGGTTCCATCCCGCGGATTAGATTCCAGTCACCGGCGGATGTTGTCTATCGCGCCCCGTGGCGGCGGATGAATTCGGTGTCGTAGGCCGGAAGCGTCCGGCGCAGATGGGCCACCAGTTCCGCGGCGGACAACTGGCCCGGGGCGCTGACCGAATCCAAGTAACCGTAGGTCAGGCACGAGCCCAAGGCAGGGTAGGAGGTCCGGGTCGGCGTGCCCTTGGCACCCATGCCGATCAGGCACAGCGGCAACGCTCTTTTTTCGCGCAGCACCGCCTCCAATGTCAGCAGGTCGGCGGCGGTGTTGACCATGGTGGCGATCTTGACGGCCGAGGCGTGCGGACCCGCCTCGGCGATGATTGTTTCCAAAACCTCGCGTGGAGGCGTCCCGGCAAAGTCGTGGTAGGAGACGAGCAGCATTTTGCCGGCGGCGGCGACCGCCGACTTCAGCTCAGCCGGTAAATCGCTGTTGTGCTCCACGTCGATGATGGAGGCGCAGTCCACCGCCTGGGTGAGCAGGACCCGGCGCTCCTCGCGCGAGCGGCCGCACTTGCCGCCGTCGCGTTGGCTGCGGAGCGTGAGCATGGCCGGCCGGCCCGTGGCCTCGATCTTCCGGCAGGCGTCCATCCAACCGGGGAAAACACCGGTCTCGTCGAGGCGCACCTCGGCGATGTCACACGCGTCCCGGTAGGCATGTGGGAATGCCTCCAGCCCCGCGCGCGTCGTGATGGTGCCGACCACGCAGGGGATTTCCCCGAAGGCAAAAGCTTTGGTCCTGATCTGGGACATGGATTGATGGGAGCAAACCCATGAACGTGCGGCGCGCAATACCCGTTGTCCGGTGCGCTTGCCAAATGCGGCGGTGGCCGAAGCTCAAGGGACCGTCGGTTTGGGCTTGGCGGGCCCCTCGGCTTTGCTCGGGACAGGCAGCACGATGAATTCGGAGGCGCGGGCGGGATCGAGGTATGCCTTGGCGAGGGCGGTGAGTTCCGCGGCCGTCACGCTTTCGGTGTCGCTGTAGCGGTGGCGGCTCCACTCGATCTTTTCGGGGAATTCCTGGGCGGCGGCCAACACGGTGTTCAGCCAGTAGCCGTTGTTGCGGGCGCTTTCCCGGAGTGCCGTGAGCACGGGTTGCTTGGCGCGGACCAGTTCCTCCTCGGTCACCCCGCCGGCCTGGAGCGAGGCGGCGACAGCCCGGATGGCGTCGGTGACGGTGCGCGTCTGGTCTGGGGCGACGGTGGCGTCGGCGATGAGATAGCCGTAGCCGGGGTAGGTATCGCTGAGATCGGCGACGGTGTTGGGGCTGTAGGTGCCGCCCATTTCCTCGCGGATTTTCACCCGGAGGCGGTCGGCGAAGACCTCGCTGAGCAGCCGCATCCGGCGGGCAAACTTCACGTCGCGGCCGTCGCGGGCGGGCCAGTAGAGGCGCACAAGGGCCTTGGGGATCTCGGATTCGAAGGTGTATTGTCTGGCGATGGGCTCGGCGAGCTTGGCGACCGCGCGGGCTTCCGCGTAGGCCGGTTTGTTGTTGCGGCCGGGCAGGGCGCCGAAGGTCCGGCCCACGGCGGCCACAGCGGCTTCGGAGTCGATGTCGCCGACGATCGCGACCTCGATGGCGCCATGGGTGAATTGTGGTGCGAGCCAGCCCTTGAGCTCATCCAGGTTGCGGCGGAGAAGGACATCTTTCGGCGGCAGACCGAAACGCGGGTCGCCACCCGCGAGGAGATTGACCGCCTCGAGTTGCAACGGGCCGTCGGGCACATGCGCGAGGCTGGCATAGGTCTGCTCGGCCAGCTTGTGGAGCTGACGGAGGGATTCGGGCCGGTAGCCGGGGTCGGTCAGGTAGGCGCAGAGGAGTTGGAGCTGCAGGAGCAGGTCTTCGCGGTTGGTGGTGCCGCCCAAGGAGAAGGCGTCGGCCTGCGCGCCGAAGGCCAGGCCGACCGACTTGCCGGCAAGGAGGCGCTGGAGTTCATCCACACTGTGGCGGCCGAGGCCGCCGGTGGTGAAGGCGGCGTTGGCGAGGAGGGCGAGGCCACGCTGCCCGGGTGACAGCGTGAGGGTGCCGCCGCCGACGCGGACGGACACCCGGATGCGGCCGGCCTCAAAGTCGGTCGACATCAGGTTGAGACGGACACCGTTCTTGAACTGGATGAGCTTGGCGGGAAGATCGGGGACCGGTGTTGATTCGACCACCCGGCCGGGTGGTCCGAAATCGGTGTAGGCGAACGCCGCCTGCACGGGGCGGGGCGGGGCGGCGACCACGGTGTGCCGGCTGCCGGCGTAGACCGCGGCGATGGCTTGCGGGGCGTGGGTGAGTTCGAGGTTGCCGCTGACGAAAATTTTGCGGCCGGCGGATTCATTCCAGGTGGCGCGGAGCGCGCCGGTGCAATCCCCGGGCGTGACGGAACCGAGCGCGGGCGTGTAGAGCGCCAGCTGGGCCTCCGGGGTGGTCGTGACGGACCGCTCGAGCAGGTTGTCAGCCAGCTCGTCGGCGAGGCTGGCGGATGGGCGGGTGGGTGCATTGCGGGCAGCCTGCTTCAAGTTGTTCTGCAGCTCGGCGACTGCCTCGGCGAGTTCCTCGGGCAGGAAACCGTGTTCAAGGGCGCGGCGCAGCTCCTGCTCCGCGATGGCGAGCGCTTCCTTCCACTGGTCGGGCCGGCAGTCGAGTTCGATGGAGGCATTCCGGAAGGTTTCGAACTGCTCCGTCACACCGACGAGACCACTGAGGAACGGCGCCCCTTCCTTCTTCGCGAGGATCGAGAGCCGGCGGTTGAGCATGCGCAGGGCGAGGGTGCGCGGCAGGTATTTCAGCCGGTTGGCGGCGGTGTCCGGCTCGAAGGCATACGGCACGACTGTCTGCAACGCGACGGTGGTGCTGCCGGCCTCCTTTTCCGAGTGGAGAAGAGCCACGACGTCCTCGGGCGGGGTGACGGTGCCGAGGCGCGGTTCCGGCAGCGCGGTAGCGCGGGCAATGAGCGGGGTGAAGAGCTCCTGCACCAACGGCTCGACGGCGGCCGGGTCGAGATCGCCAACCAGCACGAGGACCATGCGTTCAGGGCGATACCAGGCATGGTAGAATTCGGCGAAGCGCTCGCGGTCGGCGGTGCGGATGACCTCCTCGGTGCCGATCGGCAGGCGTTGCGGGAAACGGGTGTCCGGCACCAGGAAATCCAGCTCGGCCAGGAAGGTGCGCAGCCCGACGGAGTCGCGGGCGCGCTTTTCGCTCAGGATGATGCCGCGCTCCTTATCGATTTCCCTGGTCTCGAGGAGCAGGCCGCCGGCGACGTCCGCGAAGAAGGTGAGCGATTCACGGAGCGTCGTGGGCTTCGTGTCGGGCAGCTCCAACTGGTAGATGGTGCGGTCAAAACCGGTGGAAGCATTGGTGTCGCCGCCAAACTCCATGCCGAGGCGCTGGAAGAGCTCGACGACATTGGCCGACGGGAAATGCCGGCTGCCGTTGAAGGCCAGGTGCTCGAGGAAATGCGCGAGCCCGCGCTGGTTTTCGTTTTCGTTGACGGAACCGACCCGGAGGGCGAGACGGGCGCTGATGCGGCCGCGGGGCTCCGCATTGTGGCGGAGCGCATAGCGCAGGCCGTTGGGCAGCCGGCCCCATTTCACGTCCGGATCAACCGGCAAGTCGCTGGTCTCGTGGGCGAAGTCACCGGCGAACGCCAGCAGGGGCGCGAGCAGCAGTGCCGTGCAGGCGAGGCGGAGTCGGGCGGGATGGAGGGGGGCCATGAGGGAGATTCATTCCGACCCGTGCGCTGACTGCAAGTTTCCAGCGGGTGGGTTGCGGCCGGCTGCGCCCGGCTTGGTCTTTGGCCGTTGTTCACCACCGCCGACTTTTGTGTGGCCAAAAGCGGGCGCCGCTTGCTAGCTGAAGGCGTCATGATCAAAGCCAAACGCCCGACGAAGCATCCCGAGGACGTCAATGCCGCCCTGGCAAAAAAGAAGGGCCCGGTCTCCCGGTTCATCGCGCACCATTTCCGGCATTTCAACGCCGCGGCGCTACTCGATGCGGCCAAGGGTTACGAGACCCACCTGCAGGCCGGCGGCCAGATGCTCGTGACGCTCGCCGGTGCCATGTCCACCGCGGAACTGGGCATCTCGCTCGCCGAGATGATCCGGCGCGACAAGGTCCACGCCATTGTCTGCACCGGCGCCAATCTCGAGGAGGACATCTTCAACCTCGTGGCCCACGATTACTATGAGCGCGTGCCGCATTACCGGAATCTGAGCGCCGCCGATGAGCAGGCGCTGCTCGACCGGCACCTGAACCGCGTGACCGACACGTGCATCCCCGAGGACGAGGCCATGAGGCGCATCGAGCAGGCCGTGGCCGAGGAATGGCTGGCCGCCGACCGGTCGGGGCAGCGTTTTTTCCCGCACGAGTTCATGTATAAGGTCCTGCGCAGCGGGAAGCTGGAAAAATATTACCAGATCGATCCGAAGAACTCATGGATGCTCGCCGCCTGCGCAAAGAACCTGCCCATCATCGTCCCCGGCTGGGAGGACGCCACGCTCGGCAACATGTTTGCGGGCCGCGTCATCACGGGGCAGATCAAGCACGTCCACACCGTCCGCAGCGGCATCGAATACATGACCTGGCTGGCCGGCTGGTATGCGAAGACCGCGAAGAAACTCCGCAACGGTGAGGGTTCGATCGGATTCTTCCAGATCGGCGGCGGCATCGCGGGCGATTTTCCGATCTGCGTCGTACCGATGCTGCATCAGGACCTGGGCCGCACCGGCGTGCCGCTCTGGGGTTACTTCGCCCAGATCAGCGACTCGACCACGAGCTACGGCAGCTACTCCGGCGCCGTGCCCAACGAGAAGATCACCTGGGGCAAGCTCGGGGCCGACACGCCGAAGTTCATCGTGGAGAGCGACGCGACCATCGTGGCCCCGCTGATCTTCGCCTGGGTCTTGGGACATTAATCCGGTTAACATTAAATTGAACCACAGAGGCACAGAGGACACGGAGGAATTGCTCTGTGTTCTCTGTGCCTCTGCGGTTAATTTTTCGATCGATCGCGCTTCAAAGTGATTTGGATTTATCGAATACTCTTTCTGCCGCTGCTGCTGCTCGCCTCGCCGTATTACCTGTGGCGGATGCGGCGGCGCGGGGGTTACGCGGAGGGTTTCTGGCACCGGTTCGGCGAGGTGCCGCCGCTGCCCGCCAAGGCCCCGGGCGCCCGCCGCCTCTGGCTGCAGGCCGTCAGCGTGGGCGAGGTGCTGGCCATCGCGCCACTGCTCGAGGCGTTCCGGCGCGAGGGGCCCACCGAGGTTTACCTGACCACCACCACCAGCACCGGCTACCAGCTGGCGAAGGAGAAATACGGCGCCCTGACGGTCGGCCTCGGCTATTTTCCCCTGGATTTTTGGGCATTCAGCGCCCGGGCCTGGCGGCAGGTGGCACCGGATCTGGCCATCCTCATGGAAGGCGAACGCTGGCCGGAGCATGTGCGGCAGGCGCAGGCTCGCCGCGTGCCGGTGATCAGTGTCAACGCCCGCCTTTCCGACCGCAGCTTCCGGCGTTCGCTGCGCTTCCAATGGGCGCTGCGACCGCTGGCCGCCGGACTTACCCGCGTGCTGTGCGCCTCCAGGCGCGACGAACAACGGTTCCGGTCACTCGGCTTTGCGCCGGACCGGCTGCAGACCACGGGTAATCTCAAGCTCGATGTCACCATCCCGCTGCTGGCGGAAAATGAGCGGGCGGTCCTGCGCCGTGAACTCGGCCTCGGCACCGGGCTGGTGCTGCTCGGTTCCTCCACCTGGCCGGGCGAGGAGACCGTGTTGTTGACGGCCTTGAAGACGGCGCGCGAGCGCGGGCTGAAGGTTTCATTGCTGCTGGTGCCGCGTCATGCCGAGCGGCGCGAAGAACTGCGCGGCCTGCTGGAAAAATCGGGCCTGAGTTTTCACTTCCGGTCCACGGGCGCGGCGGCCGGCACCGTCGACGTCGCGGTCGGCGACACGACGGGGGAGTTGCGGAAATTCACGCAGCTGGCCGATCTGGTGTTTACGGGGAAAAGCCTGGCCCCGCACGACGGCGGCCAGACCCCGGTCGAGGCGGCGGTGCTGGGCAAGCCGGTGCTGCACGGCCCGCGGATGACGAATTTCCGCGAGATCATCCGCACGCTCACCGAGGCTGGTGCGGTGCGGAAGGTGGAGACCCACAGCGAGCTCATCGCGGTCGCGGTCGAACTGCTGCAGGACTCAGGCCAGCGCGAGAGACTGGCGGCGGCCGCGCGCGAGTGGAGCGCGGCCAACCGCGGCGCGACCGAGCGCACGCTGGCCGTCATCCGTACGCAGCTGGCCGCGAGATAAGGCACCGCGAGCGTCAGCCCGTTTGCCACACCTAAGCCTTGGCCGCCTCCGGCGCCGCCCTAGGCGGGTAAACCTTAGCAAAGGCGGGTTGGCCTTCAGCAGGATTCTCTATCTTAGCTTCTGCTTTCATCAGATCATCACCAAAAGCATCTCTCCGAAAATAAGAAGCAGCACGATCCCAGACAAAGGGACATACTCCCACTTAAACGGCGTGCTTTTTCGGGAGCCATACTTCGAATACGGTTCTTCGGTCAGTTCCTTCTTGTCAACGCGCGCCAAGAGATAGACCAGACCTGCGGCAAGTGATCCGAAAATCATAAAACCGAGAATGGCTGCGATAATACTCTGACTCCCGACGTAGTAGAGAACACCTTTGACGGCTCCGAGAATCGCAGCGGAAGCGTAAGGATTGAATTTCTTCTTCGATGCGCCGAAGACCAGAAAAAGGAGGACGATATTTACGAGCATAGTATTTAGCTAACGATTGAGGTCAGACACGACGGGGCGCAGCCCCGTCGTTGTCTGTGCCGGCTGGATCGGCTTTCTTTTCATGAAGCTACGAGGGCTGAAACGATCATCGTTGCTGCGAATAATGGCATGGCCACGAAATTCCAAAGGCGCACCATTCGACGGCAGGAGAAATACAGGTCACCAAGGTCTGGTGCATTCGAAAGCCACGTCGGAGGTGTGTTACTGAGCATCCCGAATGAAATGCGCATCTCCGGGAACAGGGCGCCTTCCGGAGCGCGCCACATCCAACCACTTGGCCTTCCGAGTTGCACCCAAAGCTCGCGATGCCCCTGATGCAGGCCCGCAAGCAAGCGATCTCGCAGGACAAGCGATCGCACAAGAACGGGCAGGGCTGCCAGAAAAACCAGCGCTGGGATCAGAATGGGAATCATCTTTCTTTAGCCGATCAGTAGATTCACCTCAACTGAGTTGAGCTTTGCATGGTGGGGATCGGTGAGCGCATGAGGTCCGGCAAACGCTGGGAGATCAACATCGGAGTTTCCCGGGTTGAGCTTTTGCCGGTTGATATTTTACCCGGCGAAAGCTCAACTCGTCTGCTCGGCCACGCCAGCGGCGAGACCACGCAGATCTACACCCACGTCATGCGGAAGCCGGGCCTCGGCGTGCGCAGCCCGTTCGACACGCTCAGGGCCGGCCCGTTGGATACTAGACGACCCCGGAAATGTGTAACGTATTATATTACACATTTCCCATGCCCACCCTGAGACAAGCCCTTTTCGGTCCTTCCTGATGTCAACTATTGGTTGACATCAACGCCCTGGACGCGGCTATGGGGGAGGGAGAGGCAGAGGCTGGGTGTTGCCCAGCGTTGGCGAACACATGCCGGGCGATGGTGCGGGCGGCGGCGGGTTGGGCGAGGCGCCGCAGGTTGGCGCGCCAGTGCCGCCAGAGCCGGGCGTCGTCGGCGAAAAGGCGTTCGAGCGCGGCGACGATTTCCTCCGGGGTCTGAGCGAGCGTGCCGGCCTCGTGGCGGCGGATAAGCTCGTAGTTGCCCTCCTCCTGGCCGGGCACGATCTGGCTGACAATCAGCGGGCACAGCGCGTTGATGGATTCCTGGGTGGTGGCGCCGCCGGCCTTGCTGATGGCGACATGGTGCGTCATGAGCAGCTCGGGAATGCGGTCGGTCCAGCCGAGCACCTCAGACCTGGCCGGGGCGCCGGCGGCCAGCGCGAGCAGTTCGCGACGCAGGCCTTCGTCGCGCCCCGCCGTGATGGTCAGCTGCCAGGCTGGATTTTGCAGCAGGGCGCGGGCGATGGCCAGGGCACGGGTGCGGCCGGTGTTGATCATGAACAGCACGCGGCGCGGATGCCCCGGGCCGGTGCCCGGCAAAGGCTCGGGTGGCACGAGGTGCGCCGGACGGTCGGCGAAGGCGAGCGCCACGGGAAAGCCGCTGACGTGAATCTTGTCCGCCGGCACGCCGCGGACGCGCAGAAAGGCCGCCGAGTCGGAGTCGGTCACAAACCAGCCCGCCGAGTCGGCGCGATACCAGAGCGAGTTGATGGTGAGCGCGTCGGTGATGACGGTGTGGTGCGGACAGAACACCCGGCCCTCGCGGCGCAGCTGATTGAGCAGCCAGCCATAAACCGGGTAGGTGGTGACGAGGGCGGCCGGTTGTTTTTCGGCGATGAGCCGGCCGAGCAGCCGGCGGTGACCGGCGAGGGAGCGGAATACCCACGGGGCGTGCGGCGATTCGTCGAGCCAGCGGTAGAGCCGGCTCCAGGCCTTGGGCGCGGCGTTGATGAGCTTGAGGTAACCGCGACGGGCGAGATGGTTGAACCGCGGGGCGCGCAGGGCGAAGAGGTCGATGAGCTCCGCGTCGATGCCCGGCTGTTCGTTGAAGGCGGCCTGCAGGGCCCGCGCCGCACTATTGTGACCTTCGCCGAAGCCGGCGGTGAGAATCAGGACCTTCGCCATGGCTCAGGCGAGGGCGGGCTGGTGCAGCGGCTCGTCGAACTCGTCGGCCGCGGCCGGCTCCGGGGCGAAGCGGGCCGCAAATTCCTTGTAGCTGACGAGCTCGAAGCGGCCGTCGTAATGCTCGACGATGGCGGTGAGCGACTCGACCCAATCGCCGGAGTTGAGGTAGTGGATGCCACCGATCAACTTGTCGGCCGGCGCATGGATGTGGCCGCAGATGACGCCGGTGCAGCCGCGCTCGCGGGCGAGGGCGGCGATCTGCTCCTCGAATTTGCCGATNNAAACTGACCGCCTGCTTGACCTTGGCCTTGATGGCCTGGCTGAGTGAAAAGTATTCCTTGCCGCGCAGACGGCGGAACCAGTTGTAGGCGCGATTGAGGCGCAGGAGCAGCGCGTAGCCCATGTCGCCGAGGTGGGCGAGGAAGACCATGTTCTTCACGACGCCGTCAAACACATCGCCATGGAGCACGAGGTAGCGTCCGCGCGGCGTCTCCAGAATGTGGTCCTCGACGAGATGGAGGTGCCCGAACTGCATGGGCAGGAGGCGGCCGATGAAATCATCGTGGTTGCCGCGGAGGTAGACGACCTCGGTGTCGCGCTTCTGGATCATCGTCAGCACGCGACGGACGAAACGTGTGTGGGCCTTGGTCCAGCGGCCGTCGCGCCTGAGGCGCCAGCCGTCGATGATGTCGCCGTTGAGGATGAGGCGGTCGCAGCGCACGTTTTTCAGGAAGTGCGTGACCTCCTCGGCCTTGCTGTGCGGCGTGCCAAGGTGGATGTCGGACAGGATGACGGAGCGGACGTGGAGTTTGCTCATGGGCAGGCGGCGTCGGTCAGTTTGGGATTGGTGATGCGACGGACGGGATCAGCCCGGGTGGTGCGGTGCTCGGCGGCGGCTTCCTCCAGGTCGGCGGCAAACTGCGCGACGACGTGGTCCCAGGAGCGGGCCGACACGGCCGCGGTGGCGCGGGCGCGCAGGCGCGCGACAAGCGCGGCGTCGGTGGCAAGGCGGACGGCGGCGGCGATGAAGGCGGACTCGCCGCCGAGCGGCACGAGGAGACCGTTTTCCCCGGAGCGCACGAGTTCGTGCGCGGCGGCGTAGTCGTAACCGGCAAAGGCGAGACCGCTGGCCAGCGCCTCAGCGGCGACATTGCCGTAGGTCTCGGACACACTGGCGTGCAGGTAAATGTCGGCCGAGGCGTAGTGGGCGGCGAGGACAGAGCGCGCGACGAAACCGGTGAAATGGACATAGGGCAGTTTCGCCGCCAGCTCGGCACGCAGCGGACCGTCGCCCACGACGACAAAGCGGCACCGCGGATTGGCGGCGCGCATGGCGTCGAAGGCGCGGATGACCAGCGCGTAGTTTTTTTCGCGGGCGAGGCGGCCGGCGTGCAGAACGACCGGGTCGGTCGCGGTGGCGCCCCACGCGAGGCGCTGTGCCGAATCGCGCCGGGCGGCGGTGAAGAGACCGGTGTCCACGCCGCGGGAAAGCACACGAAGGTTCCGGTAACCGTCGGCGGCCAGTTCGGCGCTAAGCTCGCGGGTCGGCGCGAAGGTGCGGAGGGTGCGGTTGTGGAAATGGCGCAGCCATTTCGCCGTGAGGGCAAACAACCACTCGAAGCGGTACTCGCGGGTGTAGTGGTGGAAATTGGTGTGGAACCCCGAGGTCACCGGCAGGCCGAGCAACCGGGCGGCGTTGAGCGCCGACCAGCCCAGCGGACCTTCCGTGGCGATGTGCACAAGGTCAGGGCGGGAAGAACGCCAGAGCCGGCGCAACCGGCCGCCCGCCGGCAGGCCGAAACGGAGCAGGGGATAGCCCGGGATGGGCAGGCCCGGCAGGAGGTGTTGCGTGACGGAACCGTCTACTTGGAGGGCCGGACCGCCCTTTTCGGCGCGCTGGCGCGGGCGGATGACCGTGACGTGGTGGCCGCGGCCGGCGAGGCCATGCGCGAGATGTCCCAGCGTCATGGCGACGCCGTTGATTTCCGGGGAATAGGTTTCGGTTACGAGGACAAGGTTCAATGATTTTGGCCCGGGTGGAGGCGACCTGCCAGCCGTCGAGCACAGGCCGAGCATGGCCGGGCCGGGTGAAGATCAGGTGTCGGCCGGGTGACAATTGTGCAAAACGCTCGGCCGCAACGCGGCGCTGACGCGTGAAATAGTGATTGCGCGGGCTTCGGGAAAGTTTCTAACGTCTTGCCTTTAAGTTGATGCAAACCCACGGGCCCAAGCGCATCTATACTCCGCAGTCCCTCGAATTCTGGTTCGGCCGCCTGGAGGTCGAATGGGAGGAGCAGTTTGACGCGGCCCAGGTCGAGCGCGGCCACGACATGTATCGCGACGGGGAGATCCGCGAAGTCGCGTTGGGAGCCCAGGATGCCATCATCCACCGCAAGGTGGAGAAAAAGGAGGAATACGCCGTGATCGAGTGGGAGGGTGACAGGCTCAAGGTCCGCTCCTCCTCGACCGATGTCCTGCTGGCCCACGCGATTGCCGTGGCGGGATTGCACGAGATCGAGGAGCTGCTGGTGGACGAGATGGCCGCGCTGTTGCCCGGCGCCCCGACGAAATCCAGCCCGGCCGGCAATGGCCTGCCCGCCACCGGCAACGGCATTGGCCAGCACGAGGCGGACAACGGGACCGGCAACGGCGCCCCCAAAGCCGACGCCCCGCCGCGCGACCTGCTGCTGAGCTTCACGACCAACAATGACGGCCTGGTTTTCCTCGCCTACTGGAAAAGCGGCCGCAGCCGCATCCCGGCGCTCGGCAATACCGTCAATCACCCGACCGCCACCGAGCGCGCCAAGCTCATCGCGCTGGCCACCTACGCTCGCAAGGCCCACTTCCGCTACAACCAGACCACGCACGCTTACGCGCTCGACGCGCTGGCCGACATCCCGGGTTTCCTGCGCGACCTGCTGCCCCATTGGAAAAAGCAGTTCGCCATCGAGCTGGATGTGAAGGTGAACATCATCAAGCAAGGCTCACGCGCCATCGAGATCGAGGCCGTGGCCGACCGGCGGGGAGATTCCGGCCTGAACCTCCGCTGGATCTTCCGGGCCGGGGAGAAGCTGCTCACCGACGAGCAGGCCGCCGCGCTGCTCAAGCACGGCCGTTCGCCGATGCTGCTGCCCGATCTCGGCATCGTCACGCTCACGCCCGAGAAACTGGAAGGCTACAACCAGTGGCGCCGCAACCTGGCCGACACCTCCGCCGCCGGCGAGATCCCGCCCTACCTGATTTTCTCCCTGTTCAACGACCACCGGATCAAGGTCACGCTCGGTGCCGAGATCGAGGCCTGGCGCCAGAAGGTGCTGACGCCGCCCGCCACGCCGCCGGAGCTGCCGGAATTTCTCCGTAACTACCAGCGTCGCGGCGTCGAGTGGATGCACCATCTCTGCGAGACCGAGTGCCACGGCCTGCTCGCCGACGAGATGGGTCTGGGCAAGACCGCCCAGGTCATCGCCCTGCTGCGCACCCGGCCGCTGTCGAGGCACCGGCACGTCGTCGTCTGCCCCGCCAGCGTCGTGCCGGTATGGCGCGAGGAGCTGGCGCGGTTCTACCCGGAGGCGAAGATCGACATCCTGAAATCCGGGAATGATTTCAAGACCAACAAGGCGCCGTGCATCTGGCTCGCCAGCTATACGCAGCTCCGCAAACACCGCGCGCTGCTCGAGACGACCGAGTTCGGCTACGCCGTGCTCGACGAGGGGCAGTTCATCAAGAACCCCGACGCCAAGGTCACGCAGGCCTGCTTCGCCATCCGGACGCAGCACCGCCTCGTGCTGACCGGCACACCGCTGGAGAACCGGCAGCTCGATCTCTGGTCCATCTTCCGCTACCTGCTGCCCGGTCTGCTCGGCTCCCGCGCGGGTTTCGAATCGGCGCTGGTCCAGGACCGCGAGCGCACGATGCACCGGCTGCGCCAGCAGGTGGCGCCGTTCATCCTGCGCCGCACCAAGAACGAAGTGGCGACCGAACTGCCGCCCAAGGTCGAGATGGACCTGCTCTGCCCGCTCTCCGATGTGCAGCGCGCCGAATACGCCCGCATCTGCACCGAGGGCCTGGCGCGCCTCGGCGAGGACATCGGCCTCGCGCTGCGCGAAAAATCCTTCGGCTTCCTCGCGCTGCTCACGCGCCTGCGGCAGGTCTGCTGCGACCCCGATCTGCTGCCGTGGATGAACTCCCCGCTGACGGACAGCGGCAAGCTGCAATTGCTCGTCGAGAAACTTGAAGAGGTGGTCGCGAGCGGCCACAAGGTCGTCATCTTTTCCCAGTTTGTGACGCTGCTCGACCGGGTGCGCACGGCGCTCGACGAGCATTATCCGGAGCTGCCGCGCTATGAGATCACCGGCATGACCGTGGACCGGCAGAAACCGGTGAAAGATTTCCAGTCGGCGGCGGGCGCGGCGGCGATGCTGGTCAGCCTGAAGGCCGCCGGCACGGGCATCACGCTGCACGCGGCGGATTACGTGTTCCTGCTCGACCCGTGGTGGAACCCGGCGGTGGAGGACCAGGCGATCGACCGGGTGCACCGCATCGGCCAGACGAACACGGTGTTCGTCTACCGCATGGTCACGGCCGGCACCATCGAGGAACGCATCCAGGCGCTGAAGTCCGAAAAGAAGCAGCTCTTCAACCTGGTGGTCGGCGGCCACTCCGGCGACTTCGAGTGGACCAAGCACTTCAGTTCATTGAACAGCCTCATCCAGCTCAGTGCGGTGGAGACCGGCGAGGCCGAGATGCTGAATGCGGCCGTGGCCGTTGTCCCACCGGCGCCGGAAAGATAGGGCGCACCGCCGAGGCTTCGCACTCGTCGCCGGCCCGGGGCGCCGGGCAAACAGGCAGGCTGTGGCGGAGCGGGCCGCTCCGCCCTGCCTCAAACCACGAAACGCGCCTTGTCAGCCACGTCCGGCGTGGCAGGTTGAAGGCATGAAAGAGATGGTGCCGCATTTCTATGAGCGCCTGTTGCGCCTGCTCCGTTGGCGGCTGTGGATCATCGAGAAGCTGCGGCCGTCGCCCTGGCAGGAAACATTGTGCTGGGCCGCGGTGGCGGGGGTGCTGGGCGCGCTGGCGGCGCTGGTGTTTCGGGGCGGGGTGGACCTGATCCACAGCCTGCTGACCGGGACGACCGACGGCATGGTGGATTCCTTCCGCGAACTCGCGTGGTGGCAAAGGCTCGGCATCCCGGCCGTGGGCGGGCTGATGGCGGGACTCGTGCTGCTGTTCGGCAAACGGCTGCATCCCGGGCAGAGTTCCACCGATTACATGGAGGCGATTTTGATTGGCAGCGGCCAGCTGCCGGTGCGGGCCAGCCTGGTGAAGAGCACGGCGGCGATGTTCTCCATCGCCTCGGGCGGTTCGATCGGGCGCGAGGGGCCGTTGGTGCAGCTCGCGGCGGTGGCGGCCTCGTGGCTCGGGGGCTGGCGCAAGATGTCGGCGCCGCAACAGCGCCTGCTGGTCGCGTGCGGGGCGGCGGCGGGCATCGCCTCGGCCTACAACGCCCCGATCGCAGGCTCGTTTTTCGTGGCCGAGATCATCCTGGGCACCATCGCCATGGAAAGCCTCGGGCCGCTGGCGGTGTCGGCGGTCGCGGCGACGCTGACCATGCGGGCGCTGTCGGTTGCGCATACCCTGTATGCGGTGCCGACGTTCACGCTGCATTCACTGTGGGAGATCGGACCCTTCGTGCTGCTCGGCCTGCTGGCCGGCACGGTGGCGCCGTGGTTCCTGCGCTCGCTGCGGACGGTGGAGGGCTGGTTTGCCCGCACCAAGCTGCCGGTGCCAGCCCGTCTCGCCCTCGGCGGCCTCATCGTGGGCGCGCTGGCGGTCTGGGTGCCCGAGGTCTGCGGCAACGGCTACAGTGTGGTGGTGGCGATCCTCAACGGTCAGCTGGTCTGGCTGGCGCTGGTGCTGGTGCTGGTGTGCAAGTGGGTCGCGACCGCCGCGTCGTTTGGCTCGGGTGCACCGGGCGGGGTGTTCACGCCGACGCTGTTCATGGGCGCGAGCTTGGGCTATTTGTTCGGCTTCGCCGTGCATGAGGTCTGGCCGGCCGGGGCCCATGATCCGCGGGCGTTTGCCCTTGTCGGCATGGGCGCTTTGCTGGCCGCCGCCAGCCACGCGCCGGTCATGGCGATCATCATGCTCTTCGAGATGACCCTGAGCTACGACATCATCATGCCGTTGATGCTGTGCAGCGTGATCGCGTATTACACGGCGCGCGGCATCGAAAACCAGTCGCTCTACAGCGAGGCGCTGCAGAAGAAGGCCGCGGAGGCGCCGGAGACGGTGCGTCTGCCCGGAGTGGTGGCCGACCTCGCGAAGCCGCAGGCTGCACCGGTGCAGCTGACCGCCCGGTTCGAGGAGATTGCGCGGCTCTTCCTGCAATCCCGGCATGAGGAAATCTATGTGACCACGCCCGAGGGTAATTATGCCGGCGCGATTTCGCTGCACGACATCAAGCCCTACCTGAGCGACGCGGCGGTCGCGGCGCATGTCATCGCGGGGGATTTGCTGCGGGACGATGTGCCGGCCGTATCGATGGGGGCGCCGCTGGCCGAGGCGTTGCGCAGCTTTGCGCAGCATGCGGGTCAGACCCTGCCGGCGGTCGAGCCGGACACCGGCCGGCTGGCCGGCGTGCTGGTGAAGAACGATCTGCTGCTCGCGCTCCTGGAAGGGCGCGGCGTGCCGGGGCACCTGGCGACGACGCACGCGGGCTGACGGGCAGGGGGCGGGAATCGCGGATTCCGCCGACGGACGGGTCTATTTGCCGCTTCGTCACACAGACGACACGGGACCGTAACAATCGGCTCCTAGTATCCCGCAGCGTTCCGGCCCAATCACCGGAATGTTTCCAACACCAGGCACAACCCTAGTCCGTTCCATCATGTTAAACCTTAAAACCAAACTGCTCGCCACGGCGGTCTTCCTGCTCGGAAGCACCCTGGCCGTCGCCCAAGACAGCGGCCCGCTGATCGAAGCACTACTTCGCAAGGGCATTCTCACCGACCAGGAGGCGGAGGATCTCCGCGCCGATCTGGCGAACAACAACACGGCCACGCTGGCTTCGACGTCCCTGACGCCGAACATGACCAAGCTGATCATCAACGGACGCATCCAGTATCAGTTTGCCGCCCTCGACACCGACATCAGCGGAACTGCGGCTGACCCCGCTTACGTGAACCACGCTTTCCTCCGCCGCGTGCGCCTGGGCATCAAGGCCAATTTCTCCAAAGGCTGGTCCTCGTTCATCAACTATGACTTCGGCAGCGCCAGCTTCGATGCCGCCTACGTCGAGAAGATATTCAACCCGACGTGGACCCTGCAGGCCGGCTACAAGAAGGCTCCCATCGGTTATGAGGAGTATTTCCTTTCCAGCGGCGCGCTGAAGGCCATCGAACGCTCGACGGTCACGCGTTACTTCGTCGAGAGCAACAACGGCCGGCGCCTGGGCGGTGGCAAATACCGCCAGGGTGTCTGGCTGCTGGGCAAGAACCCGAGCGGGCTGACTTGGGAGTTCGCCGTGACCAACCCGGAAGCCACCGGTGTGGCCGCGGGTGACACGATCACCACGGGAGCCGCGTCCAACAACAAATTCGCCTACTGGGCGAACGTCGGCTACAGCAAACCATTCGCCGAGCTGCAGGGCCTCTTCAAGACGGGCGCCTCCTACGGCTTCCTGCCCGACCAGGGCGGCAAGACCCTCGGCGTGGGCAACGACCTGACGGTCTGGTCCGTTTACGCGGACCTCCGCTACCGCCAGTTCTCGGTACTCGGCGAGTATTTCGGCTCGGACAACGAGAAGGGTGCCTCCGCCACCCTTGATTCGCAGTCCTCCGGCTACTGGCTCATGGGCACCTACCGCACTGGCGCTTTTGAGCCGGTCCTCCGCTACAGCTACACCGACTCCGACGGCCGCGGTATCCAAGCCGGCGACGGCATCCGTTCCGCGGCCTCCGGTGGCACGCACGACAAGCTCTCCGAGTGGTTCATCGGTGCCAACTGGTATATCCTCGGCAACGAGGCCAAGCACGAGGTCAAGCTCCAGGCCGGCTATCTCTTCGGTGAGTCGAAGGATATTCCCATCACGGGCGCTGCGGCCAAGGCCAACGTCCAGGGCTTCCGCTCGATGCTGCAGGTCAACTTCTAATTCCATCCCAACCGATTCTTCCTAATGAAAATCAACACCTCACTTAAACGCCTCGCCGTCGCCGCCGCTTTCACCGGCTGCGTCTGCTTGGCCAAGGCTCAGGCCATCAAGCTCGACGAGACCCTGCCGGCCTACCAGCCGGTCTCGGGTATCTCGGGCAAGCTGACCTCCATCGGCTCCGACACCTTGAACAACCTCATGACCTACTGGGCGGAGGAGTTCCAAAAGTTCTATCCGAACGTGAAGATCGAGGTCGAGGGCAAGGGCTCCTCCACCGCGCCGCCGGCGCTGATCGCGGGCACAGCCCAGCTCGGGCCGATGAGCCGGAAGATGAAGGCCGAGGAAGTCGACGCCTTCGAGAAGAAGTATGGCTACAAGCCCCGTCTCGTCGGGGTGGCCATCGACGCCCTCGCGGTCTACGTCAACAAGGACAACCCGATCCAGTCGATGACCATGCAGCAGGTGGACTCCATTTTCTCTTCCACGCGCAAGCGCGGCGGCCAGGACATCAAAACCTGGGGCGATCTCGGGCTGACCGGCGAATGGGCCACAAAGCCGATCTCGCTCTACGGCCGCAACAGCGCCTCGGGCACCTACGGTTTCTTCAAGGAAATCACCATGAAGAACGGTGACTACAAGGGTTCGGTCAAGGAGCAGCCCGGCTCCGCCTCGGTGGTGCAGGGCGTCGAGAACGAGCTCGGTGGTGTCGGTTATTCCGGCATCGGCTACAAGACCTCGGGCGTCAAGGCGCTCGCGATATCGGACAAGGCCGGTTCGGTCGAAGCGACCCAGACCAACGCGGAATCCTTCAAATATCCGATCGCCCGCTATCTCTACATCTACATC
>CXWL01020484.1_pt1 | contig 27224 bp, 24 predicted proteins | sample 590931 | NCBI WGS metagenome assembly CXWL01 (sample SAMEA3498368, study PRJEB10139) | groundwater metagenome | biome: water well; material: biofilm material | place: Germany | collected 2015-04-27 | reverse complement strand
CACCCAGCGTTCCCATATGGCGGTGGTTGTTGGTATTCTTCAGGCGCGGGTAGTCCACGCACAGCGCATCAAATTCGGTCACCAGTTGCGCCCAGGCAGCGTCGGCAGCAGCAGGCGGGTTCGTCCACGCCCCCACCTCGCGGCTCGACTTGTGATGGCGATACTGCTTGGGCGCAGAGCCGTGCGGCACCGCCTTTTCAATCTCGCTACGCATCGGGCCCAGGTTATCCGGCAGATCGCTGGCCACCAGCGTGGTCTTGCAGGCGATCATTCCGCACCCGATATCCACCCCCACTGCAGCGGGAATGATGGCCTTGATCGTAGGGATCACGCTACCGATGGTGGCACCAATACCGTAGTGCACATCGGGCATCACGGCCACGTGGCTGAACACAATCGGCAGCTTGGCCGCGTTCTCCAACTGGCGCTGCGCCTCGGCTTCCACCGGCACGCCCTTGGTCCACATCTTCACCGGCACACCGCCGGGTACGTTGAGTTGTTGGTAGTTCATTCTTTCTTCTTTCTTCTCTTCAACAAAAAGGATGACAAGTGCTTGTGAAATAGTTTTTCCGCCACTTGTTGCCAAGCTGGGGCTTGAACCCAGAACCCGCGTCTTGCGACGTGAGAGCGTTTGCACGCTGCGTTTACCTGTAGTTTCACGGGCATTCATCCAAAACCCATTTTTCTTTTGATCACCAGCAGCAACAAAATCGTTGAAATGGATACGTGCTCTACCTGACTGAGCTACGGTGCTGCAATGGGCTCGGGCACAAGCCCATTGCAGCACCGGCGGGAATCGAACCCGCGACCTCGGCATTAACAGTGCTGTAATTCCAACCGCATTTGCCACTGGCAATCAAAACTTCTTGCTCTCTCTACAAGAGCTTTCAAAAGCGCGACGAGATCGGTGAGATTTCATGTGCATGCAGTTTCCTGCGGTGCACATGGTCGGGGTCGAACCCGACAATTCCAATGTAATCCCACCAGCATTCGCGCTTTTGAAAACTCTCTTTTTTACCTTCTTCAAAAAGGGCCCCCGCCTGAGGACTAACAATTGGTGTGACGGATACAGTTTGGAATGTAATCACACCGGCATTCCTCAGGCGAAGACGCTCAACAAAACATCGAGTTATGGCTTACAAAGCCAGCTCGTCAATCACTCCGACCCAGTGGTCGGCTCCCAACGCACCGGCCGCGAACAGGGCCAGCACCTTCAACACCTCATCGGTAAAACCACCAATGTTCAAGATGTCAGACCGTTCCAGCGCCTGCGTATGGGCATAGGGCTGGATGTCGATACACGCCAACTTGGCTTGCGGGTTGCGTTGCTTGAACACCTCCCACTCACGCATGGTTTGCGTAGCACCGGCACGCTTGTTATCCATCCACGACTCGTTGTCCGACACCAGCACCACCAGATCCGCCTTGGCCTTGTTGGCATTCAGCAGGGCCAGCGGCGCCGAGCAGTTGGTTCCGCCTCCACCCACGGCTGCCAGCTTCTCCGCATTGGTCATCACCGAGTCACGGGGGTTCAGTGACAGGCTGACAACCTTTTGCTCGAACGGCAACACCGTGGTCGTCGGATTCTTGCGCAGCAGAGCCGCAGCCACCAAGGCAGCCACGTCAATGCAGCGCACCGCACTGGTTGCAGAACCACGGTGTCCAGACACCGCAGTGCTCATGGAACCCGAGACATCAGGACACACCACCACATCGCCCGCCAACTCCGGCACGTTCTTCAACGCAATTTCCATCGCATCTTGCAGTGCCTCACGCACTTGCTGAGGAACAGTCTCATCCGTAGCCTTGTACGCCGCCATCAACTGGTAGGGCAATACACGGGCTTTCTCAATGCTCTGCGCATCACGCAGTTTGGTGGCAATGGCCTTCTCAGCCTTGGTCGTACCAAACACACCGTGGCGTGCAAAAGTGTTCAGGTTCTGCCGCACCATCTGCCACGAGCCGATCTTTGCGATCTGCGTCCACTGGTCGGTGGTCAAATTCAAAGCGGTCAGCATCTGAAAAGGCACGTCCGGCGCCACGCCGCTACGGTCTTTTTTGTAGGCTTCAAAAGCACGCGTCGCCTCGGGCAACTGGTTCACATCAAAGTCACGGCCAATCAACCAGGCAAACCACGCGGCACGCCAGGCTTCAGCCGGCTTGGGGTGAACCATCTTCACCACATCGGCCAAGGACGGGCCGTTACCGACACTGGCGTTCAGCAATTGCTTTTCGCTTGCGTTGCACAACCAGGCCTGCACCAACTTCTTGGGACGTGAACCCAGTGACTTACGCCCCACCTGACCGCTACGCAGAATCTGCACCACGTTGCGCAACATCTTGCCGTTATCCACCACGCGGGGAAACGCCTGGGCAAACACAGCCACGTCACGCGTTGCCAACGATGCCAACAGCAGCGCAGGCATGTCTTTCATATGGCCGCGCGCACGGGCATAGATGGCAGTTTTGGCCACAAAGCCCACATCCACCTGGGCTGCCAACTCCAGCACTTTGTCCAATTGCTCGGCAGCACCGGCGTAGTACACGTTGTTCAGACAACCGGTTACGGCCAACTGCACCAGGGCATGCTTGGGTGCCAGGGCATACGCAACGCCACCCGCTTCATTGGCGGTGTTGGCGGCAGGCAAGAACTTGCCCTTGCTGCTTTGAAATAGATGTGTGTTTGCCATGTTCTTACTCCTTGTTTGCATTCACCGTTGTGGTGACAGGATATGTATTGCAGGCAACGTGCCAAGTCTGGCATTGAGATGAAACAATTTCTCAAGCCGTTGATTTAATTGGATATTGTTCTTCAATCGACAAGTCCCAACGAATCTCCAAGCAGATCCTTTTTAGATACTTATCTATTTGGCTAGTAAACTAGCCGAATGAATAGTCTCGTCGTCATCGGATTCCTAGGCACTCAACTCGATTCCGGCCTCAGCCCCACGCGCTGGGAGAAATGGCGGCCCACGGTATCGCTGGCGCAGCATGAAGACCTGGTTGTGGACCGGCTGGAGTTGTTTCACGACGCGCGCAGCGCGGCACTGGCGCGGCAGGTGCAAAGCGACTACGCGCAGTTATCCCCCAGCACCGAGGTAAAGCTGGTCGAGATGAACCTGGCCAACCCCTGGGACTTTGGCGAGGTCTACACCGCGCTATACGACTGGGCGGCGGCCTACCCGTTTGACACTAACCGCGAGACCTACCAGGCCCACATCACCACCGGCACCCACGTCGCGCAGATCTGTTTGTTTCTGCTGGTCGAGGCGCGCTTCATACCCGGCGTGCTGCTGCAAAGCGCACCGCCCAAGGGTCGCCAGGGCCGTGGCCCCGGCAGCCACGAGGTGATTGACCTGGACCTGTCGCGCTACGACGCCATCAACCAGCGCCTGCATGTGGCTCAGCAAGACGCCGTGGTTTTCTTGAAGAGCGGCATCGCCACCCGCAGTACGCGCTTCAACACGCTGATAGACGAGGTGGAGCGCGTCGCTGTGCAGAGCAAGGCGCCGATGCTGCTGACCGGCCCCACAGGCGCGGGCAAGTCCATGCTGGCGCGGCGCGTGTACGAGTTGAAGAAAACACGCCATCAGATCGACGGCGAGTTTGTCGAGGTGAACTGCGCCACGCTGCATGGCGACGGGGCCGGCTCCACGCTGTTTGGCCACAAAAAGGGCGCCTTCACCGGCGCCATCACCGACCGACCTGGCCTGCTGCGCACGGCGCATGGTGGGCTGTTGTTTCTGGATGAGATTGGCGAGCTGGGCCTGGACGAGCAGGCCATGCTGCTCAAGGCCGTGGAAGAGAAACGCTTTTTGCCCATGGGCGCGGACCGCGAGGCGCACAGCAACTTTCAACTCATAGCGGGCACCAACAAGGACTTGCGCCTGGAGATCAACGCGGGGCGCTTTCGCGAAGATTTATTCGCCCGTATCAACCTGTGGACGTACACCCTGCCCGGCCTAAGCCAGCGACGTGAAGACATTGAACCCAACATGGACCACCAACTTGCGCTAGCCGCGCAAGAGCTGGGCAAGCAGGTGCGTTTCACATCCGAGGCGCGCAGTGCCTACCTGCGTTTTGCCGCGGCGGTGGATGCAATTTGGCGCGGCAATTTTCGCGACCTGAGTGCCTCCATCACCCGGCTAGCGACATTGGCCGATCATGGACGCATTGGCATTGCATTGGTGAATGCAGAAATCCAGCGGCTGCGTTGGCAGTGGCAAACGCTGCCCACTCCGCCATCGGGTGCCAACCCAAGCCACACAGCGCTGCCCGCCCCGGCCCCGTCCAACCCGTCGCTGCTAGATCTATTGGGCGACAAGGCCGCCACACTGGACACCTTCGACCAGTTGCAACTCGAAGCCGTGCTGGTGGTCTGCCGCAAACACACCAGCATCAGCGATGCGGGGCGGGAGCTGTTCAACGTGTCGCGCCAACAACGCAGCGTCATCAACGATGCGGACCGTCTGCGCAAATACTTGCTGAAGTTTGACCTGCCCTGGGAAAAAGTCGTGGCCTGAGTGCCTCTACATGGCCACAAGTCGGGCGACACCCGGAGTCGGCCGTGAAGGCGATCATCAACGAGTGCGGGAAAGGCCAGGACCGACTGCCAAAGTACCGCAGATTGCGCGCCCCGTAGGCCCACTTCTTCAAACACTTCGCGGTAAATCGCTTCTTCGATCAATTCCCCGGCCTCCAGAAAGCGGGCCAAAGGGACGAAACGTACTGCCGACGCCTCGCACAGCTCACCACACATGATTTATCAAGGGTAATCTGCCCCAGACAGCCCGCTTCTCGACAATGAGTTGCGGTGCGATACTTGCACTTCGACCAGACAATTACACTTTTTGGCATATCTATAGCCGTGCGTTCGTTCGAATCGAGGAGTTGACCATGGGAACCTATCTGAGATTGATCAAGGGCATCGGGGCAATTGCGGTGCTGGCAGGGACGATTGCCGCTTGCACCGAGACTGCGCCCAAGGTCAGCGATTCGTCGTCCAGCGCGGCACCAAGCGGCACCGCCACCACTGGCACCGGCGTCAAGTCCGGTGCACCCAGCTTTGGCAACCCCTCACCCACGGCGGGAAGCTCCACTTCCGACAAGGCCAATGCCGCCGCTGACGCGGCGGCCTACAAAGAAATCGCCTACACCAATCGAAACAAGAAGGGCCCGGCCCTGGTGGTGATTCCGGGCGACATCAAGAGCGCGCATGCCACCTTCACCCAGAAGTTCACCGCCAACAACATCGCCGACTACGCCGAACTGGAGTTGTCGCAGGCCAACTTCCCGGTGCTGGAACGGGCCAACCTGGGCCCCTTGCTCAATGAGATCGCGCTCGCCTACAACCTGGGCAACGCGGCCAAGGCGCGCAAGACCATGCAGATCGGCAAGCTCAAAACCACCAAGTGGATCGTCAAGTTCGACATCCTGAAGGCCGAGCAGATCGCCGAAAACAAGAAGGGCTTTGACGGGCAGGCCATCGGTGGCCTGATCAGCAGCCTGGGTGGTAGCCGTGGCTCTTATGCGGCCGGCTCGGTGGTGGGTTCGGTGAAGAGCGGCGACGCCACCGGTGTGTGGTTGATCGGCATGCGCTACAAGATCATGAATGCCAACACTACCGAACAAGTGGCCCAAGGCTACAAGGAACTCAAGATGGAGGTGGGCGCCACCGCCAGCAGCGTGATGGGTATCTCGCAAAGCGCCAAGGGCGGTGTCGGCATGGACACCATGGTGCAGCGGCTGGTGCAAACCGCCGTGTGGGATATCGACGCCAAGTACAAGTGACCGGCGGGCGCGACGCCACGGGGCGGCGCCTGGCGTGGGTGCTGACCCTGACTGCGGGGATGATGGCCCAAGGTGCGTGGGCCAACCCCTACTACGATCCGGCCAAACCGCACCACACCCCCAAGGGTTTTCGCAACACTTACAACGGTGCGGTACACAAGCCGCTGGGGGATTTGGCGCGCTGGAAATGGGAGGCCCTGCTGGATGGGGCACCCAAAGCACCGCAAGCGCCCATACCGGTGGTAGCGCCTGACTTGGCGCTGATCACCGGCTACCAACGCACAGCCAGCGCGGCCGATGCCGTGTCGCCACCGGCGCTGACGTGGATTGGCCACGCTACCGCGCTGGTACAGGCCAATGGCCTGAATGTGCTGACCGACCCGATGTTCAGTGAACGCGCCGCGCCGGTGCAAATTGTGGGGCCTCGACGTGCCCAGCCGCCCGGTGTCGCGCTGGACGATCTACCCTTGATCGACGTGGTGGTGGTCTCGCACAACCACTATGACCACCTGGACCGTGCCAGCGTGGTGGCATTGGACCTCAAGGCCAAGGCCCAGGGGCACGGCACCCTGTTTTTGGTACCCCTCGGCCTCAAACCCTGGCTGGCCACGCTCGGCATCACCAACGTGGTTGAACTGGACTGGTGGCAACAGCACACCGTGCAGGGGGTTGAGTTTCACCTGACGCCGGTACAGCACTGGTCGGCCCGGGGGCTGGGCGATCAAAGCGAGACGCTGTGGGGCGCATGGGCCGTGTTGGGTCCCAATTTTCATTGGTATTTTGGTGGCGACGCCGCTTACAGCAAAGACATAGCCGACACCCGCGCGCGCCTTGCCAGTCGCCAAGGCGAGTCCCAGGGCGGCGGATTCGATCTCGCCTTGTTACCGGTGGGTGGCTACGCGCCACGTTGGTTCATGCGTGAACAACACATGAACCCGCAGGAGGCGCTGCAAGCACACCAGGATCTGGCGGCGCAACGCAGCGTCGGCATACACTGGGGAACCTTCATGCTGACCGACGAACCATTGGACCAGCCGCCTCTGGATTTGGCCGCCGCGAAGGCCGCCCTGGGTGTTGGCGACGACGCGTTTTTCGTATTGAAAATTGGTCAAACCCGGCAATTGCCAAGACGCCGGCCTTGAGGTCGGATCGCCGCCGCAATGGCCATGACCGCTTACTGGGTTTATCAATGAGACTGGCTGGTTTTGACATCTTCCCGCCCAATGACGCAACGCAGCGGGTGCGCTTGCGGCGCTTCTTTGTCGGCAGCGCGGCGCACGTGTTGAACCTGGCGTTCGTGCTGCTCTGCTGGGGCATGGGGTATTTGAGCGATGACATCGTTGCCACATATGCCAGCGTGGCGATTGCGTTCAACCTGATCGTCTACACCGTGATTCGCAGTGGGCTCAACCGAGGCTTCAAGGACCCGAGCCTGACCTTCTTCCAGATTTCGGTGCCGGCCATGCTGGGGCTGTATGTGATGTATTTCGCCGGGCTGGCACGCGGAGCGTTTCTGTTGATCGGGCTGGCGATGTTTTCGTTTGGCATGTTCCGCTTCAGAACGCGTGGCTTCATGACTCTGGCGGCCCTGATCCTGGCGGTGTATGCGCTGCTGATCGGGCTGCTGGCTCACTACCAGGGTGGCAGCATCAACCTCAAACTTGAGTTGCTGCTATGGGTGGCATTTGCCATGACTCTGGGCCAGTTCAGTTTCCTGGCGGGCATGGTCGATGCGCTGCGCCGCAACGTGGGCGACAAGAATCAGCAGTTGGCCAAGCAAAACGCCGAGCTGCAAACGGCTCTGCAACGCATCCACGACATGGCGATCCGCGACGAGCTGACCGGCGTTTACAACCGGCGCTTCCTGATGGAACGCATCACCGAGGAGTCGACGCGCTGCATCCGCAGCGGTTCGGTCTTTTGCCTTTGCATGCTCGACATCGACTACTTCAAGCAGGTCAATGACACCTACGGTCACCTCGGCGGCGACAACGTGCTTCGCAGCGTGGCGACTACCGCCGCCCAGGCGCTGCGCCAGGCCGACCTGTTCGGTCGCTACGGTGGCGAAGAATTCGTTCTGCTACTGAACGACACCACGCTCGAGGGCGCGATGGTCACGGCTGAGCGCTTGCGCGGCCAGATCGAGAACCTGCGCTTCGATGACATCGCACCGGAACTGCGCGTGACGATCTCGCTTGGCGTGGCCGAGCACGTTCGCAAGGCCGATGCCGCAACCACGCTGCAGCGGGCCGACGCTGCGCTGTACCGCGCCAAGGAAAGCGGCAGAAACCGCAGCGTCGGCGCGCCAACTCTCGATGCACCGACTCCATCCGTTACACCCCCGCCGTGGCACTGATCAACGCCTGACAGTGTTGCTCGCATCTAGCCAGGCTTGCGCCCCAGATCCCTGGCCTGTTCTAACCACTTCGCGCGCCGCGCAGGCGCTGCCCCATGCACCGGCGCGAACTCGCTGATACGCGTGGTGGCAACGCCGCAGAAGCCAAGGATGGTGTGACGCATCTGGTTGTGACCAGGCCGGTGCCACCGCCAGCGGTAGTACCAGCCCGGCGTGTCCATCGTCACCAGCAANNGCGGTTGCCATGGTGCAGGATGGGGTCGAACACCAGCGCCCGCAGGTCCAGGCGACGTAGCTCGCAAGCGGTATCACGCACGCCCGCCTCGAAGGCATCGGCCAAGGCGTGGCACAGGCTGTCGCCGCTGGGGTGGGCCTGGATGAGGAGTATCTTCTTCATGGGGCGAGGACTCCCGGTTCCGTTGCGGTGGTTAATGTGTCCAATGGTAACTTATCATGTGACCACTGTCAACATTGGTTTTTCAGAGCCCTACAATCAGACCATGACGACCCCCGCAGCGCTGCCCGCCAGGACCCGTTACCACCACGGTGATTTGCGCAACGCCCTAGTTGATCAGGCGGTTACCTTGATTGCCGCGCAGGGTGATGTCAACTTCAGCTTGCGCGATCTGGCCAGCCGCATTGGGGTGAGTCATGCTGCCGTGTACCGGCACTTTGCCGACAAGACGGCGCTGCTCAATGCCGTGGCGGTGCGTGGCTTCGCCCTGCTGGCCCAGGCGGTCCACGCCGCCGGTGAAGGCTGGGACCATGACCCGGCGCGGCAACTGGCGCGCCAGGGTGCGGCCTACGTCAACATGGCAACGCGCCACCCCGGTCACTTCGCGGCCATGTTTGCGCCGCAGATCAACCAATCCGGCCAAGCGGTCGAAGTGCAGGCGGCCGCCGAGGCCGCGTACCTGCCACTGGTGCACAGCGTGATGCGTCGCCTGAAAGCCCGCGAAGCAAGCGAACCGTCGGTACAGACCGAAGCCTTGCGTTGCTGGGCCCTGGTGCATGGCCTGGCGTGCCTGCAACTCAGCGGCAACCTGACGGCCTGCCTAGGTCGCGATGTGGCGGCCGCATCGGCGTCGACCCTGCAGGACCTGGTCACTGGACTGCTGCTGCCCGCCAAACGGTCATAGCGATGGGCGGAGCTCGCGCTGGGTGTCAGCTTGCGCGTCGTCGCGCCTTGGCCAGTTCCCATTGGCGTTGCCGCTCGCGCGCACCGTCCTTCTGGGCATCGGTGGTGGTGGCATGGCAGCGTGAGCAACTCACGCCCACTTCATACAAGGGTGACTGCGGGTCGCCCTCGGGCAGTGGCTGGCGACAGGCGCGGCACAGCGCGTGCTGGCCCGGATTGAGACGATGGTCCACCGAGACCCGCTCGTCGAACACAAAACACTCGCCCCGCCACAGGCTGTCTTCAGGCGCCACGGTCTCCAGGTACTTCAGGATGCCGCCTTCCAGGTGGTAGACCTCGTCGAAACCCCGTGAGCGCAGCAAGGCGGTGGACTTTTCGCAGCGGATGCCACCGGTGCAAAACATTGCCACCTTGGGCTTCTTGCCTGAGGCCGGATGCAGCGCTGGCGCGTCGGCAGCCCATGGCGGCAATTCGCAGAACGTCTTGATGTGCGGATTGATGGCGCCGGCAAAACTGCCAATCGCCACTTCGTATTCATTGCGCGTGTCCACCAGCACCACCTCGGGGTCTTGAATCAGTTGATTCCAATCCGCTGGTTTGACATAGGTACCCACTGTTTTGGTGGGGTCCAGTCCGGCCACCCGCAGTGTGACGATTTCGGGTTTGATGCGCACCTTCATCCGGTTGAAGGGCGGTGTGGATGCCCATGCTTCCTTGTGCTGCAGATCGCTCAGGCGTGAATCACGCCGCAGCCACGCCAGCACGGCACGCACGCCTTGCTCTGGCCCGGCAATAGTGCTGTTGATGCCCTCGGGGGCCAACAGGATGGTGCCCTTGACGGCATTGTCAACGCAACAGGTGAGCAAGGGGGACTTGAGTTCCGCGCAGTCCGGCAGGGCAACAAACTTGTAGAAGGCGGCGGTCAAAAAGTCAGGCATGAATCAGGCGGTGAAGGCAATGCTTCGACTATAGGCGCCTGGCACAAGCCACGGTTGTGCGCTCGCCGATGCCATCACAAACCGGNNACAATGCACCTTTTGAGGACTGCGCAAGTTAGTGGAAACCCTTGTTTTAGATCAAACTTGGATCAAGGAGCCAGTCCTAGAATTCGCCCGGTGCGTTACAGAATCCGAACCGGTTTTGAAGGGCTGGTGGTGGGTAGCGTCAATGAGAACTCCACCACGGAACTCAAGCATGAACATCTCCAGTGCCCTGGTGCACGCGCACCCCGACAACGCCACCGCGGTCGCACAGCGCCTGACTGCGCTACCGGGGGTTGAAGTTCACGGCATCTCCCCGGAAGGCAAGCTCATAGTCACGATCGAGTCCGATGACGATGACAGCACGCTTGCCACCTACACCCGCATCGGGCAGCTCGAAGGCGTGCTGGCTGCTGCCCTGATCTACAACCATTCCGAATCCGAAACCTGAGACCTTTGCGGGACAGACCGTGGGCGCGCAGCGGCGAGCTCTGTCCTCAACACTTTAAGGAGAACTGAGATGACAACGACACGGCGTGACTTCATCAAATCCAACGCGATTGCCGCGGCAGCCACCACCGCGGGCATGAGCCTGCCGGCGGCCGTCATGGCCGCGGTCCCCCAGGGCGCCGATGGCGTGCGCTGGGACAAAGGCGCCTGTCGCTACTGCGGCACTGGCTGCGGCGTGCTGGTAGGCACCAAGGATGGCAAGATCGTGGCCACGCAGGGTGACCCCGACGCGCCGGTCAACCGTGGTTTGAATTGCATCAAGGGTTATTTCCTGTCCAAGATCCAGTATGGCAAGGACCGCCTAACGCAGCCGCTGTTGCGCATGAAGGATGGCAAGTTCGACAAGAACGGCGAGTTTGCGCCCATCACCTGGACGCAAGCCTTCGACATCATGGAAGAAAAGGCCAAGGCCGCGCTCAAGAAGGGTGGGCCACGCAACATCGCGATGTTTGGCTCGGGCCAATGGACCATCTGGGAAGGCTATGCCGCCGCCAAGCTGATGAAGGCCGGCTTTCTGACCAACAACCTGGACCCGAATGCGCGCCATTGCATGGCCTCGGCCGTGGCCGGCTTCATGCGCACCTTCGGCATCGACGAGCCGATGGGCTGCTACGACGACATCGAGCACGCCGACGCCTTCGTGTTGTGGGGCTCCAACATGGCCGAGATGCACCCCATTTTGTGGTCGCGCCTGACCGACCGTCGCCTGACCGCCAAACACGTCAAGGTGCATGTCTTGTCCACCTTCACGCACCGCTCGTGCGAGCTGGCCGACAACGAGCTGATCTTCAAGCCGCAGTCGGACCTGGCGATCCTCAACTACATCTGCAACTACATCATCCAGAACAACGCGGTCAACGAGGACTTCGTCAAGAAGCACGTGGGCTTCTTCAAGGGTGTGACCGACATCGGATACGGCCTGCGCCCGAATCACCCACTGGAAAAAGTGGCCATGAACAATGGCTACCCCGGCGAAGACGGCAAACCAAAGGGCGATCCGGGCAAGCACAGCCCGATCACGTTCGACGACTTCAAGGCCTTTGTGGCCGAGTACACGGTGGACAAGGCGCACGAAATCTCCGGTGTGCCCAAGGACAAACTCGAAGCTTTGGCCCGGGCCTATGCCGACCCGAAGACCAAGGTCACCAGCTTCTGGACCATGGGCTTCAACCAGCACACGCGCGGCACCTGGGTCAACAACATGATCTACAACGTGCACTTGCTGGTGGGCAAGATCTCGGAGCCGGGCAACAGCCCGTTCTCGCTGACCGGCCAACCCTCCGCCTGCGGCACCGCGCGTGAAGTGGGGACCTTCTCCCACCGCCTGCCGGCCGACATGGTGGTGATGAACCCCAAGCACCGCGAGTTGTCCGAGAAGCTGTGGAAGTTGCCCGCTGGCGTGTTGCCCGACTGGATTGGTGCCCATGCGGTGGCCCAGAGCCGGCTGCTGAAAGACGGCAAGATCAACTTCTACTGGACCACGACCACCAACAACATGCAGGCCGGGCCCAACATCAACGGCGAGATCTATCCTGGGTGGCGCAACCCGGACAACTTCGTGGTGGTGTCCGACGCCTACCCGACCGTGTCCGCCGTGTCGGCCGATCTGATTCTGCCGTCCGCCATGTGGACCGAGAAGGAAGGCGCCTACGGCAACGCCGAGCGCCGCACCCAGTTCTGGCGCCAGCAGGTCAAGGCACCGGGCGACGCCAAGTCGGACCTGTGGCAGTACACCGAGTTCTCCAAGCGCTTCAAGACCGATGAGGTCTGGCCCGCCGCGATTCTGGAGAAGAACCCCGAGTACAAAGGCAAGACCTTATATGAGGTGCTGTACGCCAACGGTCAGGTCAACAAGTTCCCGCTCAGCGACACCGCCAAGGGCTTCGACAACGACGAGTCGAAAGCCTATGGCTACTACCTGCAGAAGGGTCTGTTCGAAGAGTACGCCGCCTTTGGTCGCGGTCATGCCCACGATCTGGCACCGTTCGACACCTACCACAAGGCACGTGGCCTGCGCTGGCCGGTGGTCGACGGCAAGGAGACCTTGTGGCGCTTCCGCGAGGGTTACGACCCCTACGTCAAGGCCGGTGAAGGTGTCAAGTTCTACGGCTACCCTGACGGCAAGGCCAAGATATTCGCCCTGCCCTACCAGCCAGCCGCCGAGATGCCGGACGCCGAGTACGACCTCTGGCTGGGCACTGGCCGCGTGCTGGAGCACTGGCACACCGGCTCGATGACGCGGCGTGTGCCCGAGCTCTACAAGGCGGTGCCGGATGCGGTGGTCTTCATGCATCCCGATGATGCCAAGAAGCGTGGTCTGCAACGCAATGACGTGGTCAAGGTCAGCAGCCGGCGCGGCGAGATTCAGTTGCGTGTCGAGACCAAGGGCCGCAACAAGATGCCGGTGGGCATGGTCTTTGTGCCCTTCTTCGATGAACACCGCCTGGTCAACAAGCTGACGCTGGACGCCACTTGCCCGATCTCGAAAGAGACCGACTTCAAGAAGTGCGCGGTCAAGGTGGTCAAGGTCTGATTGACCCGATGGCCCCGGTCCGATCCGCCAGTGCACGCCGCCAGTTCATCTTCGACAGTGCGAAGATGGCCTGTGGCGTGGGCATGCTCGGGCTTGGGCTGGGCCTGTATGCCAACAAATCGGCGGCGCTGCCCGCCACGGCGCTGCGCCCGCCCGGCGCCCTGGCGGAGGCCAGGTTCCTGGGCGCCTGCATACGCTGCGGCCTGTGCGTGCGCGACTGCCCCTACCACACGCTCGACCTGGCCAAACCCGAGGCGCCGGTGGCCAGCGGTACGCCCTACTTCACCGCACGCAGCATCCCGTGCGAGATGTGCGAGGACATCCCCTGTGTCAAAGCCTGCCCCACCGGCGCGCTCGACCATGGTCTGACGGACATCAACAAGGCAAAAATGGGTGTGGCGGTGTTGATCGACCACGAATCCTGCCTCAACTTTTTGGGCTTGCGTTGCGATGTGTGTTACCGCGTCTGCCCGGTGATCGACAAGGCCATCACGCTGGACATGGTGCCCAACCTGCGCACCGGGCGCCACGCCATGTTCTTGCCCACCGTGCACTCTGACGCCTGCACCGGCTGCGGCAAGTGCGAGAAGTCCTGCGTGCTGGAAGAGGCCGCCATCCGCGTCCTGCCACCCAAACTTGCAAAAGGCAAACTCAGCCCGCACTACCGCATCGGCTGGGATGAGAAGAAGAAGGCCGGCGGCTCCCTGATCGAAGAACAGATCGACTTGCCCGACCGCATGCCGCAGGGCATGCAGTTGCCCAACCATTACGATCCGGGCAGCCATCCGGCTAGCGCAGCCAGCACCGCCAACCCACCCGCCGCGCCGATGGGGATGCCAGGCGCCAAGGCCGGCCCGGTGCCCAGCAAATTCCCGGGACTGGGTGATTGAACATGGTCAAGCCAAGCACCGCCCCCTACGCAGGCTTCGACGCCATCGCCAGCAAAGGTTGGTTGCCCGCGCACAAATGGCTACTGCTGCGCCGGTTGTCGCAGCTCGGCATCCTGGTGTTGTTCCTGATTGGTCCGTTGGCGGGGGTCTGGATCGTCAAGGGCAATCTGAACTTCAGCTACACGCTGGGCGTGCTACCGCTGACCGATCTGTTTGTCGGCGCCCAGACCCTGGCCACCGGCCATCTGCCCGCGAAGCTGGGCCTGATTGGCCTGGTCATCGTGCTGGTGTTCTATCTGCTGGTGGGTGGGCGCAGCTACTGCGCCTGGGTCTGTCCCATCAACCCGGTGACCGATGCCGCCCATTGGCTGCGCACGCGTCTGGGCATCCAGACCAGCGCCCACGTATCGAGCAAAACCCGTTTCTGGCTACTGGGCATGTCGCTGCTGTTGTCAGCCCTGACCGGCACCTTGGCCTGGGAGCTCATCAACCCGATCTCGATGCTGCACCGTGGCCTGATATTTGGCATGGGTGCAGCCTGGATGGTTGTGCTGATGATCTTTCTGCTTGACCTGTTCGTGATGAAACGCGGGTGGTGCAGCCACTTGTGCCCGACCGGCGCCGCCTACAGCCTGCTTGGCCGCGCCAGCGTGGTTCGCGTCACGGCCGCCCAGCGCGAGGCCTGCAATGATTGCATGGACTGCTACCAGGTCTGTCCAGAGCCCAAGGTGATCCGACCGGCGCTCAAGGGCGCAGCCACGGGCGCGAGTCCGGTCATCCTGTCCGAACAGTGCACCAACTGTGGTCGCTGCATCGACGTCTGCGCCAAGGATGTCTTTGGCTTTGCCACGCGATTCAATAACCCGGCTTCACCGCCATCCGCTATCCAGTCAACTTCTTAAAGAGGAGCGCTTACCATGAAAAAACCTTCGACTCTGACTCTCGCCACCCTGCTGGCAGCGGCAGCCTGGGCGCTCTGGGCGCCCGTGGCACTCGCCGTCGATGCGCCCAAGTCGATGCGCGGCGCGGACGTGAACGCCGCCGACGCGGCGGCCGACACCAAACCCTGGGCCGGCAAACGCCCCGGCACGCAACCCCTGGTGGCACGCACCTTTTCGACCCAACCGCCGGTGATTCCGCACGCGGTGGAGAACTTCGACGAAATCACGCTCGAAGAAAACCAGTGCCTGAGCTGCCATGGCATCGACGTTTACAAGAAGAAGAACGCCCCGGTAATTGGCGACAGCCACTTTATTGATCGCGAAGGCAAAAAGCTGGCCACCGCCTCCGCCGCGCGCCACAACTGCATGCAGTGTCACGTGCCCCAGGTGGACGCGCCCCCGTTGGTGGGCAACGCCTTTCAGGGCGATGTAGTACCGGACAAGGCGGCCAAGAAGTAGTCGGCATACTCGCCCCGAGCGCCAACAACCTGGTGATCGACAAGGTTTGCTGCGGCGCGCAAGTCCGCAGCCGGCGCAGTGACTCGCTGGCTGCGCCCGGCCCGCGAAGAGCTACTCATCGAGCGCGCGCGTGATAGGTGTTGTCTCAACTGATCGCCCATGGACGACGGCTGCAATGCCAATCGTTCTCCGCGGGAAACATGACAGAATCCGTTGCCGCGAACGTGCGGCAGGCATTCGGCATGAAAGGGAGATATGACCGTAAGAAAACTCAGCGCGCGGATCTTGTTCTTTGCAGCACTCGTACTTGGATCTGCGTCCACGCCTGTGCTGGCCGCCGATCCACCGACTTACGCCTTTTTGTCGCTGGTTGGAGACAAGTTGGAGATCGTCGTCAAGGAAGGCGCTATCGGCTCCAACCTCGACCGCAACCGACATGAGGAACCCATCGCGATCAAGGACGACATGTTTGATGGAGTAGCGGTCAGTGTGGCGGCCCAGGCCATCGCCAAACTGGTACCTGGCGCACAGATGACGGCCCTGAACACACGCAGTCCGGCGCTGTTTCAAGATCAACAAGTTCTATTTCAGATCAAAGGCGACGAAGTGAGCCTGCCCGATGCCATCCGCAGCGCGCTGGCGGCTGAGAAAGCCACCCATCTGGTCCTGCTCACCAAGCAACCTGGGCGGACCAAGGTGCAGTTCCTGGCTCGCGGATCCGACACAGGTCGACTGGAAGGTCTCGGCTTGTACGTAGATGGCTCTACCCGGCTCCGCGAAATCAACTCCGGTAAGGAAGGCCAAGGATTCATCGCACCTTACTTCTACGCCAGGATTGCCTTGATTGACGTGGCACGATCCAAAGTGATCAAGACACTTCCGATCACGGCCACTTCAATTTTGTCGACCGTGAACGAGGAGGCTGGGAGTAGAAATCCATGGACAACCTTGACGCTGGAACAAAAGATAAATGCCGTGCGCCATCTCATCGAGTCGGAAATGACCCGCGCTGTCCCACTGCTGCTCAGAACCGACTGACCAACCGGTCGCAAAGACCCAGGGCAACGCTGGCGTGGCGCGCGCAGTGCCCCGACGCCGAGATGTCTCCCGGACGCGGTCAACGCACACCTACATCAAGCCCAATACCGGGTAGCGCCGCCACTCGGGCTCGGCGTGGCGCTGGCAGGCGGCGTAGATGGCTTGAAGCAGCGCCTGCTGGTCAGACAGCTTGTCCGGGTTGTGCGCCTTCCAGGTCTCGAAGTGATCACGAAGGGCTGGCTCGACTTGCAGCATCTCCAGCGCGGTATCCTCAAACACGTAGTCCGAGAAGGCTTCCTTCTTCTCCAGGATGCTGTTGAAAAACCCCCAACGAAAAAAGCTGTCATGCGCCTGCGGCTCCAGCGTCTCCACCGCATAACGCGCGTTGGGTTGGTCCAGGCGCACCAACACATCCCCGGCGCGCGCCTGCACGGTCACCGGATGGCTGCTCAGCCGAACCTGATCGTGAAACAGATGGCCCTCGTAGGACTCGGGACGGGACACCACCTCGTCGATGTAGTAGGCCAGGCCATGCACGCTTTGGTCTGACGGCAGACGGTCCAGGGCCACACCATTCCACTGCAGGCGCTCAATCACTTCGCGCCAGGCTTGGGGAATCAGGTAGCTTTTGGGCGTGGCCACGATCTGATCGGCCACACAGCGGTTGAACCAGGGGATATCGCGCTCCCAGGGTTGGCTGCGGTCGTAGGCCAGACGGCTGTAGGTCCCCAGTTTGCTCGGTCGCTGCACCGCCGCAAAGCCCTTGAAGCGAAAGGCCGACGGCTGGCTGTAATCAGGTTTCCACGACACCGGCCAACGCCGCCGCGTCAGCGCCGCCTGCCGGGCCGCGCGACGCAGGGCTTGGATGGGCGCCGCATGGTCCACCGCAAACGCCAACACCACCTCCACCAGCGCCCGCATGGCCGCGTAGCGGTCTGCAAAGGGCTTGAGCATGTGCGTCTCGGGCATGAACCCGAAGGTGTGGTGCAGGGCAGCGTAACCAGTGGAAAAACGCGGCACTTCCAGAAAGTCCTCGATGCCGTCATCGGGCGTGATCTTGACCGGGTTCACATAGGGGCAGGTCGGCCAGCCGCGCTGATCCATGGCCTGGTAAATGGCCGGCAGCATGGTGTCCAGCAGAAACGGCCCCAGCCCATCGCCCAGCTTGTCGGCTTGGGTGTGAATCAGCGTCATGGTGAACTGGTAATCGGCGCCATTGGAGGTGTGGGTATCGACCATCACATCCGGGTCCCACACGGTGAAGAAGCGGTTGAACACCTGGGCGGCCAGGCTGTCGCACTTGATGAAGTCGCGGTTCAAGTCGAGGTTGCGGCCGTTGGCGCGAAAACCAAACTGCTCCGGCCCCAACTGGTTGACACGTGAACTGGCCTCGCGGTTCAGACAACCATCGACGTTGTAGACCGGGATGAACAGGAACACCGTGTCGCCCAGGGCCGCCAGGCGCTGCGGCTGGGTGCAGAAGTCCCGCACCAGCGCCATGCAGGCGTCAATGCCCTCGGGCTCGCCGGGATGGATGCCATTGTTGTTGAAGAACACTGGCCGGCCGGCCCGCTTGATCGAGGCACGGTCCAACACACCGTCGCTGCTGACGACACCGGCGTGTATCGGCAACCCATTGTCCGAGGTACCGATCTGAAAAAATCTGAGCACCCTCGGAAAGTCGGCCGCCAGGCGTTCGTAGAACGCAATGCATTCGCGCCACTCGGTGGTCTGGTTCTGGTTGCCGCGTTCGAACGGCGTCAACAATAGGGCGTGTGGATCGGTCATGATGGCAGCAGCCTGCGCAGGCNNTCGTAGTCAATGAAGCCAATGCGGTAGTCGCCTGGCAAAGCCTCGCTGGTGTAGCGCTGGGCGTAGGCAATCAGGTCGGACGCGTGGGCAGGCACGAAGTCTTCGGTGTAGAACTTCAGAAGTTCGCTGAGCCAGACCGTACGCGTGGCATGGTCCACCCGCAGATTGGTGGCACGGGCAAAGAAGCGACGGGTCTCGTGCTCCAGTTCCTGCTCCAAGCGCTGCGCCGTGAAGGCGCGCTGCGGCAATTGCGGGCAGGCGCGCGCCGAGCAGTTCAGGGCGAAGTGCACGCGTGGCTCGCCGAGCTTGCGGATGAGATCGTTCTCAAAGGCCTGGAGCGATAGCGTGTTGCCGCCAATGGTGAACTTGCGCAACACAAAGAAGCGCAGCTTGGCCCAGCCCTCGTGCGAAGCCGGGATGCCTGATGCAATCACGTTGTACATGGACAGGGCGTTGTAGGCGTTGATCAGCTGCGCCAGACGCGCCTGCGGGCTGGGTGCCAGGTCCGTCGGCGTGGCCGCGATCACCCGCACATAGGTCTGTAGCGCCCCAATGCCCGCGCCACTGGTGTCATCTCGCAGGCCGGCGAAGTCAACCTCGCCCTGCCCGTTGACGTGCCGCTGCAGCACTTGGTTGTAGCCAGCCTCGGCTTGCGCCAACGTGAGCGCGATCGAAGCGCCCGCGCCCACGCTCTCAACACCCCGGGGTACTTGCACCACCGTGCTGCAGGCGCACAGCAGCAGCGCCAGGCCCGCCCCACACCAGCGGCGCCAGGCCTGGAACATGGCCTGGAACATGGCCTGGTTTTGCCGGCGCGCTGAATCTCGGCTCGGGCATGAGTTATGGGTGATTCTGGTCATCTTGGTCGTGCTCCTGTTTGGGCTCGTCACAGACTGGGTTCGGGCTCGGCTTGGCGTGCGGGGTTGGCAGCGACCGCCCTTCGGCGCTGCCGCGCTGCCTCGCGCGGTCGGCCCTTGAGCCATTTCAGGGGAATGCGTACTTCCCCGTTGGCATCCGGCGCTAGCGCCAACGGTTGCCAGGTTTTGCCGCTGGCCAGTCGAATCGGCTTGAGCAGGTGAGCATCGCGCTGCGCGTTGTAGGCACACATTGACAGCGGGCCATCGACCGTGGCGGCCAGGAAGACACAGGCGTCCAGGCGCTCGGCATCGAGACCACAGGCGTCCATGAAGTTGTGCGTGAAGAACGATATCTTGCGTACCGCTGGCGCGCGCCAACCGCGGCCAATCCATTGGTCGCGGCTCTGCCACAGCCAGCGTCCGAGTTGGCGCGCCAGGTCGCCCCACAACCGCGGCTGGCTCAGCACCGCCCGCGCCAACGCCCAGGCTGCGGCAGAGCTCTGGCCGCGCTCGAGCGCCACCGTGGCCGTGTCACGCATCACACGCGCCGCCAAGGCGCCATCGGCCAGGGCATCGATGCGCTGCGCGCCCACCGTCAGCAGCATGGCATAGCGGTTGCACGCACGGTGGCCGCCGTGCAGGGCGTCGAAGTTGAGCGCAACGCCCGCACCCTGCGCAATGGCGGCGCAAACCGAAGCCTGCGTCACATTGACCAGGTCGCGCCCCGCCAGCGTCCCTCGGCCGGTGTCAGCGCCGAGCTGAAACGACGCAAAACGCACCACATCGTTATGGCACACAAAGAAGTCGGCCAGCGCAGCCACTTCGTGCATGTTGCCCGCAAACACCGTGGTGTTGAACAGCACCGAGAGCGGCAGACCACGCGCCATCTCGATACAGCGCCGACGCGCGCTGTTGAGCGCGGCCTCGCTGGCGTAGCCGGGGCGCTGCTGCGTCATATCCACATGAAACGCCACATCATTGAGGCCGTCTTGAGCCAGCTCACGCAGCCAGTCGCGGTCCAGCAGGATGCCGTTGGTCAGCAAGGACGCACGCAAGCCGCGCGAGCGCACGTAACGCACGATGCACGACAACTCGGCGCGATCACGCAGCGTCGGGTCCCCACCAGAGATCTGCACGTCGGTGTTGGGGCCAAATTGCAGCGCGACCTCATCGATACGCCGATACAGGTCCTCCAGCGGGATGTCCCGCACGGCTTCGGCACTATCTGACAGGTAGCACAGCGTGCAATCCAAGTTGCAGCGCTGGGTGATTTCCAGTGACACGCAACCAATGGCCCAGCGGCGCCCCGCGGCCTGGGCGCCCGACCACTGCCCATTGCGCTGCATGCGCTGGGCCAGGCGCTCTAGTCGTTGGGTCTGAGTCTGGGGTGCGGGCAGGTTCAATGGTGGATGCATTGCTAGCTTGGTCGCCGCACAGGCAAAGACCTTACAGCGCCACACCGCTACCTGTCGCGGCGCTGGCCACCATCGCCCCAGCCGTACCCAAGGCAACGAGCCGTCAAGCCCACGCCATGTGCACTTGCAGCAGTTGTGAAGGGACGCTGGGATCGTCGGCGTCGGTGACCAGGCCGAGCACCAGATGATCGCCTCGCACCAGCACGGAAATTCCTTCAACCTTGGGGGCACCGTGCAAGCCCCGCATTTGCCGCAAGACGCCATCCGGCCCGACCACCCCCACGGCCGAACCGGCACAAGCACCATCGAAGTAGCTGTCGTCGGTGTTCTCCGCCACGGCGCAAAACACCCAGGCGCCCCCCGGCAGTGCGGCGGCATCGGTCAACCCCAATGGCACTCCGTGCACCTGCCCCAGTTCGACAACTTGCACGCTCTTGGCCGTTGGTGGCGGGCGCTGCCCGAGCAGCCACGGCGCCACCTGATTCCAGTCGAAGCGCACGCAGGCGCTGCGCCGGTCGCCCTTGTTGCCGCGCTGCAAAAGGTGCAGTNNGCATCCAGCGCCAGCAGCACCGCAGTCTCGCGCGTCGGGCGGGAACCCGACCCCAGCGCCAACAGCGCCCCATTGGGACAACCGGGCATGGGTGGCACGGCCGTCAGCGCCTCCAGGTCGGGCTTGGCCGCCTTGCGTTGGCCCTTGCCTGGAGGCAGGTCACCGTCAAACAGGCGCAGCAGCGTCACCGGCCCATCCGAGCGCGCGCCCGGCGTCCCGGTCAACATCTCATCCCACACGCCCAGGTGGTGTTCATCGTCGGCCACGACATAGAGTCGGTGCTGCACCCGCACCAACCCACTTGCCGAGCTCAAATGCGCTTGGCCACGCGGGTGGGACCGTGGGTCCACCAGCAGGTCGCGCACGTGTTCAGTCATCAGCATGGTGCGATCTTGGCACACAGCGCCAACCAAACCCGGCCCACCAACAAGCCCTGTCACCGGCGCGCCAGGCAAAGGCATTGCCAAGACCCTACACTGCGACCACTTCAATCCAGGAGACCGATTGCCATGATCACACTGTGCGGCTCAGCCATTTCCAACTACTACAACAAGGTCAAGCTGGCCTTGCTTGAAAAGAACCTGCCCTTCACCGAGGAACTGGTGCTCACCAAAAGCACCGACGAAGCGGTGCTGGGCTGCTCGCCGCTGGCCAAGATACCGTTCATCCGCACCCCGCAAGGCGGCCTGTGCGAGAGCCAGGCGATCCTGGAGTACCTGGAAGCCGCCTACCCGCAGCCGCCGCTGCTGCCGGCGGACCCCTTTGCCGCCGCCAAGGTGCGTGAACTGCTGACCTTTGTCGACCTGCATCTGGAACTGGTGGCGCGCGACCTCTACCCGCAGGCCTTCTTTGGCGGCACGGTGAGCGAGAGCAGTCAGGCGCGCGTGCGCAAGCAACTGGAGAAGAACATCGCCGGCTTCAAGCGCCTGGTCAAGTTTGCCCCCTACCTGGCCGGCGACAGCTTTACCCAGGCCGATTGCGCCGCCTACACCAGCCTGCCGCTGGTCGGCATGGCGACCAAAGCCGTTTACGGCGAAGACCTGCTGTTGGCCGCGGGCGTGGACTACAAGCCCTATATCAAGTTGATTGGAGAACGTCCCAGTGCGCAGCGCGTGGCGGCGGACCGCAAGGCGGCGTCAAGCAAGGTCTGACAGTAGTTGCGGAATCAGGGCAAGGCCGGCCCGATACGCGGCACTTGGAACCATTCAACACGCGAACTCAGAAGTTTCCGGAGAAGTCACGGCGGACGAGGACTTGGTCTATGAAGGGCTTGTGCCCGAGCGGGGCATAGTGCTGCAGAACCCACATCGCCACCTGCCCAGGTGTGCCGTGAATCCCCCGAGCAACCACCTCACAGTCGTCGTCATCCACGCCGAAGTGGTCGCGCAACTCGTAGTGCAGCGTGCCCGAGAAAGTACTGGGGAGAGAGGGGATGATTGATTGCGTCGTCTTGAAACCGCTCAGAGAAACCCGTATCCCTTGAAAGCTTCCGATGCAGATCTTTACCACGGTGTCCGTCAGAATGCCCAAGTCAGGCAAAACGGGCTCAATTGCTGGAAGCAGTCGCTGCGTTTTTTTGCCAGGCTCCACTGCGGGAATGTTCGAGTCAGCCACACGCTCGGGGCCTGGGCCTGTCACAAGGTCCTGGAAGTCGACCAGGCCCAGCTTGAATTGCTCTCGCAGGTTTTCCTTGAGGCGGGACTCAAAGCTGGTGGCGGCTTTGATGAAGCTCGGCGCACGCGCGGTGTCGGCGTCGAGTGTGCTGAAGTTCTTCAAGGGCGGTGGCGTCGCGCCGTGACTGACCCAAAACGAGAACATCCCCAAGGCGGTGGCACCTCCAACGGCCATTTCGTTGCGCAACAACGTCTCATTCAGTCCAACCGCCCGCGGGCTCATACGGCGACCGAGATCCACGCTGGGGAAATTTCGAACGTCGCTAAAGGTGATTTCGTCGAAGACCGCCTTCTCGACCTTGCCCGCCGCAAGCATTCTTAAGAGAAAGCTGGTCAGGGTGAGAGGCGAGAGCGCGGTCTTTTGAAGCTCGTCCTGCAAGGCCGAGCCAAGTCCTAGCTTGGCCGCCCAGACCCGGATCTTGGCGAGTTCGCTGGTGGTCTGCAATTGCCTTGTCGCGCTATCAAGATCCGACTTGAGCTTTCGCCCACCCTGGCCGTCATTGTCAGGCAGGATCGTCAGGGGAAACAGCGCCGCCCCGGGGGGCTGGTCAATCAGCGTGACTCCGCCGGCCGCTCCCGTTCCCGTTCCCGCCACCTTGAAGCCCAGACGAACGCCACTAGCTCCGCTGCCGCCCTTTTCCTTCGCGAACATTTCGGTGTCGAGCGCCGCGATGGTCTTCTTTCCGACAATGTCATCGACTTTGCCTTGGGTGTTCAGAATCCGCCGTCGTTGCTTGAACTCTCGCACCGCCGCCGCGGTAGCTGGCCCGTAGGCGGAGTCTTGCGTGATGGCCGCGCCGCTCAACTGAATTAATGCCAGTTGAATCTTGCCCACGTGCGGCCCCGATGCCCCCAACAGGACGTGGGCCGGGTCGGATATCGCGGTAGCCTCAAGTTTGGCGTCGCCACGAAACAGCTTTGATTGAAGAGCCATAGAAATTCACCTCCCAGTGTTGACCAATGAATCGCAACCGTCGGCCCAAGGAACCCTTTGACCGAAGTCAAGAACACGATATCGGATCGTGAGGTTGAACGCAAGGTCGCAAGTCCGCCAACTGCCAACTGCCAAAGACACCGTCCTGAACCACACGATGCGCCACAGCCTCGGATTTGACGAGCAATGTCCCACCCCAGGCAAGGACGCCGATGCCTGGATGGCTCAGGCCGGCGCTGCGGCACCCTGCGCGGCAATCTGCCGCAAGGCCTGCTCGAACACCGCCGCCGGCTGACCGCCAGAAATCAGATGGCGGTCGTTGATGATGACGGCCGGGACCGAGTGGATGCCCTGGTTTGCATAGAAGGCCTCACGCTGACGAACCTCGGCGGCGAACTCGTCACCCGCCAGCACCGCCTGCGCGGCCACCGGGTCCAGGCCGGCCGCCCCGACCGCTTGCAGCAATACGTCGTGCGCGTCCATCGCCTGGCCCCGGCGATGGCAGGCTACCAGCAAGGCGTGCTTGAGGGCCGCCTGTCGCCCCGCCCCTTGGGTCTCGGCCCAGCACAACAAGCGGTGGGCGTCGAAGGTGTTGTAGATGCGCCCGCGCCCACCCGGATTGAACTCAAACCCCACGTCGGCACCCCTCTGGGCAATGGTGGCGCGGATCTGCGTCTGCTGCGCCGCCGTGGAGCCGTACTTCTGGGTCAAGTGCTCGGTGATGTCCTGGCCACCGGGCGGCATCTGCGGATTGAGTTCGAAGGGCTGGAAGTGAACCTCGGCGGCCACCTCGCCCTGCAACTTGCCCAGCGCCTGCTCCAGCGCGGACAGGCCGATGGCGCACCACGGGCATGAGATGTCGGATACGAAGTCGATTTTCAAAGTTGTGTGCATCACTCGCTCCGGGATCTTAGGCTTTGTGGGTCAGACCACTCGCGTAGCGATGTGCTCTGACCCCAACTGATTGGGAATTGAGGCCAAGGACTGATCCAGCATTGTGAAACAGGCGACAAGGACTTGCCCGGCGCGTCGCAAAGCCCCCGGCGATGACCATGGTGAACCCTCCGATGGGCGGCAAGGCCACGATATCCACCCGTCTACATTGCGTAGAGCGTCCCTCATGACGAGACTCCGGGGAGCTTTCTTTATGACATCCATTGCTTTGCTGTCGGGTTGCGCGGGGGGGGAACCCCGAAGGTGCGGCCGAATAGCTTCTGGTTTGCACCAGAGATGCCTAACGGCGTGCAATACCTTCCAAACGATCAGCGAAGGCACACAATTGATTTGAAGGACTCAACATTGGTCTTGACCGCGAAGGACGGTAATTGGGAGGTGGTAAGGAATGCGTCGTAGGGCCCCAACAGGTCATCGCGGACAAACAGCAGCAGAGTGCCGCTGCGCGGCGTGTGCTGCCCGCCGGACAACGCAGGAGTACTGAGTTTGACCAAAGGGCTGATGAGCGCTATCGGTCGGGCGTCGGTACACTGAGCACCAATGCCGAGACTCAACGAAGGTGACCGATCATGCACAAGCTGATACCTGAAGTAACCACGGAAGTGTTGCAGGCCTTTGCCGACGCGTGGAATCGCCACGATATCGACGCGATCATGTCGTTTATGACGGACGATTGCGTCTTCGAATCCTCTGCCGGCGCTGATGTCTGCGGAGCCCGCCATGTGGGCTCCGAGGCCGTGCGAGCTGGCTTTGCGGAGGTCTGGGCCGTGTTTCCCGATGCCCACTGGGGCAGCGCGCGCCATTTCGTCCAGGGAGACCGGGGCGTATCGGAGTGGACCTTCACAGGAACACGGTCCGACGGCACTCGCGTTGAAGTGAATGGCTGTGATCTGTTCACGCTTCGAGACGGCAAAATTCTCCTGAAGAATTCCTACCGCAAGAACCGTCCTCCCCTCGCCCCTCCCCTCGTCGTAGGCTGACATCATTACCAACCCCACCTCACCCATGACCACCCAACCCGACAAACCCGAACCCGCCAGCAACAAACCCGCCATCGCCCCGGCGGACCAACTGGTCAGCACCCAGCACAAGGTTCGCATCAACGGCGAGACCATCCACTACACCGTCACCTGCGGCACCGTGGTGCTGAAGGAAGACAGCGAGACCGATGGCAAGCGTGAAGCCGACAAGCCGCGCGCCACCATGTTCTTCATCGCCTACACGCGCGACGGCATCAAGGACCCCAGCCAACGGCCCTTGACCTTTTCGTTCAACGGCGGGCCGGGATCGTCCAGTGTGTGGCTGCACCTGGGTTTGCTCGGTCCCAAGCGCGTGGAGCTGGATGACGAGGGCAACGCACCGCCACCGCCCTACCGCCTGGTGGACAACGCCTACTCGGTGCTGGACCGNNGAGTTCCACAGCTACCAGCGTGACCTGGACAGCGTGGGTGAATTCATCCGCCTGTACACCACGCGCAACCAGCGTTGGGCCTCGCCCAAGTTCATCGCCGGTGAGTCCTATGGCACCACACGGGCGGCCGGATTGTCATCACTGCTGCAAGAGAAGTACGGCATGTACCTCAACGGTCTGTTGTTGTTCTCCACCGCGCTGGATTTCAGTACCTTTCGCTTCATGAACGGCCACGATCTGGCACACGTGTTGTTCCTGCCGACTTATGCCGCCACCGCCTGGTACCACAAGCGGCTGGACAAGCGATTGCAGGCCAAACCGCTGCGCGCGCTGCTCGATGAAGTGGAGGCCTTCGCCGAAGGTGACTACAACGCCGCGCTGTTCCTGGGTGACAAGCTGCCGGCCGCGCAACGCGACACCATCACGACCAAACTGGCGCAGTACACCGGCCTGTCGCGCGAGTACATCGCCTCGACCAACCTACGCATCCAGATCCATCGCTTCTGCAAGGAGCTGTGCCGCAACGAGCACCGCACCGTGGGGCGGCTGGACAGCCGCTTCAAAGGCATTGACCGCGACGCCGCGGGCGAGAACTTCGAGTTCGACCCGGCGCACACCAACCTGGATGGCGCCTACGCGGCGTGCATCAACCACTACCTGCGCCACGACCTCAAGTTCGAGAGCGACAGCCCCTACACCATGATCTCCAAGCTCTACATGAGCTGGGATTTCGGCAGCAAGGACCAGCACCTCAACGTGGCCGAGAGCCTGCGCAAGGCGATCTGCAGCAACCCACACATGAAGGTGTACGTGGCTTCAGGCTACTTTGATTTGGCCACGCCGCACTTTGCCAGCGACTATGTGCTCAACCACATGGCGCTGGACAAAACGCTGGCCGGCAACATCAGCACCTACTACTACGAGGCCGGGCACATGATGTACGTGCACATTCCGTCGCTCAAGGCGCAGGCCAAGCATTTGCG
>CXWL01061482.1_pt2 | contig 27248 bp, 23 predicted proteins | sample 590931 | NCBI WGS metagenome assembly CXWL01 (sample SAMEA3498368, study PRJEB10139) | groundwater metagenome | biome: water well; material: biofilm material | place: Germany | collected 2015-04-27 | reverse complement strand
GGGCAAGGTAGGCAGCCCAGCAAAAACCAAGCATGCCGCCGGCCAGCATGGACAGCGGCGGCCGCCGAAGCAGGGGCATCAGCGCGCCAGCGCTTGCGAGTGCCGCGATGACCGCGCCGCCCGGAAGTGACGCTTGCATCTGCAGGAACGCTGCACCTGCGACAAATCCAATGATCAGGCAACGCATCGGCGGGCTTCGGGGGGAACAAATTGCCCAGTATTCCGCGACTTCGCCGACTAGTTTTTGGCATTACGCAAGTGTGCGCGGCTCCAGGGACGGCCGGGACATCAGCGGACGATGGCAGACAGGCGCGGCATCGCTGCGATGGCGGCCTTCATCGTGGCCGACCTGACTTCGTGGATGTCGATTTCGCGCAGTTCGGCCAGCATTTCGCCGATCGCCGGCAGGTATTCGGGACTGTTTCGGGCCGGATGAATCCAGGCCGGCGAGATGTCGGGCGCATCGGTCTCGAGAACGACGGATTCAAGCGGCAGCGTCGCCGCGAGACGGCGGATCTGCAGCGCGCGCGTGAACGTCATCGCACCGCCGAAGCCGAGCTTGAAACCGAGGTCGATAAAGGTCTGGGCCTGCTGGAAGCTGCCGTTGAACGCGTGGGCGATGCCACCGGCGGGACGGACCTGCCGCACGTGCTTGAGTATCTGGTCCTGCGAACGGCGCACGTGCATCAGCACCGGCAAATCGAAATCGCGGGCGATCCGCAGCTGCTCACGGAAGAAGTGTTCCTGCTTTTCCCGCATCGCGGGCTCGCACAGCATCGGAATGAAGTAATCGAGGCCGATTTCACCGACTGCTACGAAGCGCGGGTCCGGAAGCGCCGATTCGACCGCCTGGCGCAGGACGGCCAGGTCGCCTTCGCCAGCATTTGGAACGTAGATCGGGTGGATGCCAAGCGCATAGCTGGCATTCCCGGCCTCGCTGGCCAGCCTGGCGACGACCGCAAAGTTATGCCGGTCGACCGCCGGGATGACGATCATGCCCACCCCGGCATCCGCTGCCCGCCCAGCCACCGCCAATGACTCGCCGCCGAACTCGTGCGCATCAAGGTGGCAGTGGGTGTCGATCCACATGTCAGGCTTCCTGCAGTCCGTTCTCGGTCAGGCGCAGCACGCGGTCGCAGCGGCGCGCCAGTTCGATGTCGTGGGTGACGATGACGAACGCAGTGCCGAGGGAACTGGACAACTCCAGCATCAGGTCGAAGACGTGTTCCGCTGTCGCGTGATCGAGGTTGCCGGTCGGTTCGTCGGCAAGCACGCAGCCCGGCTGGGTGACCAGTGCGCGCGCCAGGGCCACGCGCTGGCGCTCGCCGCCGGACAGCTCGCCCGGCACGTGGATCACGCGGTTAGCCAGGTTCACCCGTGCCAGGATATCCTCGGCCTTTGCGACCGCCACGGCACGCTTCTCGCGGCGGATCATCAGCGGCATCGCCACGTTGTCGAGCGCCGAGAATTCCGGCAGCAGGTGGTGGAACTGGTAGACGAAACCGAGTGTGCTGTTACGCAGTTCGCCGCGGCGCGTCTCCGACAGGTTGGCGAAGTCTTCGCCCATCAGCGTAACCGAGCCGGTGGTCGGCGTATCGAGCCCGCCCAGCAGGTGCAGCAGCGTCGATTTGCCGGAGCCCGATGCGCCGACGATGGCGACCCGTTCGCCGCGATAGATCGCGAAGTCGATGTTGTTCAGGACCGGCACCGAGTAGCTGCCCTGGGTGAAGGTCTTGCCGAGGCCACGGCATGCGAGGACTGGCGTGTCGTTTGTATTATTCATAGCGCAGGGCCTCCGCAGGTTTTACGCGAGCCGCCGAATAGCTTGGATACAGCGTGGCGACAAAGGCCAATACCACCGACATGCCGCCGATTTTTGCGACGTCGATCCAGCGCAGGTCGGACGGCAAGGCGCTGATCAGGTAGATGTCCTTGGACAGGAACTCGACGCCCAGCAGGCGCTCGATGAATGGCACGATGACGTCGATGTTGAGCGCCACCAGCACGCCGAAACCGACGCCGAGCGCGGTACCCATGATCCCCACGAGCGCGCCCTGGATCATAAAGATCTTCATGATCGAGCGCGGCGACGAGCCGAGCGTGCGCAGGATCGCGATGTCAGCCTGCTTGTCGGTCACCGTCATCACCAGGGTCGAGACCAGGTTGAATGCGGCTACGGCGATGATCAGCGTGAGAATGATGAACATCATCTTCTTCTCGGTCTGGACCGCCGCGAACCAGTTGGCGTTCTGCTTGGACCAGTCGCGGATCAGCAGGTCGCCCGACATCGACTTGGCCAGTTCATTGGCCACGAACGGTGCGCGGTGCATGTCCTCGATGCGCAAGCGGACTCCGGACGGCGCCTCCAGGCGCTCCATCTTCTGCGCGTCATCGATATTGATGAAAGCGAGGCCCGAATCGAACTCGAAGTGGCCCGCTTCAAAGATGCCGGACACGGTGAAGGAGCGGGTACGCGGCAGCACGCCAGCCGGCGTGGTCTGGGCCTGCGCCAGCATCATGGTGACCTTGTCGCCCATGTCGACGTTGAGCGAACGCGCCAGCGCGTAGCCCAGCACGATGTTGAAGGAGCCAGGCTGCAGCGAGTCGAGGCTCCCGCGCTTGACGTTCCTGGCCACGTCCGACACCTTGTGCTCTTCCGATGGCAGGATGCCGCGGATGACCGACGGACGCATCACGCCATCCTGCAGCAGCATGCCCTGGGTTTCGACGAAGGGCGCCACGCCCTTGACCGCCGGGTTGGCAAAGGCTTCTTTCGAGGCCTGCTGCCAGTTCGGCATCGCGCCGCTTGCGTCGAACACTTCGATGTGCGCCAGCACGGACAGCATGCGGTCGGTGACTTCCTTCTGGAAACCGTTCATGACGGAAAGCACGACGATCAGGGCAGCGACCCCGAGCGCAATGCCGGCCACGGAAATCAGCGAGATAAACGATATAAAGCTGTTGCGGCCGCTGCGGCGGCCGGCGCGCGTGTAGCGCAGTCCGACCAGCCATTCATACGGCAATTTATGGATGATGCTCATGGAATCCGAAGTTTATAGAAGAGCACGAAGTGTGCCACACAAAGCTCATCAATGAATAGGACTTGCACAATTGAATCGCTCCTATGGGACATTAAAAATTTCGAACTTCGCGAGCCCTATTGAAATCAAACTAAGGTGGGCATCCGTCCGCGAAGGAGCACGCCATGGCTTTCAGTTTATTCGACTCCAAGGGAATCCACGTCGATAACCAGCACTTTACCTGGCGCGACATGGTCCAGAAACCCATTAGCAAGCTCGACGATGACGCATTCACACGCGTCCGCATCATCCTCATCAACGGGCTCGAGAACGAGGCCCTGCGCTTCGGACACATGGCCGCACGCAACAACCTGGCGCTGCGGCTGCCGCTGGCCAGGGTCCGCCGCATCGAACAGCACCAGGCAACGATGGTCAACTGGCTGATCGGATCCGACCATTCGCCGCTCGAAACCACCATCGCGTACGAACAGACCGCCATCGAGGTCACCGCTGCTGTTGCGCAGCTCGAACCGGACAAGTACCTGGCCCAGGTCTATCGTTTCGGCCTGCTGGAAGATTTCGATCACCTGTACCGCTACGCGGCCCTGCTCGACCGGATGGAAGGCAAGGATGCCAACAACATCCTGCAGAGCTATACCGACGTCATGCACGGGCGTCCGACCAGCGAACACCACCGCGCGCCGGACGACGACCTGCGCCGCCCGTATGTAGCGAAAACCGCCGACCTGATCACCAAGCTGCACGCGCTGACCATCGTCGCCGGCGAATACCAGGCTCACGACTACTACATGAACATCGGCCCGCTGTTCTCTGATCCGCTGGCGCGCCAGCTGTACGCCGAAATCGCGTCAGTGGAGGAACAGCACGTGACGCAGTACTCGTCCATCCTCGACCCCGGCGAAAGCTGGCTGGAGCAATGGGTGCTGCATGAGGCGAACGAATGCTATATGTACTACAGTTGCGTCGAACAGGAGTCCAACCCCCACGTCCGCGAAATCTGGGAGCGCTTCCTCGACTACGAGCTGGGGCACTTCCACATGGCCTGCGAGGCGCTGCAGCAGTTCGAAAACCGCGACCCCGAGGAGATTATCACCGCCAGCTTCGACAGTCCGCTGGCATTCCGCAGCCAGCGCGAGTTCGTCCGCAAGGTGCTCGCCAGCGAGATCGATGTGCGCACCAGCGGCACCCGGTTTGTCGACAAGGCCCACGAAGGAGCGCTGTCGCAACACTACCGATCCATGGTCAACGCCGACGGTTCGCCGAGCGACACGGTGGCGTCAGGCTATGTCTGGACGCCGGGCACAGAACTCAACCGCAAGAAATGGACGACGCCGGGCGTGCGCACCCACTGAGCGCGCACCGGCAGGGAGAACAAATGAGCACGCATACTGAACACATCGGCATGAACCGGACCGGCATCCAGATGTCGCCGATCGACAGCAAGGCGATGACTGACGTCGACCCCGACCTGATGCAAGGCGACGAAGGCGACGATTCGCCTATGGCCGAGCTGCGCAGCCCCTACATCGTGGCCGCCGATACGCTTGGATCGGTCCCGCTGCCGGGCACAGTGACGGGCATGGCCAGCATCGGCATGGCAATGCTGAAGGGTGAAAGCGCGCAGATCCTGATCGACAAGCTGGGCGAGCGCCTGGCGTTCGAAAGGACGGGCACCCGGCTGTACGACGCCCTGATCACCAAGTGCGCGCTTATGCTCGACGATACCGAGATCAGCATGACGATCGACGACCTGGAGGATATCCGCGAAGACGAGGCGCGCCACTTCCTGATGGTATCGAATGCGATCGACGCGCTGGGTGGCGACCCTAGCGCGCAAACGCCAAGCGCCGACCTGTGCGGCGTGGAGTCGATGGGGCTGGTACAGGTGCTGAACGACCCGCGCACCAACATTGCACAGTCGCTGCACGCCATCGTCACTGCCGAACTGAGCGACAAGGCTGGCTGGGAAACCTTGATTGCGCTGGCCGACAAGCATGGCCTGACCGACCTTGTATCCAACTTTACCGTGGCCTTGAACGATGAGCGGGAGCACCTTGCACTGGTGCAGACCTGGTACGAAGAAGCTATCGGGCTGACCTTTGGGGATGTGGAGTTGGGTGGCCCCGACGAAGGCATGTGACGGCACTCAGTGAGCTTGTATTTCGTTAAGCGTACCGCGCCTGCGCTGGGGCGGCATGCCCTTTTTGCGGCCGCCAGTGTGTTGCCGCATCGTCAGGTCCAGGCCCCCGGTAATTTCTCCTCGACACAGCATATGAAATACAATGCGGCATGACCCAGATTTCGCTCGTCCTGCCGTTTGCCTTGCCCCCTCCTGAACTGGCTACTGACCTGGTGCGTGCGCTGGACGTCCCCGCACTTGCCAGCCTGATAACGCGCACATCGTCCTTCGAACCGGTTCCTTTCGCAGGGCCGCTGCGCATGCTGCCCCACGAGCTGTGGCTGGCGCGCGCGATCAGCCTCGATGCAAGCGACCGCCCGGCGCTGGCGGTGCAGGCCATGCTCGGTTACGGGCTCGATCCCGGCGACGGCAACTGGTTCATCGTCCACCCGTCCCACATCGAAATCGCGCGCAGCCACATGCTGATGGCCGATGTGCGTACCCTCGGCCTGGAGGAGCGTCACGCACGCATGCTGTTTGACGCCGCCCAGCCCTACTTCGAGGACGCCGGCAAGACCCTGCTTTACGGCGACGCACACACCTGGTTCATGCGCGCCGACGACTGGACCGGGTTCGATACATCAACGCCCGACGCGGCCGCCGGCATGAACCTGTCGGACTGGCTGCCGCGCGGCGACAAGTCGATCGAATACCGCAAGCTTCAGAACGAAGTCCAGATGCTGTGGTTCCAGAGCCCCGCCAACAGCGAGCGCGAAGCGCGCGGCCAGCGCGCCATCAACGCGTTCTGGCCATGGGCTTGCGCAAGCGCGCATGAGACGATCCCCGCCACGGCGCCACTGCTGGCCACCTGCGATGCGCCAGGCTGGCTGTCGTCCCTCGCGCAAATGCGCGACCCGGCGCTGGCGGACCTGATCGCAAACGCGGACGGACACGCAGTGTATGTATGCGATGCCGTTACCCAGGCCGCGATTGGCGCCGACTGGGCGGCATGGCTGGCGCACATGAAGCGCCTCGAACAGGCCGTGTTTGCACCAGCCCTCGCCGCCGTGCGCGAAGGCCGCATCAGGAAGCTGCGCCTCGTGCTAAGCCACCGCGCCCGCCATATCGAATTCACGACGACCAAACTGGCCCAGAACATGTTCTGGCGCCGCCCAACGCTTGACCGATTGCTGCCATGACCCGTATCGCCACCCGTCCCTGCTCGTTCCGAACCTCCGAGATGCTGCGCCAAGGCGGCGTGCACCCGGTGCTAGCCCGGTTGTTCGCCTCGCGCGGGCTGACCGATGCGCGCGAGCTCTCGAGCGAGCTGGCGTCGCTGGTGCCGCCTTCCGGCCTGCTGCACATCGACGTGGCGGCGGCATTCCTCGCTGACGCAATCGCCGCACAAAAGCGGATGGTCATCGTGGCCGATTACGACTGCGATGGCGCCACTGCCTGCGCCACCGCGCTGCGCGGCCTTCGCGCAATGGGTGCGCACGTCGACTACATCGTACCGAACCGCTTCGAGTACGGCTACGGGCTGACCCCGGAGATCGTCGCACTGACGGCGCGTGAAAAGACGCCTGACATCATCATCACCGTCGATAACGGGATCGCCAGCATCGACGGGGTACTGGCCGCCAAACGCCTCGGCATCGACGTCGTCGTGACCGACCATCACCTGCCCGGCGACACGCTGCCCGAGGCGCAGGTCATCGTCAACCCGAACCAGCCCGAGTGCGGTTTCCCGAGCAAAAACCTCGCTGGTGTCGGCGTGGTGTTTTACGTGCTGCTCGCCTTGCGCGCGGAATTGCGCCGGCGCGGCGTGTTCGACGCCCAGACCCAACCGAAACTCGACAACCTGCTCGACCTGGTTGCACTGGGAACGGTGGCCGACGTCGTCAAGCTCGACACCAACAACCGTATCCTGGTCGCGCAAGGCATCAAGCGCATGCGCGCCGGCCGCATGCACGCGGGCGTGGCCGCGCTGTTCCGCGTCGCCGGGCGCGAGGCGCGCAGTGCGTCGCCGTTCGACCTTGGCTTCGCAGTCGGCCCGCGGCTGAACGCGGCTGGCCGCCTGGACGACATGTCGCTCGGTATCGAATGCCTGATCACCGACGACGAAGGACGTGCATGGGCGATCGCGCAGCAGCTCAACGACATCAACCTGAAGCGGCGCGAGATCGAAGCGGACATGCAGGACACCGCCCTGCTGCACCTCGACGCCTTCGAGCCGGCCAACAGCAGCACCATTTGCGTGTTCGACGAAACCTGGCACCAGGGCGTGATCGGCATTGTCGCGTCGCGCCTGAAAGAAAAGTTCTTCCGCCCGACGATCACGTTCGCACCGGGAAGCGACGGCTGGCTCAAGGGATCGGGGCGCTCAATCCCCGGCTTCCACCTGCGCGATGCGCTCGACCTGGTATCGAAGCGGGCGCCGTCCCTGATCGACAAGTTCGGCGGTCACGCGATGGCAGCGGGCCTGACGATCCGCACCGATGCACTGGCCGCCTTTGCGGAAGCCTTCGAGGCAGTCGGACGCGCGCTGCTGACGCAGCAGCAGCTGGAAAGAGTCATCGAAACGGACGGCCCGCTTGAGGATGCGTACTACACGACCCAGTTCATCGAGGTGATGGATGGGCAGGTGTGGGGCCAGGGATTCGCGCCTCCGGTCTTCTGCGACGAGTTCCGCGTCATCAGCCAGCGTATCCTCAAGGAGCGGCACCTGAAACTGCTACTGGAACGCAATGGCCAGCGCTATGACGCGATCTGGTTCGGCCATACCGCTTCGGTAGGCGACCGCGCGCGCGTGGCATTCCGCCTTGACGCCAATGAGTACAACGGCGTTACCCGCGTTCAGCTGATGGTCGAACACGCTGAACCAGCGTAACGGTCGTCCGGCGCAGCACCAACTGACGCTTTCCGCGCCACGTTCTCAGCCCAGGTTCTTCTGCGCCAGCAGCAGCAAGCTGGCGGTGGCGGCGGCCGTCGCGATCCAGATCGCTATCCGCGTGAGAAGCGCCATGTATTTCGCGCGCTCGACCGGGTTGTCGATCCAGTTCCGGCCAAACCGGCCGCCGTCCGTGCCAACGACAAAATAGACGGCAGGCAGGAAGATAAATACTGCTGCGATGCCAAGCCAGGCCGCGTTCTCGGCGAGCCCGGACGAGAACGCACCGCGCTCGGACCCTACGGCGAACGCCAGTACGCCTAGCGATGTCCAAAGACCTGCTAACGCGGCGGTTCGGTTGCTCGGTTTGTTCGTCATCTTTTCCTTCGTAGCGATCTCATTGGCGTCGTTCATTCTGCCACGATATTACTGAAAGACAAACATCCGGCGCGAAGGCGGTTGACTGGACCTGCGGCTCGAGGACGATGACAGCCATACCTGAAAGCGCTGTGACGCCCCCCCAAGCAGGCGGTCCCGATGGTCGCACCACTTGCATGACATACGAAATCGGAGTATAACTAATCCATAACCGGAGCTACCATGAACAATCTAGCCTACGCCTATCCAAAAAGCCGCTTCGAACCGGCCGTGCTGGTTGACCTGAACGCCCGGCCGGAACGTGAGCGCCTGTCCAGGTCCGCCCTCAAGGGCTTCTTCAAGCTTGCGGCAGCCTGGAAGCTGCGCGACGACGACGCGCGCGAACTGCTCGGCGGCTTGTCCTCGTCGACCTTTTACGAGTGGAAGAAGAACCCCGACCGCGTACTCGAGGTCGACCGCATCACGCGCATCTCCTACCTGCTCGGCATCTACAAGGCGCTGCACATCCTGTACGGCGACAAACTGGCCGACGAGTGGGTCACGCTGCCGAACAAAAACCCGATCTTCGGCGGCCGTACTCCGCTATCGCAAATGCTGGCCGGTGGCCTGCTGGCGATGCAAATGGTGCGCAAGCTGCTTGACGCGCGCCGCGGAGGCCTTTGATCTTGCGGCCCGAACCAAAGCTGGCGCCGCTGCGCCAGTTCGACACCTGCCGCCTGATCCCGTCGCGTTTTGCCGACGCCGAGGATTCGGTCCTGAGCCCCCTCGCAGACACCACCGACGAACTGCGCGACCTGTTCGAGCTCGATAACGCCACCAATGAACGGCTGCGCGGTGAATACGGCGGCCTGCCCGGCATCGGCGTTGATGAACTCGTGTTTGGCGTCCCGAACTTCAGGATCATCAACGCAGCCTACACCTACCCTCGCCCGGAGGGCAGCCGCTTTAACGACGGCGAACGCGGTGCATGGTATTGCGCGTTCGACGCCGAGACCGCACTGGCAGAGATCACCTTCCACAAAACCGTGGAGTACCAGGAGATCGACCGCTTCGACGACAGTGTCACCTACCAGGTGATGCTGGCCGATTTCACCAGCACCTTCCACGACCTGCGCGGCGAAAAAGCGTTCAAACCCTGCCTCGACCCGTCCAGCTACATCGACTCCCAGCAGCTCGCGGCCCAGCTGCTCGATGCCGGCTCGATGGGCATTATCTATCCAAGCGTACGCCTCGCGGGCGGCACCAACCTGGCCTGCTTCCGTCCCGCATTGGTGGGCAATGTGCGCAAGGGCCAGGCGTATCGGTTAACATGGGCGGGTTCGCCGGTTCCGGTGATCGAATCCATCTGACCTGAATACCGACTCAAGCATGAAGACCAAGCCCGAAAACGATACCGACCTGCGCATCAAGATCAACCGCGAGACCGCGCGCCTGCCGTGGTCCGAGCTGCAGAAGCATTTCGCACAAGGCAACGTCGTGTATGTCAGCCCGGAACTTGACCTGGTCGACGTCGCATTGCGTGTCTCGCACGATGACAAGGACAGCATCAGCCGCTGGATGGACGAAGGCAAAGTGGCCAGGGTTTCGGATGTGCAGGCCGCTACCTGGGCTGCTGCCGATTCCCAGGTATGGGCGTCGGTCGTCAGTCCGTTCGTGCTGGTCCAGCCTGAGAAAACGAAACTGCATTGAAACCGTTGAGCGACGAAAAAATCATCGATTCATGGTCGAAGAATACCGCCCCATGGACCAGCGCGGTCCGCGGTGGCGAGATTGAAAGCCGCAAACTGGTCACTGACAAGGCGATCGTCGACGCCGTGCGCAACCGTTCGCCACGCACCGGCATCGATATCGGCTGTGGTGAAGGCTGGCTCGTACGCGCGCTTGATGGCATCGAGATGATCGGTGTCGACGTCGTTCCTGGCCTCGTTGACATGGCCAATGCGGCTGGAGGCGGCGACTTCCGCGTGATGTCCTACGAAGCGATCGGCGCCGGCGCCTTGAATGCATCCGTCGATGTCGCCATCTGCAATTTCTCACTGATCGGAAAAGAGTCGGTCGAGGGCCTGCTGCGCGCCGCGCCGTCGCTGCTCAATCCTGGCGGCGCGCTCATCGTGCAGACCCTCCATCCACACCTGGCTTGCGGAGACGTTCCCTATCACGATGGGTGGCGCGAAGGATCCTGGTCCGGCTTCAGCGCCGACTTTACCGACGCGCCGCCCTGGTATTTCCGCACCCTCGAAACCTGGGTCAGGCTGTTCAGCGAAAGCGGGCTGCGCCTGGTCGAGATGCGCGAGTCCATTCACCCGGCGACCGGAATACCGGTATCCGTTATCTTTATCGGCGAACGCGCCGAATCTTAGTGTTAGCGAAAATGAAGACTATATTTACTGCCCCCGTATTCGATGCAACCGTCATTGTCGACGGGAACGAACTATTCAAGGGCCAAGGCTCGGCAAGCATGTGGGCCGAAAAGCTCGCTGCTGAAATTGGCAGCCCCGTGACGGTCGAGAAACTCGGTACCGGCTGGGTGCTGCGCGGCCAGGTCGACGGCGTCGACTGCACCTGGGGCATTCACGGCCAGCGCCTTATGCAGATCGACCGGGCCTGACCGAGCGCCCTACGCATCACGGAGCAGGCGCCCGATGTTTCATCGCGTGCGCCATTTCCTTTATCAGCACAGCCGCCCGCTGCTCATCGCGGGCAAATCCCATCGATCCATCGCGCAAGCCCATCGCCAGCTGCTGCATCGCTTCGGGGTGATCGCGCTCTGCCGCAGCCTCCAGCCACTCACGGGCAGCGCCCTCGTCCCTTTCGATACCGTCGCCCGCATACAGCATGTTCGACAAGAGGTACATCGCAGCGGGCACGCCTGCATGGGCTGACGCCAGCCGCGCTCTGGCCACCTGCGCCCTATCGCGCCCGCCGCCAACGCCGCTGCGCTGCAGGGATTGGGGAGATCCCGACGTGCTACCCTGTGCCTGCGCCAGGTCTAGCGCATACAGCGCAAAGCCCTTGCCGAGTCCATCGTCGGCGCGCAGCTGCGCTACATTGTGCAGGCCTGCTTCACGCGCCACCCCTGCCATGCCTGGCGCTGAGTGGAACACGACCGGTCCTGCGGTGCTCACCTTGGCGAACGTCCAGCTCCGGCCACTGCCGTGCGTGGCGCGACTGAGGTTTTTTGCCTCCTTGATATAGGCGATCAGCACTTCACGGTTATTGTCCGGCGAGGCGATCACCGTCTTGCTGCCGTCCAGTCCCGGGAAGCCGCCGCCTCCACTTGCGCGGTAGTTGTTGGTCGCAACCAGGAATTCATCGCCAGCGCCGACCGGCTTGCCGCGGTAGCTGAGGTTCCGGATACGGTCGCCCACCGGCCGCGCCACATCGATCTCATAGCGCACATCCGCGGACGTGAGGGTGTCGAAGTTATAGGACGCAAAAGCCGGATTGACCAGCTCTTGCGGGTCTTTACGCGCCGGATCAATCGTGTTGAATCGTCCGGCGGCGTGTTCCAGCCACGCCTTCAGTTCCACGCCGTTGACCTTCACCGCATACAGGGCGTTCGGATACAGGTACAGGTCGGCGGCGTTGTTCAGTGCGAGGCTGCCGGCCGCCACGTCNNCCACGTAGTCGGCCTGCGCCATGTTCACGACCGCCATCGCGGACACATCGCCCACGTCAGCGAAATAGGTCGACATTCGGAAGCCGGTGACGCCCACCGGCGTCCTCACATAGCGGATCGTCGCTTCGTGCTGCTTCGCGACCAAGGCAGCGACGACCGGATCGGGCGCCACATAGGTTTTGTCGGCGTGCTGCGCGCTGCGCGCTTCGACAGTGGTCCTGGTCTTGTCGACCACCCAGCGCCGCCCGTCGTGCGCGAGCTGCAGTCCGATGACGCCGAGGTGCTTGCCCCACAGGTTAGCCATCACGGTCGGCACGCCATGCACCATGCCCCTGGCCTTGTCCACACCAGGCAGGTTGAATTGCGCGACCGTGCTTTTCGCGTTCGGGAACACCTGATGCGAGTGACCAATCAGCATGGCGTCCACGCCCGGCACCTGCGCGAGGTAGTAGTTGGCGTTCTCCATCGTCGGCGAGTACGGCGCCGCGTCGAGGCCTCCGTGCGAGATCGCGACAACCAGGTCGGCGCCCTTCGCGCGCATCTCCGGGATGTATTTCAGCGCCGATTCGCGCACGCCTTCGGTGTAGACCTTCCCTTCGAGCCAGCGCTTGTCCCACGACATGATGGTCGGCGGCGCAAAGCCGATAATGCCTACCTTGAGCCTGGCCATGAACGGTTTGCCGTCCGCATCCTGGGCGCTGATCTGCTTTTCGATGATGTGATACGGCGCGAACAGCGGCTGGCGCGTCTTCAGGCTGTAGACGTTCGCCAGCACCTGCGGGAACGCCGGCCCGGCGCAGCGCGGCTTCGATGGGTCGACGCCATCGACCTCGAAGCGGTTGCCGGTCACCTGGGACAGGTGTGCGAGGCCGTAGTTGAATTCATGGTTGCCGATGCCGCCGCCGTCGAACCTCAAGTGGTTCATGGCCTTGTAGATCGCCAGCACCTGGTCGCATCCGAGCGGTGCGACCAGCGCCTCGTAGTCGGACAGCGCCGTGCCCTGGATGGTGTCGCCGTTATCGAGCAGCAGCGTGTTGGGGTACTGTTTGCGCGCTTGCGCGATAAGCGCCGCAGTCCGGTCGACGCCGAACGATGGATCGGCCGCCAGCTTGTAATAGTCATAACCGACGACGTTCGAGTGCAGGTCCGTCGTCTCGAGCAGCGCAACGGTGGCGCGACTCCCTGCCGGGGTGCCGTCCGGCGTGATGACGCAGGCCGCCAGCAGGGCAGGAACAAGCAAAGTGCAAATTTGATAACGCATAGTCGACCCGGGTTGGAGATATGGGCTGGATGATACGGGACTGGCGCCGGCGCGGGCAAGCGCCCCGCCTTGCGGTGCTCGCCATCGGGTATAATCCAGGGTTCGATTCAACCAATTTTTAGACCGGAACGCCATGGAAGCCGAACGCATCAACGCCCTCTCCGCCCTGCTGAACGATCTCACCGATCGTGAAGCCGAACTTCGGAGGTATCTTTGACTTCGATAAAAAGTCAGAGAAGCTCGAACAAGTAAACGAAGAACTCGAAGATCCGACCGTCTGGAACGATCCGAAACGCGCGCAGGATCTCGGCAAAGAGAAGAAGGCGCTGGAAGCGATCGTCGATACGCTGACCAAGGCGAAGGCAAACCTGGGCGACGCGAACGACCTGTTCGCGATGGCGCGTGAAGAAGGCGATGATGACACGCTCGAAGCGATCATCGGCGACGCTGAAGATATCCGCAAGGTCGTCGAATCGATGGAGTTCCGGCGGATGTTCAACAATCCGATGGACCCGAACAACTGCTTCATCGACATCCAGGCTGGCGCGGGCGGCACCGAAGCGCAGGACTGGGCGTCCATGCTGCTGCGCCAGTACCTGCGCTACTGCGAACGCAAGGGCTTCAAGGTCGAGATCATGGAACAGTCCGACGGCGAAGTCGCGGGCATCAAGACCGCCACGCTGAAGGTCGAGGGCGACTACGCCTATGGCCACCTGCGCACCGAAACCGGCGTTCACCGCCTGGTGCGCAAGTCGCCGTTCGATTCCGCCAACGGCCGCCACACCTCGTTCACCAGTCTGTTCGTGTACCCGGAAGTCGACGATTCGATCGAGATCGACGTCAACCCAGCCGATATCCGCATCGACACCTACCGCGCATCCGGCGCCGGCGGTCAGCACATCAACAAGACCGACTCCGCGGTGCGTATGACGCACATGCCTTCCGGGATCGTGGTCCAGTGCCAGAACGACCGAAGCCAGCACCGCAACCGCGCCGAAGCGATGGACATGCTGAAGGCGAAGCTGTACGAACTCGAACTGCGCAAGCGCATGAGCGAGCAGCAGAAGCTGGAAGACTCCAAGACCGACGTCGGCTGGGGCCACCAGATCCGTTCGTACGTGCTGGACCAGTCGCGTATCAAGGATTTGCGCACCAACTTCGAGACCGGTAACACCAAGGGCGTGCTGGACGGCGACCTCGACGACTTCATCTCCGCGTCGCTCAAGCAAGGCGTATGACGATGACCGAGACCAGGCGCGCATTCATTTTCGACATGGACGGGACCATCGTCGACAACATGTCCTTCCATACCGATTCGTGGATCGCGTTCTTCAAGCGGCGCGGCCAGGATATCGACGCGGAGGAATTCTTCCGTACGACGGCCGGCCGCCAGGGCAAGGAGATCATCCGCGCCCACATGGGCGAGCACCTGCTTGATCATGAAGTGCTGGAACTGAACCTCGAGAAGGAATCGGTTTACCGCGAGATGTACGAACCGCACCGCAAAACGGTGACCGGCTTCGACGACCTGATTGAACAGGCCAAGCTGCGCGGCGTCGCGCTGGCGGTTGCCACGGCAGCGCCCAACGCGAACATCGAGTTCACCCTCGATGGCCTCGACCTGCGGCGCCACTTCAATACCGTCGTCGGCGCCGCCGATGTCGCGCGCGGCAAGCCGCATCCGGACGTGTTCCTGCTGGCGGCTGAACGCTGCGGCGTGGCGCCGGAAGACTGCATCGTCTTCGAAGATGCACCGCTCGGCGTTGAAGCAGCGCGCCGCGCAGGCATGCGCTGCGTCGTGCTGACGACCACCCTGCCCGCTGGCGCCTTTGCCGAATTCGACAACGTGATCCACATCGCCAGCGACTTCGCCGAGCTGACGATCGACGAACTGTTCCCCGCATAACCAAACAAAACTAACGATACTAATCATGACTACGGATATCCAAGAACACGCCGCAGCACCGGCAGACGACAACAAGATCATCGCCGAACGCCGCGTCAAGCTTGCGGCCCTGCGCGAAAAAGGCGTGGCCTTCCCGAACGATTTCCGTCCACAGCACAAGGCTGCCGACCTGCACGAGCAGCACGGCGCCAAGTCGCGCGAAGAACTCGAAGCTGAAGCGATCCCGGTTGTCCTGGCTGGCCGCATGATGCTCAAGCGCGAAGCAGGCAAGAAGGCCGCCTTCGCAACCCTGCAGGATTCGTCGGGCGCCCGCGCCGATGGCCGCATCCAGATCTACGCCACGCTCGACCTCACCGGCGAAGCCGCGATGGAAGCGCTGCACCACTACGACCTGGGCGATATCCTGGGCGTCGAAGGCACACTGTTCAAGACCAAGACGGACGAACTGACGATCAAGGTCACCACCCTGCGCCTGATCACCAAGTCGCTGCGCCCGCTGCCGGACAAGTTCCACGGCCTGGCCGACCAGGAGACCAAATACCGCCAGCGTTACGTCGACCTGATCATGAGCGAAGAAACGCGCCGCACCTTCAAGGCGCGCACCGCCGCGATGTCGTCGATCCGCCGCTTCATGGAAAAGCACGAGTTCATGGAAGTTGAAACGCCGATGCTGCACACCATTCCTGGTGGCGCCGCAGCGAAGCCTTTCATCACCCACCATAATGCGCTCGATATGGAGATGTTCCTGCGTATCGCGCCGGAGCTGTACCTGAAACGCCTGGTGGTTGGCGGCTTTGACCGCGTGTTCGAAGTGAACCGCAACTTCCGCAATGAAGGCGTGTCGCCGCGCCACAATCCAGAATTTACGATGATGGAGTTCTACGCGGCTTACGTCGATTACCAGTGGCTGATGGACTTCACCGAAGCCGTTATCCGCCAGGCTGCGATCGATGCGCACGGCACCGCGATGCTGACCTATGGCGGCCGCGAGCTGGATTTGTCGAAGCCATTCAACCGCCTGACCATCGTCGGTGCGATCAACAAGTACGCCCCGCACTACACCAACGAGCAGCTGAACGATTCAGCATTCATCCGCACCGAACTGAAGAAGTTTGGCGTGAACCCGATGGCAGGCTGGGGCCTGGGCGCGCTGCAGCTGGCGCTGTTCGAAGAGACGGCCGAATCCCAGCTTTGGGAACCGACCTACATCATCGACTACCCGGTTGAAGTCTCGCCGCTGGCACGTGCGTCCGACACGCGCGAAGGGATCACCGAGCGCTTCGAACTGTTCATCGTAGGCCGCGAAATCGCTAACGGATTCTCGGAGCTGAACGACTCCGAAGACCAGGCGGCGCGCTTCCACGCACAGGTGGCGGCGAAGGACGCCGGCGACGAAGAAGCGATGTTCTATGACGCGGATTACATTCGCGCGCTGGAATACGGCATGCCGCCCGCTGGTGGCTGCGGCATCGGCATCGACCGCCTGATGATGCTGATTACCGACTCGCCGAACATCCGCGACGTGATCCTCTTCCCGCACCTGCGCCGCGAAGAGTAAGCAGAATAAACAATGGGGAGCTTTTAGGTAAGCTGGAAAACGTCATTCCCGCGTTCGCGGGAATGACGGCTTGACTGACGTTCTTCGCCATGAAGAAGACGGCAGCGACAACAAGTGTGCCGAAGCCGTACATTGTCCACATGTGCGCCGGATGACCAGCCTCGACTATTGAATGATCCGGTAGCAAGGAATATACGCCTTGCCCGGCAATTTCATCCGGCTCTGCTCGACGAACGAGGTCAGCAGCGCATCCATCGGTCCCATGATTGCCGCGTCGCCGTGGATTTCAAAGTGCCCGTACTTTTCAATAGCACGGATACCCTCATCCTTGACGTTACCCGCCACCACACCTGAGAACGCGCGCCGCAGGTTAGCCGCAAGCTGGTGTTTTTCCTGGTTTCTATGCAGGCTCAGGTTACGCATGTTTTCGTGCGTCGGCTTGAACGGGCGCTGGAATTCCGCATCGATGCGCAGCAACCAGTTGAAGTAATAGGCATCGCTGCGCGACTTGCGGTATTCGCGCACTTCCTTGATCCCGGTCTGCATTTCGCGCGCGACCAGTTCCGGATCGTCGACGATGATCTTGTAGCGTTTCTGCGCTTCTTCGCCAAGCGTCGCTCCGAGGAAATCATTAATCTGGGCGAAGTAGTCGCGCGAGGTTTCAGGACCGGTGAAGATAAGCGGGTACGGCATTTCCGCATTATCCGGGTGGAGCAGGATACCGAGGATATACAGGATTTCTTCGGCAGTGCCGGCGCCGCCCGGGAAAACGACAATCCCGTGGCCGGTACGGACAAACGCTTCGAGGCGTTTTTCGATATCCGGCATGATGACCAGGTCATTGACGATCGGATTCGGCGATTCCGCTGCAATAATGCCAGGCTCTGATATGCCGAGATAACGCCCAGTGCCACGGCGTTGCTTGGCATGGCCGATCGTCGCGCCCTTCATCGGGCCTTTCATCGCGCCAGGGCCGCAGCCGGTGCAGATATCGAGGTCGCGCAGGCCAAGCTGGTAGCCAACTTCTTTCGAGTAGTTGTATTCAATGCGGTTGATCGAGTGGCCACCCCAGCACACCACCAGGTTCGGATTGCGCTGCGGTTGCAGCACATCCGCGTTGCGCATGATGTGGAAAACCGCATCGGTAATGCCTTCGGTGCGGGTCAGGTCGAAATTTGGATTGCCGGTAATCTCGCTGCTGATATAGATGATATCGCGCAGTACCGCAAACAGGTGCTCGTGGATCCCCTTGATCATTTTGCCATCGACAAAAGCGATGGCCGGGGCTCCCTTGATCTCCAGCTTGATGCCGCGCTCGCGCTGGACAACGCTGATGTCGAAAGATTTATAACGCTCCAGCAGTTCCTTGCCATCGTCGATCGAGCTGCCGCAATTCAGCACGGCGAGCGCGCAATTACGGAAAACCTGGTAAAGGCCGCCCTGGCTGGTATCGAGAAGCTTGACGACTTCGGACTTCGACAGCACTTCAAGCCGGCCCTCCGGCGAAATGAGGGTATCGATAACGTCGTACTCCATTGTACAGATTCCTTTTTTCAAATTCAGTGTAACGATCAATGCGTGCACTGCCAATATACGACAACTAGCGCGAATCAGGGCGTGGCTTTCGCAAGGCGTGTGGCATGTCGGTACGCGCCGGATACCACATCCGGCAAAAATTCGCAGAATGTGACTGATTTACATTAAAATGCAGCCCAGTTGGAATTTTCCGCCTGTGTTGGCGGAGCTTTTCACCGATGATCGTATCAACCATAACCAGTCAGGAGACCCCCGCATGAGCGGAGCCGCTACCACACCAAATCAGGAAGTCGTTATTCCCGAGTTCAAGCAGATGATGGGACATCCAGGTCCGCTTTGGATGTTATTCATGACCGAATTCTGGGAGCGCTTTGCTTTCTACGGCATCCGTTGGGCCCTTGTGCTTTACATCGTCGCCCAGTTCCATGACGGCGAAGGCACCGGACAGGCAGCAGCCAACCTGACCTACGGCTCTTACCTCGCACTGGTTTATGCCGGCGCAGTATTCGGCGGCTATGTCGCCGACCGCGTCATCGGCTATCAGCGTTCGATCCTGATCGGCGCGCTGTTCATGGCGGCAGGCCTGTTCGCCATCACCATCCCCGACCCGCAGATCTTCAACCTGGGCCTGGCCACGATCATCGTTGGTAACGGCATGTTCAAACCGAACATCTCGACCATGGTCGGCAAGCTGTACGCGCTGAACGACACCCGCCGCGATTCCGGCTTCACCATTTTCTACATGGGCATCAATGCCGGCGCATTCGTCGCACCGATCCTGACCCAGATTCTGGCACAGAAGGTCTTCGGCACCGACGGCACTCCGGCATACAAGGTCGTGTTCTTCGCGTCCGGCATCGGCATGCTGATCAGCCTCGTGTGGTTCTACATCGGCCGCGCTTCGCTCAAGGGCATCGGTGCACCGGATGAAAGCGGCCAAAGCCGCACCCGCGCAGTCATGGTCGCCGTTGGCGCATTGTTCGTGATCCCGCTGGTGTACTTCCTGCTCGCACTGGGTGCAGCCACGCTGCAGATCGTCCTGACCGTCCTGTTCGTCATCCTCGCGCTGATGCTGATGATCGAAGGTATCCGCGAAGGCAAAGTCGCACGCGACAAGACCATCGCGATGATGATCATCTTCGCGTTCAACGTCCTGTTCTGGATGTTCTTCGAACAGGCAGGCAGCTCGTTCACCTTCCTGGCCGAGAACATCGTCGACCGCGTCGGCGCACTGGGCATGGATGTCTTCCCGACCGCCTGGTTCCAGAGCGTAAACTCGGTCGCCATCATCGTTTGCGCGCCGATCATCGCCTGGGTATGGGTCGCGATGGGCCGCAAAAACGTCAACCCGTCGATCCCGCGTAAATTCGGCCTCGGCATCCTGTTCAACGGCCTCGCTTTCGGCCTGCTGATGTACGCCCTGTCGTTCCTGGTCGATCCAACCTACGGCAAGATCCCGTTCTGGACCCTGTTCGCGGTCTACTGGATCCAGTCCATCGGTGAGCTGTGCCTGTCGCCTATCGGCCTGTCGATGGTAACCAAGCTGGCTCCTACCCGCCTGGTTGGCCTGGGCATGGGCGGCTGGTTCCTGTCGACCGGTATCGGCAACAACCTGTCGGGCATCTTCGCAAGCCACGTCAGCGGCACCGAAGGCATGTCGGTTGCGTCGGCGCTGTCCGGCTACACCTTCGGCTTCTGGTCGCTGATGGCTGGCGGCTTGATCCTGTTCCTGCTCGCACCGCAGATCCAGAAGCTGATGCACGGCGTGAAGTAAGCGCCAGTACCAGCATCGTAGAAACGGCGGCCTGCGGGCCGCCGTTTTTTTACGCGTGCTGCTCCAGCTGGCGCCGCATGTCATCCATCTCCGCCACCAGCCATGCGCGGAAACGCTGCACCTTCGGCATACTTTCCTTGTGCGGATTGACCATGAAGCGGTATCCGCTCGCAAACGGCGCACTGCGGCAGTTGATCTGCCTGAGCGAGCCTTTCAAAATATCCTGGCAGGCGATCCCGTAGGCCACCAGCGCAATCCCCTGCCCCGCCACCGCGGCCTGCGCCAGCACGCCCCAGTGGCTGTAGCCCCGCGAGAAGTCGTACTTGCCCTTCAAGGCCCGGTTCTCATTGAGCAGCTGGAGCCATGACTCGGTGGACTTCTCGTACAGCAGCGGAAAATCAGTCAGGTCCGCCAATGTCAGTTCGGACTGCCCCGGCGCCAGCAGCTCGGGACTATAGACGGCCACCAGCCGTTCGCGGAACAGCAAGGCAGGGTCGCCTTCGGTAACCGGGCCGTATCGCACAGCGACGTCGGTCGCGTCGTCTTCAAGATCGACCTGAGCGTCGTTCGAATCGAGCCGGATATCGAGTTCGGGATACAGCTTCGTAAAACGGTGCATGCGCGGCACCAGCCACTTGATCGCGAACGAGTGGGTCGTTGAGATGCGCAGCACCGATTCCTCATTGCCCGCTTGTAGCGCGCCGATCTTCGAACCCAGCTCGCCCAGCATGCGCCCGACTGCGATTGCCAGCTCCTGCCCCTTCTCGGTCAGGGTGACGTGGCGCGGGTGTCGGATGAACAGCGCAAAGCCGAGATTCTCCTCCAGGTGCCTTACCTGCTGGCTGATCGCAGCCGGGGTCTTGTGCAGCTCCTGCGCCGCCAGCTTGAAGCTGCCCCAGCGTGCGGCACAGTCGAAGTCGATCAATCCCGAGAGGCTGCGCACCGGTTTCATTTCTGCTCCATGAGTAACTTTTTCTTAGCCATTGAGATATTTTTTATCGGTTGATCAAATGCCACCATAAGCAGAAAATATACGCGATCCAACAAGGAAATGCCATGCACAAGAATATATTGGTGATCGGTGGAACTCGCCATGTCGGCAAGCTGCTCGTCCAGAAGCTCGTCAATGCGGGACACCAGGTCACCATCGCCACACGCGGCCGCGCGCCGGATCCCTTCGGCGCGCGCATCAAGCGGCTCAATGTCGACCGCCGCGACGAGGCAGGCATGCGGCGCGCCTTCGCCAACATCGATGGCTATGACATCGTCTACGACCAGATGTGCTACAGCCCGCTCGACGCGGCAATCGCAGTGAGCGTGTTTTCAGGGCGGGTGAAGCGCTACATCGTCGCGTCGACCATCGACGTCTACCGTGGACTGATGGGTAACCAGGACGGCCCGTTCGCCGAGACCGACCTGAATGTACTCGGGCAGCTGATCGACACGCGCTACCCATGGCACGATCCGTCACGCGCGGTCGAGAGCTATGTGGCAGGCAAGCTGCAGGCCGAAGCCTACTTGTACCGCGATGGCTCGCTGCCGCTGGTCAGCGCGCGTATCGGCCATGTGCTGGCAGGCCCGGAGGACTTCACGGGCCGCGTCGCGCACTACGTGGACCTGGTCCGACTACGCGCGCCGCTCCGGTATTCGAACGCCGCGGCAGCAAGTTCGTTCATCGACGGGCATGCGGCCAGCAGTTTCCTGGCCTGGGCAGGGTCGCAGGACTTCACCGGTCCTGTCAACGCTGCCTGCGACGGCGGCATGTCTGCATTCGACCTGTTGCACCGCGCAGGCCGTGCGCTGGGTGAACCGGTAAGCGCGATCCCGGTCGCCAAGCCTGCGCCAGCGGGGGAATTGAGCCCGTTCGATTACGCTCACCCGCTGATGATGGACACCAGCCGCGCGGCGCGCCTTGGCTACCGGTTTGGACACATCGACGAGTGGGCGGACGACATCATCCGCCAGCACGATCTCGCCTTTGTCTGACCGCGGCGCGCAAACACCAACGGGCCTTGCGCGCTAATGCCGTTCAATCAGACCTTTAGTTTCTTCTCGCGTGCGATCCAGTACAGCAGCACGACAAGTCCGGCGTACGGCATCAGCGACAGCCAGTCCGACGTCGCGCCGGAGTAGAACGGGTTGTAGGCCTCCGCCCACTTCATCATCGTGGTATCGAAGTCGGTTAGCACCCCCGCCGTGATGGCGATGATGATGCCGGCCAGCGCGCCGCCAGCGATGTAGCCCGACGCCAGCAGCGTACCCGAACTGCGGTCGCCTGCCGCTTGCTGCTGTTCCGGCGTCATCGACGCAATGTGCGGCAGCTTGTTGTTGCGGCGGTCGACCAGCCAGCGGATAAAGCCGCCGATGGCGATCGGCGCTGTCGACACCAGCGGAAGATAAACGCCCACTGAGAATGCGAGCGACTGCACGCCGGCCATTTCGAGCACGACGGAGATCATCACGCCAAGCAGCACCAGCGTCCACGGCAGCTGCTGGTCGAGGATACCCTTGATGATGTAAGACATCAGCACCGCCTTCGGCGCGTCGAATTTCTTCACCTCGGAGCCATCCGGGCGCGTGGTGTGGGTGCCGTTAATGCCCGGGTCGACCAGGTAGGCCAGCTCGCCGTTGGCGTTGACGAGGTATTTGCCTGCCGGGCCGCCGACGGTGTCGGTCTTCTGCCAGACCTTGTACGTATTGCTGTCGCTTGCCGCTTGCGGGCCCTGGAGCTGCGCCGTTGCCGTCAGCTTGCTGGCATCGACCTTCAGGCCTGGCGCAACTTGCGCCGCCGGTACGTAGACCGTGCTGGCGTCATTGAGTTTGAGCAGGATCGGGCCGAGGATCAGCGCCGACGCCAGCGCGCCGCACAGGATCGCGTATTGCTGCAGTTTTGGCGTGGCGCCTACCAGGAAGCCGGTCTTCAGGTCTTGCGATGTGGTGCCAGCGTTACTGGCGGCGATACAGACGATCGCGCCGACCGACAGCGCAGTCACGTAATACTGCCCGCCGGTCCAGCCCATCACGAGGAAGATCAGGCAGGTAAACAGCAGGGTCGCCACGGCCATGCCCGAAATCGGGTTCGACGACGAACCGATTTCACCGGTCAGGCGCGACGACACGGTCGCGAACAGGAAGCCGAACACCAGGATCAGGAGCGCGCCCAACAGGTTCATGTGCAGTGGCGTGGCGACGGTGATGATCGCGATGATCGCCAGGCAGCCGATGACGACCCATTTGAGCGGGATGTCGCGGTCGGTGCGCAGCGATTCGTCCGCCGCGCTACCCTTGCCCATGCCGGACAGGCCGCCCTTCAGGCCTTTCCAGATCGTCGGCATCGAGCGCACCAGGCTAATCAGGCCGCCGGCTGCAACTGCGCCAGCGCCGATGTACAGCACGTAGGCGCTGCGGATATCGTTCGCGCTCATGTCCCTGATCAGCATGGTGCCCGGCGAGACAGGCACGGTCAGCAACTCGCCAAAGAATTTAATCATCGGAATCAGGAGCAGGTACGACAGCACCCCGCCTGCGGCCATGGTCGCGGCGATGCGCGGCCCGATGATGTAGCCGACGCCGAGCAGTTCCGGCGACAGCTCGGCGCCAACGGAGCCGGCCTTCAGCGGTGCGCCGAACTCGAAGTTGGCCGTATCCTTCCAGCCCTTGAACGAGATGTTCCCGACCTTGTACAGCAGGCCAAGCCCGAAACCGCCGAAGATGATCGCTGCGCGGCGCCTGGCAGTGCGCGCTTCATCCGAGCCAGCTTCCCGCACTTCGCCCGCCGCCTCGCGCGACGTCTCTGTCGCGGCAGCCTTGAGCACCTCGGCGCATGCCGTCCCTTCCGGGTACTTCAGCTGGAAATGCTGGTCCACGATCATCGTGCGGCGCATCGGGATCATCATCAGGATGCCCAGCACGCCGCCCAGCACGCCGACCAGCATGACGCGCGAGATCTCCAGGTCGAAGCCCAGGATCATAATCGCCGGCATGGTCACGCCGAGGCCGAACGCGATCGACTCGCCAGCCGAACCGGCGGTCTGGGTAATGCTGTTTTCAAGGATGGTCGAATCACGCCCGCCCATTTTCTTGACCAGGCCGAACAAGGTAATCGCGATGACCGCCACCGGAATCGAGGCACTGACTGTCAGGCCCACCTTCAGCACGAGGTAAAGCGACGATGCACCGAACACCATGCCGAGCAGGACGCCCATGGCCAGTGCGCGGAAAGTCATCTCTGGAAGCTGCGCCGAGGCCGGTATGTACGGCTTGACCGGAGTACGTGTCGGATCATATGGCATGAAGATAGTCCTTGAAGGAATTTTTTCGCAGGCGTGACTATCGCACAAGCCCGCCGCGATGGAAAGCGGCGGCATTCCAATCGACTATAATTCGCTCGATCAAGGCAACCACGCCTGCAAACCTCCGAGAGTGCAGCTTGAGAATTTCTTCCCGCTCGACCCAGAAGCCTTCTACTGATCCACAACGCGGTTTCATTCTGGTAATACTCATCCTGCTGCTGGCCGGCGCCGGCGCCGTCGGCTGGTTCTTGTGGTCGATTGCGAAGAATGTGCCGGAGATCGATGCCGTCACCGATTACAAGCCCAAGATCCCGCTGCGTATTTATACAGCCGACCAGGTGCTGATCGGGGAGTTCGGCGTCGAGCGGCGCGACTTTGTCCCGATCGCGCAGATGCCTGACCTGATGAAAAAGGCCGTGCTGGCCATCGAGGACACGCGCTTCTATGAGCACGGCGGCATCGACTGGATCCGCGCCATGGGCGCCGCCAGGGCGAACCTCAAGGGCGGCTTCCGCGAGGGTGCATCGACCATCACGATGCAGGTGGCCCGCACCTTCTTCCTGTCGCGCGAGAAGCTTGTGTCGCGCAAGCTGACCGAAATTGCATTGGCCTTGAAGATTGAGAAGGCGCTAAGCAAGGACCAGATCCTTGAACTGTACATGAACCAGATCTACCTGGGCCAGCGCGCCTACGGTTTCTCCAGCGCGGCGCGCGCCTATTTCGGCAAGCAGCTCGACCAGTTGTCGGTCGGCGAGATCGCCATGCTGGCCGGCCTTCCGCAGAACCCGTCGCGCCACAACCCCGCTGCCAACCTGAAGCGTGCAACCCAGCGCCAGCATGCTGTCCTCAGGCGGATGTTCGAACTGGAGTACATCACCGAGCGCCAGTATCGCGAAGCGCTGGACCAGCCGGTACGCGTGAAGCCAGGCGGCCGGCAGTTCGCCACCCACGCAGAATACGTCGCCGAACTCGCGCGGCAGGCTGTCTACGAGCAGTTCAAGGATGAGGCCTACACCTCCGGCATCCGCGTGACCACGACGATCCTGTCGAAGGACCAGGACGCAGCGTATGAATCGGTGCGGCGCAACGTGCTCGCTTACGACCAGCGCCATGGCTACCGCGGCCCGGAGGGCTTCATCGACCTGCCGGCCGATCCGGCTGCCCGCGACATCGCCATCGACGAGGCGCTGCAGAAGCGCCCTTCATCGGATGGATTGATTCCCGCGGTCGTCACGGCCGCCTCCCGGCGCGAGGTCAAAGTCGAGACGCAAGGCGGAGAAGCCCTCGACATCAGCGGCGCCGGCTTGCGCTTCGTCGCGCGGGCCTTGTCGGACAACGCGAAGGCCTCGGTCCGCTTGCGCCCGGGCGCGCTGGTGCGCGTCATGCAGGACAGCCGCAAGGTGTGGTCGATCGTGCAGGTGCCGCAGGTGGCGGCGGCGTTCGTCGCACTCGACCAGAATACCGGCGCCTACCGCGCGCTGGTCGGCGGCTTCGATTTCAACCTTCACAAGTTCAACCACGTCACCCAGGCGTGGCGCCAGCCGGGCTCCGCGATCAAGCCCTTCGTCTATTCGGCGGCGCTGGAAAAAGGTTTCTCGCCGGGGACCATGATCCTGGACGAGGCGCTCGACCTCCCAGGCGAAAATGCGGGCGCGACCTGGTCGCCGCAAAACGACGATGGCAAGTTCGATGGCGCGGTGTCGATGCGCGATTCGCTCGCCCATTCGAAGAACGTGCCCACGGTGCGCCTGCTACGCGCAGTGTCGGTGCCCTACGCGCACGAATACCTCGGCCGGTTCGGCTTCGACCATACGCGCCACCCCAGGAACCTTACGCTGGCCCTCGGTACAGGTGCGGTCACCCCGCTACAGATGGCGGGCGGTTACGCCGTCCTCGCCAACGGCGGCTATTCGGTCCAGCCTTACCTGATCGCCAAAATACAGGACGCGCGCGGCGCAGTGATCCAGGAGACCACGCGCCCCGCCGCGCCCCCTGAGAACCAGCGCGTGATCGACCAGCGCAATGCCTTCGTGGTCGACACCATGCTGCGCGCCGTGACCCTGTACGGAACCGGCGCCGCAGCCAGCGACCGCCTTGGACGCACTGACATCGCCGGAAAAACCGGCACCACGAACGATGCCATCGACGGCTGGTTCGCCGGTTATGGCGGCGACGTGGTCGCGGTTGCGTGGATGGGCTACGACGAGCCGAAGTCGCTGGGCGGGCGCGAGTTCGGCGCCACCCTGTCGCTGCCGATCTGGATCGACTACATGAAAGTCGCGATCGCGAAGCCCCCTACCGAGGAGCGCGAGCCGCCCGAGGGCGTGATGCAGGAAGGCGGCGACTGGATCTATACCGAATACGCGGAACTGCCCGACTTCAAATCCATCGACATCACGCCTTTGCCTGAGGTGGCGCCCGCTGACCCGTTTGAGGAACAACAACCGCCGCCAGCGCCGGAGCTTCCGCCGGACGACTGAGGGCGCACGGTAGCGAATCCGGGATTCTGGACAGGCTGGTACACTCGTTATCAATCCAATATCCTTGTGCCAGACCTGTATGGCCACGCCTGCCCGACTGAGCGTACTGACGTGCATCCCGATTCTTCTTGTGTCGGCGCTCGCGCTTTGGCTGGGCATTTCGGCTGGCCTGGCCCACCTCGAACGCCAGCTGCAAGCCGTGCAGGAATCGCACCTGCGCTTCACGATGGGCGAACTGAGGGCCCGACTCCAGTCGGGCCTCGACCTCGATGCGCACTTCGCCGCAGCTGGCAAGGCCCAGGCCCTGCTAGACGCCGCGGTACGCAGCGAGCCGCGCATCGCCAGCATCAGCGTGGTCGACGCCAGCGGCGCGCTTACCTTCAGCAGCGGCGCT
>CXWL01103211.1_pt1 | contig 27258 bp, 34 predicted proteins | sample 590931 | NCBI WGS metagenome assembly CXWL01 (sample SAMEA3498368, study PRJEB10139) | groundwater metagenome | biome: water well; material: biofilm material | place: Germany | collected 2015-04-27 | reverse complement strand
GCCGAAGGAAATGCTCGACGCGATCCACAGCTACGGCGGCATCGTGCTGCACGACGTGATCTCGATCCGCCACGCGAAAAAAGCGCTGGAAGCCGGCGTCGATGGCCTGATCCTGGTCGCGGCGGGCGCGGGCGGCCATGCCGGCGCGCTGTCGCCATTTGCGCTGGTGGGCGAGGTGCGCAAGTTCTTCAGCGGTCCGCTGGCGCTGTCCGGCGCGATCGCCAGCGGCGACGCGATCCTCGCGGCGCAGGCGATGGGCGCCGACTTCGCCTACATCGGCTCGCGCTGGCTGGCCACCAAGGAATCGAACGTCACCGACGCCTATCGCGATGCGATCGTTGAATCGGCGGCGGCGGACGTGGTGTACACCAACCTGTTCACCGGGGTGCACGGCAACTACCTGAAGAAGTCGATCCTGAACGCCGGCCTCGATCCCGAAGCCTTGCCCGAGTCCGACAAGAGCAAGATGAGTTTCGGGTCGGGCACCGCGAAAGCGTGGCGCGACATCTGGGGCGCCGGGCAGGGCGTCGGCCTGATGGACGACGTGCCGACGGTGGCCGAAATGGTGGCGCGCCTGAAAGCCGAATACGACGCCGCGCGCGCCCGCCTGGCGCTNNGGTCCTCCGACTACCAGGCCATTTCGAAGGATCGAACGGCGGGATCAGAGGCCCTCGTCCTGCTGATAAATGGAATTGGCCATACGGTGCCGGATCCGAAATCCACGCACAAGAAGTGAGTACATCGCTAAACTCCAAACCGTCGTTCCCGGGCTCGGCGCCCCCCTTGGCGGGAACCTATACTGAGCGAGCGTTTGCGGCTGGTGCAAGCTCAGCATGGGCTCCCGCCTTTGCGGGAAGTCGTTTCTGCCAGTGGCAGGAACGACGGCGTTAGCGTTCGCGCGGCGCCATGTCTTCCGGGCGCAGCGCCCACAAGCCCGGCAGGTTGCGCCAGTAACCTTCGGCGTCCATCCCGAACCCCACCACAAAGCGGTTCGGGATGTTCACACCGACGATATCGGCCTTCACCGGCTTGGCGCGCTTGTGCGCCTTGTCGGCAAACACCGCGATCACCACTTGCGCCGCGCCCATCTCCAGCAGCCGCGCCTTGACCTGCGCCAGCGTCTCGCCTTCGTCGAGGATATCGTCGAGCAGCACGATCGTCCGGCCGGCCACGTTCGGCCGCGGCACCACTTTCCACATGCCGTCGTAGCGACTGACGTGGATGTAGTCGAATTCGAGCGGGAAGCGCAGCTGCGGCAGCAGCTGGCCGGTGAAAACGACCGCGCCGCCCATCACCCCGAGCACCAGCGGNNCGAGCATCGTTTTGGCACGCGCCAGATTGAACTCTTGCATGGTGATCTTCTCAAAAAAGAACCTCACCAATTATCACGCATATCGCCGCGTCCCAGCGGCGTTAGTTGGATTTATGCCACACGCATTTCGTCAGCTGTAATCGCGCCGGTCCTCGATCACCTTGCCGTCGTCGGGAAGAGAGCCAGGCGACTCGAGTTTGACTTCGCCGCGCAGCTTGGTCACGTCGCGGATCGAGGCGACGATGGCGTCGATCCGGTCCGTCGACACTGGCTGCGCGACTTCGCAATGCAGCGTCATCACGTCGTTGGCCATGCGGCCCGAAACGACCAGCCGCGCCTTGAGGATCTCGGGATGGCGGCGCGTGATGTTGACCACCTGGGCCGGATGCACGAACATCGCGCGCACCTTGGTGGTCTGGTCGGCGCGTCCCATCCAGCCCTTGATGCGGATATTCGTGCGTCCGCAGCCGGTTGCCGGGGCGTCGAGCAGCAGCGCCGACATGTCGCCGGTGGCGAAGCGGATCAGCGGATAGTCGTGGTTGAACAGCGTGACGACGATCTCGCCGATGTCGCCCGGTGCGACTGGCTCGCCACTGCCGGGACGGACGATTTCGACGATCACGTCCTCGTCGACCACCATGCCGGGATCGAGCACGCCGGCGCTTTCGGTCTCGTAGGCGATGCTGCCGATATCGGCCGACGCATAGGTCTGGAACACGTGCGGCACGCCGTTCTCGCGGAACCACGCGCGCAGCGATTCGGGCAGCGCCTCCGCCCCCATCAGCGCGTGCTTCACGCTGCTGATGTCGGCGCCCATCTCGCGCGCCTTTTCGATGATGATGCGCAGGAAGGAGGGCGTGCCGACGTAAGTGTCGGGCCGCAGGTCGGCCATCGCCTGCACCTGCATTTCGGTCTGGCCGGCGCCGGCCGGGATCACCGCGCAGCCGATGCGCGCGGCGCCGCCTTCGATCATGAACGCGGCTGGCGTGAAGTGGTACGAAAAACAGTTTTGCAGCAATCCGCCGGGACGCACGCCAGCGGCATACATCGGCCGCGCGAAACGCCACCAGTCGCGGCCGCGCCCTTCCGGATCGTAGATCGGGCCGGGCGAGACGTACACGTGGCGCAACTGGCGGACCGGCGTGGCGGCCAGTCCGCCGAACGGCAGATCGCGCTGCTGCAGCGCCTTGAGGTCGGACTTGCGGGTGATCGGCAGCGCCGCCAGAGCGGCGCGGCTGGTCACGCCTGCGGCATCGACGCCGTCGAGGATGCGCGCCCAGCCCGGCGCCTGCTGGGCGCGGGCGATCAGCTGCGGCAGGCGCGACATCAGGTCGAGCTCGCGATGCACGGGATCGCGCGTCTCCAGTTCGTCCAGCGTCATTTCGCGCCTCCCAGTTCACGCTGCAATTTCTTGGTCAGCTTGCCGAATACCAGTTCGTACGAGCGGCGCAGCAGCGCGGCGGCCTCGCCGTCGTCGAGCGCGTCGGCGCTTTCGACGCGCACCCACCTGGCGCGTGCCAGGTAGGGCGCCGGGATAATCCCGGGCCGGTCAGTCAGTTCGAGGAAGCGTTCGTCCTCGACCTTGAAGCTCAAGCCTTGCGGCGCATCGGCGCCGGTCACCATGAACATCTTTTCGCCCACTGAAAACACGACGTCGGCGCCCCATTTGATGTCCTCCGTGGCACCCGGAAAACTGCGGCACACGTCCTTTGCTTTTTCAAAATCCATCGTCGTCCTCAAGCCAGCCAGCGTTTGCGGCGGCGGTAAAATTTCATGTCCCTGAAACTCTTGCGACCCGCCCCGGACACGCCGAGGTAGAACTCTTTCACATCTTCGTTGGCGGCCAGGTCAAAGGCTGCGCCTTCCATCACCACGCGGCCGTTCTCCAGGATGTAGCCGAAGTCGGCGTAGCGCAGCGCCACGGTGGTGTTCTGTTCCGCCAGCAGGAAGGACACGCCTTCCTTCTGGTTCAAATCCTTGACGATGTCGAAGATCTCTTCGACGATCTGCGGCGCGATGCCCATCGACGGCTCGTCGAGCAGGATCATCGACGGCTTGGCCATCAGCGCGCGGCCGATCGCGCACATCTGCTGCTCGCCGCCCGAGGTGTAGCCGGCCTGGCTGGCGCGGCGCTCCTTCAGGCGCGGGAAATAGTGGTACACCGCGTCGAGCGACTGCTTCAGCTCCGCGCGCGAGATCGAACGCGTGTAGGCGCCGGTGAGCAGGTTCTCTTCGATGGTCAGGTGGCCGAAACAATGGCGTCCCTCCATCACCTGCGACAAGCCGCGCCTGACCAGCGCGTTCGGCGTGAGCTGGTCGATCCGCTCGCCGTTGAAATGGACCTCGCCCTTGGTGACGTCGCCGCGCTCGCCGCGCAGCAAGGTCGAAATGGTTTTCAGCGTGGTCGACTTGCCGGCGCCGTTGGCGCCCAGCAGGGCGACGATCTTCCCCTTCGGTACCTGCAGCGAAACGCCCTTCAGGACCAGGATCACGTGGTCGTAAATGACCTCAATGTTATTCACCGACAGGTAGGGCTGGATGGCGTTGGTCATGGTCATATCTTCAGATATTCGAGAAACCTCGCCGTCGTTCCCGCGGAGGCGGGAACCCATACTGAGCTGGCACCTCGGCGTCAGCATGGATTCCCGCCTCCGCGGGAACGACGGTTTTACAGATAGCGAATTACGTTCACATGCAGGCCGGGGTGATTTTCTTCTCGGTGGCATACGCCAGCGAGGAAGCGTCCAGCAGCTTGCGGGTCAGCGCCTTGTCGCCCACCACCCAGTTCGGGGTGATCGCCTTCCACTTGCTGCCGTCCCACTGCTGCACCTTGACCGCGCCCGAGCCTTCGTGGTCGTCGCAGCTGGTCTTCACGGTCGGGAACATGCCGAATGCGCCCAGCGCTTTCTGGCGCGCCGCGTCGATGTTCAGGTTCTCCAGGCCCCAGCGGATCTGCTCGCCGGTCATCACTTTGCCCTTGCCGTATTTTTCCTGGGCGGTGCGGATCGCTTCCACCCACAGGATCGCCATCGTCATGCCGCGCATGTGGTAGACCGAGCCGATACGGGCCTGGTCGGCCAGGTTGCCATTGCCGGCGGCGTAGACCTTTTTGCGGATGTCGTCGATCACCGGGTAGTTACCCGGCGTGTTGAAGGTCATCGCGGTGTAGCCCTTGGCAGCGTCGCCCGACGGGATGGTGTCCTCCTCGGAACCGGCCCACCACACGCCCAGCATCTTCTCGCGCGGGAAGCCGTTGCGCTGCGCGGTCTTGATGGCGACCGAATTCATCACGCCCCAGCCCCACAGGATCACGTAGTCGGGTTTGGCCTGGCGGATCTGCAGCCACTGCGACTGCTGCTCGTTGCCCGGCGGCGCCACTGCGATCTTCAGCAGCTCGAAGCCATGCTGCGCGGCGAGCGCGTCGAGCACCGGCATCGCCTCCTTGCCGAATGGCGAATCGTGATACAGGTAGGCGATCTTCTTGCCCTTCAGTTTGGCGTAGCCGCCCTCCTTGTCGCCGAGGTACTTGATCATCCCCGCGGCCTGGTTGTAGTAGCTGGTGATGAGCGGGAAAATGTACGGGAACACCTTGCCGTTGGCAGCGTCGGAACGGCCGTAGCCGAGCGTCGTCATCGGAATTTTGTCGGTGGCAACGCGGTCGAGAATGCCGTAGGCGATCCCGGTCGACAGCGGCTCGACCAGCGTGGCGCCGCCATGTTTAGTCTTCAGGCGCTCGTAGCACTCGACTCCGCGCGACGGGTTGTACTCGGTCTCGCACTCTTCCCACAGGATCTTGACGCCGTTGACGCCGCCGTTGGCGTTGACCAGGTTGAAGTAGTCGATGGCGCCGCCGTAGAAGCCGGAGCCGCCGGCGGCATACGCGCCGACGCGGTACGACGGCAGCGCCACGAACTGGTCGGCCGCCTGCGCAGCTTGAGTGAAGGCGCCGCACAGCGCAGCGCTCAGCATGATCGATTTAAAGCCTTTCATTCTCGTCTCCTCTTGGTCACTTCATTGACTGCGATTGCTACCTTCAGCCTTTAATGCGGGAACGGCCACAGGCGCAACTTCTCTTTACCCACTTGCCACAAGCGCGCGAGGCCATGCGGCTCCACGATCAGGAAAAATACGATCAACGCGCCAAACACCATCAACTCGAGATTCGATGCGAAGCTGGTCGGCAGGCCGAGGAAATGGCCGAATATGTTGAGCCCCACCGGCAGCAGCACGATGAAGGCGGCGCCGAGGAACGAGCCGAGGATCGAGCCGACCCCGCCGATGATGATCATGAACAGGATCCGGAACGACAGGTCGAGGTTGTACGCTTCCGGCTCCACCGTGCCGAGGTAGGCGAAGGCGTACAGCGCGCCGGCGACGCCGCAGTAGAACGAGCTGACCGCGAACGCCAGCAGCTTGGTGCGCAGCGGCCGGAAGCCGATCACTTCGGCCGCCATGTCCATGTCGCGGATCGCCATCCAGGAGCGGCCGACGTTCGAGCGGATCATGTTTTTCGCCAGCAGCGCGAGCACTGCGACAATGCCGAGCACCAGCAGGTATTTGCTGGCCGGCGAATTGAATTCGTAGCCGAACATCTGCATTTTCTGCACCGTCACCACGCCCGAGGCGCTGTAGTTCGTCAGGTAGGGGATCTTGGTCAGGCACCAGACCACGAAGAACTGCGTGGCCAAGGTCGACGCGGCCAGGTAGAAGCCGCGCACCCGCAGCGACGGCAGGCCGAACACGATGCCGACCAGCGCCGCGCACAGGCCGCCGAGCACAAAGGCGACCAGCAGCGGCAGGCCCGGCATCCGCGCGATGAAATTAAATGCGGCATAGGCGCCGACCGCCATGAAGGCGGCGGTGCCGAGCGAGAGCTGGCCGGCGTAGCCGGTCAGGATATTCAGGCCAAGCGCGGCCAGAGCGAAGATCAGGAACGGGATCAGGATCGCCGACAGCAGGTAGGGCGACGCGAACAGCGGCACGACGACCGCGGCAACCACCACCAGGCTTGCGAGGGCGATGCGGTCCTGCCGGATCGGGAAGATCTGGTTGTCGGACTGGTAGCTGGTCTTGAATTGTCCGGCTTCACGGTAGAGCATCTAGATTCTCCTGATGATTTTTTCGCCGAACAGGCCTTCCGGCCGAACCAGCAGGAACAGCAGCGCGAGCACGTAAGGGAACCAGCCTTCGATGCCGCCGCCGACCATTGGCCCAAGGTAGACTTCGGCCAGCTTTTCGGACGCGCCGATGATCAGGCCGCCGACGATTGCGCCCGGCACCGAAGTGAAGCCGCCCAGGATCAGCACCGGCAAGGCCTTCAGCGCGATGAAGGTCAGCGCGAACTGGACGCCGTTGCGCGCGCCCCACAGCAGCCCGGCGACCAGCGCGACCAGCCCGGCCACCGCCCACACTACCGCCCAGATCTGCTGCAGAGGGATGCCGACCGCTTGCGCGGCCTGNNAGCAGCCAGGGCAGCGGCACGTCCTCGATCGGCAGGTCCAGCTTGTGCACCTGCGATCCCCATATCAGTTGCGCCAGGCCCTCGATGAAGAAGGCGAGGCCGATGGTGGCCATGAACAGCGTGATCTCGGGCTGGTTGACGAGCGGGCGCAGCACCACCCGTTCGATCGCCAGGCCGAGCGCGATCATCACCACGATGGTAATCGGGATGGCCAGCCACATCGGCATGCCGAACTTGTCGACCATGCCGACGCAGGTGAGGGCGGCGAAGAACACCATCGCGCCCTGGGCAAAGTTGAACACGCCCGAAGCCTTGTAGATCAGGACGAAGCCGATCGCCACCAGCGCATACATGATGCCGGACAGGAGGCCGCCGATCAGCACTTCAAAGAAAAAACTCATGGTCGCATTCCTAGTGTTCGGCGCCCAGGTAGGCGCGGATCACCTCCTGGTTGGCGCGGACTTCATCGGGGGTGCCGTCGGCGATCTTCTTGCCGTAGTCGAGCACCACCACGCGGTCGGAGATATCCATCACCACGCCCATGTCGTGCTCGATCAGCACGATGGTGGTGCCGAACTGGTCGTTGACGTCGAGGATGAAGCGGCACATGTCCTGCTTCTCTTCGACGTTCATGCCGGCCATCGGTTCGTCGAGCAGCAGGATGTCCGGCTCGGCCGCCAGCGCGCGCCCCAGTTCGACGCGCTTCTGCAGGCCGTAGGGCAGGCGCCCGACCGGCGTCTTGCGGATCGCCTGGATCTCGAGGAAGTCGATGATCTGCTCGGCCTTTTCGCGGTGGGCGATTTCTTCGCGCCGCGCCGGACCCCAGTACAGCGCCTGCATGAGGAAGTTGGACTTCATCTTCAGGTTACGGCCGGTCATGATGTTGTCCAACACGGTCATCCCCTTGAACAGGGCGATGTTCTGGAAGGTGCGCGCGATGCCGGCCTTGGCCGCGCTGTAGCAGTCCATGTTCTTGCGGCTCTCGCCGCGCAACATGATGCTGCCTTGCTGCGGGCGGTACACGCCGTTGATCACGTTGAGCATCGAGCTCTTGCCGGCGCCGTTCGGCCCGATGATGGCGCGGATCTCGTGCTGGCGCACGTCGAACGAGATGTCGGTCAGCGCCTTGACGCCGCCGAACGACAGCGAGATATTGTTCAGGTCGAGGATGACCGGGCCGATCTTGCGATCGAGGCTTTGCTGGTTCATTTGCATCACGCGGCGGCCTCCACTTGCGCGAAGGTCTTCGCTTCGCAGATGCGCAGGTCGGCGCTGGCGGTGCCGACGCGGCCGTCCTCGAACTTGACCTGGGTGCTGATGAATTGCGAGGCCTTGTCTTCGTACAGGGCCGCGATCAGCACCGCGTATTTTTCGGCGATGAACTTGCGGCGCACCTTGCGCGTGCGGGTCAGCTCGTCGTCATCCGGATCGAGTTCCTTGTGCAGCACCAGGAAGCGGTGGATCTGGGTGGCGGCCATGCCGGGCTCCGACGCCAGGTCGGCGTTGACCTTCTCGACGCAGTCGCGCACCAGNNCGCTTCCATGTCGATGTTGATGAAGGCGCAGACCTGGTCGCGGCCATTGCCGAAGGCGACCGCCTCTTTGATGAAAGGGAAGAACTTCAGTTTGTTCTCGATGTAGTTCGGCGCGAAGATGGCGCCGTCGTTCAATTTGCCGACATCGGCCGCGCGGTCGATGATCTTCAGGTGGCCGTCGCGGTCGAACATGCCGGCGTCGCCGGTGTGGAAGTAGCCGTCGGCGTCGATCACTTCGGCGGTCGCGTCGGGGCGCTTGAAGTAGCCGTCCATGGTCGCCGGCGAGCGCACCAGCACTTCGCCGTTGTCGGCCAGCTTGACCTCGACGCCCGGCGCCGGCAGGCCGACGCTGTCGAACTTGATGTTCCCGTCCGGCTGCAGGCAGACGTAGGCGCAGGTCTCGGTCGACCCGTACAGCTGCTTGAGGTTGACGCCGATCGAGCGGTAAAAACGAAACAGGTCCGGGCCGATCGCGGCGCCGGCGGTGTAGGCCACGCGCACGCGCGACAGGCCGAGCACATTCTTGAGCGGGCCGTAGACCAGCACGCGGCCGATCGCATACTGCACGCGGTCGCCGAACGCGACCGGCTTGCCGTCGAGGATGGCCGAGCCGCAGCGTCGCGCCACGTCCATGAAGTGGCCGAACATGCGGCGCTTGGGCGCACTGGCGTCCTCCATCCGGATCATCACGCTGGTAAGCATGTTCTCGAACACCCGCGGCGGCGCGAAATAATAAGTCGGGCCGATCTCGCGCAGGTCGGTCAGCACGGTGTCGCCGGACTCGGGGCAGTTGACGGTGAAGCCGGCCACCATCGCCTGCGCCAGCGAGAACAGGCAGTCGCCGACCCATGCCATCGGCAGGTAGGACAGGATGTCTTCGCGCTCGGTCAGCTTGTCGAAGCCGACGCCGCCGGCGCCGGCCGCCAGCAGCGCCGCGTGCGACTGCACCACGCCCTTTGGTTTACCGGTGGTGCCGGAGGTGTACAGGATGATGGCCGGGTCGGAGCCCTGGCCCGTTTCGACCGCGGCGTCGAAACTGCCCGGGTTGGCCTGGTCCCAGGCGCGGCCGAGTTCCTGCAGGCGCGCCAGCGAGATCACGCCGCCCTGGTCGTAGTGGCGCATGCCGCGCTCGTCTTCGAAGGCGATGTGGCGGATTCGCGGGCACAGGTCGGCCAGCTCGAGCAGCTTGTCGACCTGCTCCTGGTCTTCCACCACGGCGAAGGCGATATCGGCGTCGTTCAGCACGTACGCCATGTCGGCGGCCGGCGCGTCCTGGTACAGCGGCACCGGCACCCCGCCCATGCTCTGCGCGGCCAGCATGGCCCAGTACAGGCGCGGGCGGTTGTCGCCAATGATGGCCAGGTTCATGCCGCGGCCGAAGCCGAGCGAGGCGAGCCCGCAGGCCAGCGCGCGCACTTCGCGGTTGACCTCGAGCCAGCTCCAGGTTTGCCAGATGCCGAGGTGCTTCTCGCGGAACGCCGGCCGCGCCGGGCGCAGTTCGCCGTGCGCGCGCAGGCGCCGCGGGAAGGTCTGCAGTTGCGTGCCGTCCGATTTGTCCACCAGGTCCCCTTGTTTTTTCGCTGCGCGGCCGGTGCCGATCAAAAGCTCCGGCCAGCGCAATTTTTGTGTGATGATATTAGCTCGCGATTGAAACCCATGTTGTCTTTTGGGTGACAATTAGGTGACTTTCGATGCTGCGCCGCACAAATGACGACTCAACCACAAACACTGACCGACCACCTGCACGCGACAATCTGGGGCCGCACCCTCAACGCGGCCGAGATGGCGCGCGTCGAAGCCGATTGCTTCGAGCAGTTCGTGCCGAAAGGCGGTTTCGTGTGCCGCAAGGGCGAAGCGCTGGAGAACTGGGTCGGCATCATCGACGGCCTGGTCAAGATCAATAATTTTTCGCCGGCCGGCAAGAGCGTGACGTTCGCCGGCGTGCCCAGCGGCGGCTGGTTCGGCGAAGGCTCGCTGCTCAAGGACCTGGCCCGCAAGTACGACGTGATGGCGCTGCGCGACACGCGGGTGGCGCGCATGCCGCGCGAGACGTTCGAATGGCTGCTCGCAACGAGCCTGCCGTTCAACCGCTTCCTGCTCATGCAGCTCAACGAGCGGCTGGGCCAGTTCATCGGGCTGGTCGAGAACGACCGCACGCTGGACGTCGACACGCGGGTGGCACGCTGCCTGGCCGCGATGTTCAACTCGCACCTCTACCCGGGGCTCGAAGCGATGGTGCAGATTTCGCAGGAGGAGATCGGCTACCTGTCGGGCGCCTCGCGCCAGCGCGCCAACCAGGCCTTGCAGCTGCTCGAAAAGGAGGGCCTCCTGCGTCTCGACTACGGCGGCATCCGCGTGCTCGACCTCGAAGGGCTGCGCCACTTCCAGGCCTAGGGCGTCCGCGAGGGCGACAGGGCGATGCGGAGGGGGTATCATAGTAAGCATGTCAAATTCACACACCATTTCCGAACGCGCCGAAGTGCTTGAACGGCTGCGCGCCGTCATGCTTCGCGAGCATATCGATGCGATCCTGATCCCGTCGGCCGACCCGCACCTGTCCGAATACCTGCCTGGCCGCTGGAAGGGCCGCGAATGGCTGTCCGGCTTCACCGGGTCGGTCGGCGCTTTCGTCGCCACCGCCGGTTTCGCCGGCGTCTGGACCGATGCGCGCTACTGGGACCAGGCCGAAGCCGAACTGGCCGGCAGCGCCGTCGAGCTGATGAAGATCCCGTCCGGCGCCAGCCTGCTGTACATCGACTGGCTGGCGGCCAACCTGCAGCCCGGCCAGACGGTTGCCGTCGACGCCCGCGTGCTGGGGTTGTCCACCGCGCGCGTGCTGGCCGAAGCGCTTGCCGCGCGCGGCATCAAGCTGCGCACCGATCTCGACCTGCTCGACGAAGTGTGGGGCGAGCGCCCGGCGCTGCCGCTCGAGCCGGTGTTCGAACACGCCGCGCCGCACGCGACCGTCAGCCGCGCCGCCAAACTGGCCGAAGTGCGCGCCGCAATGGCGCAGCTGGGCGCCAACCGCCACTTCATCTCCACGCTCGACGACATCGCCTGGCTGTTCAACCTGCGCGGCGCCGACGTCAACTACAACCCGGTATTCCTGGCGCATGCGCTGATCGGGCCGCAGCGCGCGACGCTGTTCGTGGCCGACGCCAAGGTGCCGGCCGACCTTGCCGAGCGCCTGCGCGCCGACGGCGTCGACCTGGCGCCGTACGGCCAGGCCGAGGCTGCGCTGGCGGAACTGGGCGCGGAAGAGGTGCTGCTGGTCGACCCGCGCCGCATCACCGCCGGCATGCGCGCCGCNNGCACGTGCGCGCCACGATGGAGCAGGACGGCGCCGCCCTGTGCGAATTCTTCGCCTGGCTCGAGGTGCGCCTGGCCGACAAGCGCCGCGGACCGCCGACCGAACTCGATATCGACACCCACATCTGCGCCGCGCGCGCGCGCCGGCCCGGCTTCGTCAGCCCGAGCTTCGGCACCATCGCCGGCTTCAACGCCAACGGCGCGATCATGCACTACCGCGCCACCGAGGAGTCGCATGCCGACATCGATGGCGACGGCCTGCTGCTGATCGACTCCGGCGGCCAATACGTCGGCGGCACCACCGACATCACCCGGGTGGTGCCGGTCGGGGAGCCGTCGGCCGCGCAAAAGCGCGACTTCACGCTGGTGCTCAAGGGCGTCATCGCGCTGTCGTCGGCGCAGTTCCCGCGCGGGACCAGGTCGCCGATGCTCGACGCACTGGCGCGCGCGCCGATCTGGGCGGCCGGCATCGACTACGGCCACGGCACCGGCCACGGCGTCGGCTTCTTCCTGAACGTGCACGAAGGCCCGCAGTCGATTTCCGCCACCACCATGCCGGAGCCGCACACGGCGATGGAGCCGGGCATGATCACCTCGATCGAGCCGGGCATCTACCGGCCCGGCCGCTGGGGCATCCGGCTCGAGAACCTGGTGCTGAACCGCAGCGCGGAAACCACCGAGTTCGGCGAGTACCTGCGCTTCGAGACGCTCACCCTGTGCCCGATCGACACGCGCTGCCTCGACCTGTCGCTGCTGCGGCCGGACGAAATCAAGTGGCTCAACGACTATCATGCGACCGTGCGCGCGCGGCTCGCGCCCCTGGTCGACGGCCCCGCCCTGGCGTGGCTCGACGCGCGCACGCAGGAGATCTGAATGGCCAGTTCACGTTCAACCCGCGCCAGCAACGCGGTCGACCGCCTCAAGCTGCGCAGCGGGAACGCCGGCTACACCATGGCGAAGACCGGCGACGACCTGTTTTTCCTGAGCGAGAAACCGGGTTCGCCGCCGCTGTGCGAGCCGCTCGAACGCGATGCCTTCGTCGCCTTCGTCAACGCGCTTGGGCCGCAAACGCCGCGCCGCGTCAGCAAGCTCGATGTCGCGTTCGAAAAACAGCTGGTCAAGAAAAAACCGGCGTAAGCGCCGCACCGAAAGCATCGTATGCCGACATTCGACATGCTGGCCGCCTACTGGACCAAACCGGAGATGGCCACCAACGGCCTGATCCTGCTGAACCTGCTCGGCGCGCTGCTGCTTGGCCTGCTGGTCGGCTACGAGCGCTCGTATCATGGCCGCGCGGCCGGCATGCGCACCTACGGGATCGTCTGCATGGCGTCGGCCGCGCTGACCATCATCGGCGGCTATCCGGGATTCTGGTTCGGCGGCCATGGCGGCGCGATGGTCATGGCGACCGACCCGACCCGCATCATCCAGGGCGTGGTGACCGGCATCGGCTTCCTTGGCGCCGGCGTGATCATGCGCGAAGGCTTCAACATCAGCGGGCTGACCACGGCGGCGTCGATCTGGGCGTCGTCGGTGATCGGCATCATGGTCGGCGTCGGCTTCTACCTGGCCGCGATGGGGCTGGCATTCATGGCCTCGATGATCATGATCTACATGCACCGGCTCGAGGCCTTCCTGCCGTCGCGCCATGCGCTCGCCGTGACCATGCGCTTCAAGAAGGATTACCGGCCGCACGAATCGACGCTGCGCCGCGTGGCGCTGGAACGCGGCTACCAGATCGCCGGCGGCACGATCGCGATCGGCGGCATCGATGGGCGCCAGGAGTGGCGTTTCGTTGCGCTGGCGCTGTCGAGCAAGAGCGGCGTGCCGCTGTCCACACTGGCCACCGAACTGGCCCGGTTCGAAGGCATCGACAGCTTCCAGTTGTCGCATGCACGCAATTAAGGACACACAGATGAGCCCCCAAGAAGTACTCGATTTCTGGTTCCTGCCGCCGTCGGCGGAAGGCTACGGCAAGCCGCGCAACGAATGGTTTCGCAAGGATGCGCACTTCGATGCGGCGATCGCCGAGCGCTTCGGCGGCGCCATCGCGCAGGCGCTCGCGGGCGGCCTGCGCGAGTGGGACCGCGAAGGCGCCAAAGGCACGCTGGCGCGCATCCTGGTGCTCGACCAGTTCACCCGCAATGCGTTTCGCGGTACGCCCGAGTCGTTCTGCGGCGATGCGCTGGCGCTGGCCGCGGCCGCCGAACTGGAGGAGACCGGCGCCGACCGCGACCTGTCGCCGACTCAGCGCTGGTTCGCCTACATGCCGTTCGAGCATGCCGAAGACGCGCGCATGCAGGAAAAATCGGTGACGCTGTTCGCCGCCCTGGCCGCGCACAGCGACGATTTCAACGGCGCGCTCGATTACGCGCACAAGCACCGCGGCGTCATCGCGCGCTTCGGCCGCTTCCCGCATCGCAATGCGATTCTCGGCCGCGCGTCGACCCCGGAAGAACTGGCGTTTCTCAGCCAGCCGGGCTCGGGGTTCTGAGTTGGCGCGCACCCTCAACATCGTCGGCGCCGGCCATCTCGGGCGGGTGCTCGGCCGCCTGTTCGCCGCCAGCGGCGCGTTCGAAGTGCAGGATGTGCTGACACGCTCGCACGCCAGCGCGCTCGACGCCATCGGCTTCATCGGCGCCGGCAGGGCGGCGGCCAGTCTGGCCGATTTGCGCCGCGCCGACGCCGTCATGCTGGCGGTAAGCGACGACCAGATCGAACCGGTGTGCGGCGCGCTGGCCGATGCCGGCGCACTCGATGGCGTGCTGGTGTTCCACTGCAGCGGCGCCAGGTCGTCGGCCGCGCTCAGCGACGCCGCCGACAAAGGCGCGTTCACCGCCAGCGTACATCCGGTGCGCAGCTTCGCCGACCCCGAGGGCGTCGCGCGCGACTTTGCCGGCACCCTGTGCGGCGTCGAGGGCGACGCGCGCGCGCTGGCGATGCTGGATCCGGCGCTCGCCGCGATCGGCGCGCGGCCGGTGGCGATCGACGCCGCCGCCAAGACGGTCTACCACGCCGCCTCGGTATTCGCGTCCAATTACCTGGTGACGGTGCTCGACGCGGCCTTGCGCGCCTATCAGGCGGCCGGCATCCCGGAGCAGGTGGCGCGCGAACTGGCGCGCCCGCTGGCGACCGAAACGCTGGAAAACGTATTTCGGCTGGGACCGCGCGCGGCGTTGTCCGGGCCGATCGCGCGCGGCGACCTTGCGACGGTGGCGCGCCAGCAGGCCGCGCTGGACGCCTGGGACGGGCCGACCGGCGAGCTGTATCGCGCGCTGGCGCTGGCCACCACCGCCCTGGTCCACGACACCACGGGAAATCGATGATCCGGAAAGCTGTTTCGGGCGACCGCGCGCGGGTGCTGGCGCTGTATAAACTGGTGGCGACCATCCCGGACGGGATCGCGCGCACGCCGGCCGAAGTGACTGACGACTACGTGGGCGGCTTCATGCAGCGCGCCGCCGACGATGGCATCGAACTGGTATGGGAAGAGGGCGGCCGCATCCTCGGCGAGATCCACGCCTCGTGCCCGGGCATCGCGGCGCTGGCGCATCTGCTCACCGACCTGACCATCGCGGTGGCGCCCGACGCCCAGGGCCGCGGCGTCGGCCGCGGCTTGTTCCAGGCCCTGCTCGATGAAGTCACCCACCGCATGCCGCGGATTCACCGGGTCGAGCTGTTCGCCCGTGTCTCGAACACGCGTGCGCGCGCACTGTACCGCTCCCTCGGCTTCGTCGAGGAAGGGCGGCTGCGCGGGCGCGTCAACAATTCGCTCGGCGTGGCCGAAGACGATACCCTGATGGGCTGGCTGCGGCCGGCCGTCGACCCTGTTTCACCTCCACCAACCTGAAGGACACCGAATGCACCTGACTGCCTGGATTACCCTTGTCGCCCTCGCCATCTACGGCTGGACTGGCTCGAACGTCGCGCGCGCCCGCGGCACCTACAAGATCAAGGCGCCGCTGATGGACGGGCCGCTGCCGTTCCAGTCGGTCCTGCGGGTGCAGGCGAATACGCTGGAACAGCTGCCCTTGCTGCTCGCTCCGCTGTGGATGTGCGCCCTGTTCCTCGGCGACGCCTGGGCGGCGGCGGGCGGCGCGCTGTGGTGCGTCGGCCGTATCGTGTACGCGCTCGGCTATTACAAGGATCCCGCCAAGCGCGAAGCCGGCTTCATCATCGGTTTCAGCGCGTCGGCACTGTTGTTCCTTGGCACAGCTGTCGGTTTGATATTGCATTGAGGCAAAAAGATGCAAGGATGCATCGACAAACGTGGCAATTCGCAATAAGCTAGCCGGTCAATATGTTTTAATTGAGAAACTTACAGGTACTGTAGGCAATAAAACGCAGGCAGGCGGTCCCCACGACGGACGCCGCCACAGTCAAGAAGAGGAACACCATGCTGTTTTTGAAGAGTACCGCTGTCACCAAAGCGCCGGGAATTTACGAACTGGATATCGCGGCCAAGCCGCCTGGCAAGACGTTCGGCATTTTCATGGCGACCGACCCGGACCATCCGCCGACCGGCGTGCTCACCGCGCTGGCATCGCTCGGGTTCCAGAACACCTATCAACAGGCTTACACCCACAAGGACAAGGGCAAAGTGCTCGACATGCACTTCCAGAAGAACGGCACCGACTTGTTCAATGGCTGGAAAACCGAAGAATGCACGGCCAACCTGGCTGCCATCGAGGCCGTGTTTGCCGGTATCGGCCTGACGATCGCGCCGCGCGTGATGACGCTGGCTGAAGCTTACGCTTGAGTTGGTAGCGCCTCGGGACTCGGCGTCCCCGTCTGACCCTGCACCTCGCAGCGGGCGAACGCCGGAGCGGCGCCGGCCAGCGCGGCCGCTCCGAGGAATAGGCGTTGGTGCATGGCGGGCTCCGGTCTATGGCATGATTGTCATCATCGGGAGTCATTCTGATCCATGGACTTGTTCACATCAAGCAAAATACTGACGCCGATCCCCGTGCCGGACGGTGAGTTGTCCTTCCTCGCGCAGCTCGACCTGAGCCTGCCGAACGACGAAGTGTTGGCGCGCCTGCTCGCCGAGACCGCCTGGCGCAGCGAATCGATCACCCTGTGGGGCAAGCAATACCTGCAACCGCGCCTGACCGCCTGGCATGGCGAGGCCGCGTACACCTACTCGGGGCTGCGGCTCGAGCCGCTGCCGTTCACGCCCCTGCAGCAGGAAATCCGCCACGCGGTCGAGGCTGCCAGCGGGCGCCGCTTCAACAGCGTCCTGCTGAACTACTACCGCGATGGGCGCGACAGCATGGGCATGCATAGCGATAACGAGCCGGAACTGGGGCCGCAGCCGGCGATCGCCTCGGTCAGTTTCGGCGCCGCGCGCAGCTTTGTGCTGCAACACAAACGGACGCGGCAGCGTCTCAAGGTCGCTTTAAGCGACGGCAGCCTGCTCTTGATGGCNNCGGGTCAGTAATTTGACTATACCGCTTACATCTGATTACATTTTTCCAAGGGCGTGGCTTATTCCCGATGCTATCTTGACCGTCTCGCAATTCAATCGGAATTGTGGGCCAGACGATTAACTTATCAAAAGGATTACCCATGAAAAAGATTATCTTTGCACTGATCGCCGCAGCAACCGCGATGGGCTCGGCACAAGCGGCAGGTCCTTACGTCGGCGTTGGCGTGGCCACTGCCGACCACAGCGGTGTGCCAGGCACGACCAACAGCAGCGCCGACGGCTACAAGGCGTCCGGTAAAATCTTCGGCGGCTACGACATCGACCAGACCTGGGGCGTGGAAGCGGGCTACACCGACGTTCGCAAGTCGGACTACAACTACACCCTGAACAACCAGGCTGGCCGCGCACAGTCGGACGGCAACTCGTTCTACGTCGCCGGCAAGATGTCCGCGCCGATCAACGACCAGTTCTCGGTGTTCGGCAAGCTGGGCGCCGCCCGCAACAAGTCGACCCTGACCAGCAGCACCGACCCAGTGCTGAACCGCAGCGAAAGCAAGACCGAGGCGTATGGCGCCGTCGGCGTGCAGTACAACCTGAGCCAGAAGGTCGCCCTGACGGCCGAGTATGAGCGTTACGGCAAGAAGAAGGATTTCGGCGCCAAGCCGGATACCTTCACCGTTGCGGCAAAATACGCATTCTGATGAGGGCTTGGCCGGGGCAGGTTTCTGTCCCGCCCAGCAGCACAAGAAAAGAGCCTTCGGGCTCTTTTCTCGTTGCCCGCCCGGTTAACGCTGGCCGGCAAGCTGCAGCGAATGCGCCACCGGCTGGCCATCCGGGCTGGCCAGGCCGGCGGCGACGAAGCGGTGCAGCGACGACCACTGCCAGTCGGTGGCGCGGGTGCACAGCCCGTGGCGCAGGGGATTCAGGTGGACGTAATCGATGAGCCCGTCGTATTCGGCTTCGTTGGCGACCCGGTGATGCAGGTAATGGCGTTGCCAGACGACGGTGTGGTGGCCGGCGCTCGATTTGCGCAGCGCCTTCGAAAAGGTGATCTTGATGGCGCGCCAGCGGCTGGCACAATCGTGGTCGCCGGGCGGCAAGGTCCAGATCGCGTGGGCGTGGTCGGGCAGCACCACCCACGCATCGACGTGGAACGGCCGCTTGCCGCGCGTCTGGCGCATCGCTTCGCCGAACGCGGAGAAGTGGTCGGTGAGCAGCGAGCTGCCGCGCTCGAGCAGGCGCACGGTGAAGAAGAACGTCGCCCCGGGAACGCGGTTGTGGCGGTAATCGGTCATCCCCACAGTGTGCCAAGTCGATCGGCGCCACATGTCGATTGGCTCAAACGCGCGGCGAATTCGCGCGCCCATGAAAAAAGCTCCCCACGGGGAGCTTTCGTTGGCGCTGCGCCGGCTTATACGGTGAGCGGCTTGTAGCGGATGCGTTTCGGCTTGGCGCCTTCTTCGCCGAGGCGCTTCTTCTTGTCGGCCTCGTATTCCTGGTAGTTGCCGTCGAAGAAAGTGACCTGCGAATTGCCTTCGAACGCCAGGATGTGGGTGGCGATGCGGTCGAGGAACCAGCGATCGTGCGAGATCACCATCACGCTGCCGGCGAACTCGAGCAGGGCATCTTCCAGCGCGCGCAGGGTTTCCACGTCGAGGTCGTTGGACGGCTCGTCGAGCAGCAGGACGTTGCCGCCCTTGAGCAAGGTCTTGGCCAGGTGCAATCGGCCGCGCTCGCCGCCGGACAGGTTGCCGACGATCTTCTGCTGGTCCGAGCCTTTGAAGTTGAAGCGGCCGAGGTAGGCGCGCGACGGCATGTCGAAGCGGCCGACGCTGAGCATGTCGGCGCCGCCGGAGACGTCGTCGAACACGGTCTTGGCGTCGGAGAGCGCGTCGCGGCTCTGGTCGACCAGCGAGATGCGCGCGGTCTGGCCGATCGCCACTTCGCCGCTGTCGGGCGTGTCGAGGCCGGAGATCATCTTGAACAAGGTCGATTTACCGGCGCCGTTCGGGCCGATGATGCCGACGATCGCACCGGGCGGCACGGTGAACGATACGTTGTCCATCAGCAAGCGGTCGCCGAAGGCCTTCGACACGTTTTTGAACTCGATGACGTCGTTGCCCAGGCGCTCGGCCACAGGAATGAAGATCTCCTGGGTCTCGTTGCGCTTCTGGTATTCGTATTCGGACAGCTCGTTGAAGCGGGCCAGGCGGGCCTTGGACTTGGCCTGGCGCGCTTTCGGATTCTGGCGCGACCATTCGAGCTCCTTGGCCAGCGCTTTCTGGCGCGCCGATTCGGACGACTCTTCCTGCTTCAGGCGGGTGGATTTCTGGTCCAGCCAGGACGAATAGTTGCCCTTCCACGGGATGCCGTGGCCACGATCCAGTTCCAGGATCCATTCGGCGGCGTTGTCGAGGAAGTAGCGGTCGTGGGTGATGCCGACCACGGTGCCAGGGAAGCGCACCAGGAACTGCTCGAGCCAGTCGACCGATTCGGCGTCGAGGTGGTTGGTCGGTTCGTCGAGCAGCAGCATGTCCGGCTTCGACAGCAGCAGGCGGCACAGCGCGACGCGGCGCTTCTCGCCGCCGGACAGGATGCCGATCTTGGCGTCCCACGGCGGCAGGCGCAGCGCATCGGCGGCCATTTCCAGCTGCAGGTTCAGGTTGCCGCCGTCGGAGGTCGAGATGATCGCCTCGAGGCGCGCCTGCTCGGTGGCGAGGGCGTCGAAGTCGGCATCCTCGTCGGCGTAGGCGGCATACACCGCCTCCAGCTTGGCTTGCGCCTCGAACACTTCGCCCATGCCCGATTCGACCACCTGGCGCACGGTCTGCTCCGGATCGAGCTGCGGCTCCTGCGGCAGGTAGCCGATGTTCAGGCCCGGCATCGGCACGGCTTCGCCCTGGATGTCGGTATCGATGCCTGCCATAATTTTCAGCAAGGTCGACTTGCCGGAGCCGTTCAGGCCCAGCACGCCGATTTTGGCGCCCGGGAAGAACGACAGCGAAATGTCTTTCAGAATCTGGCGTTTGGGCGGGACGATTTTGCCCACGCGGTTCATGGTATAGACGTAATTTGCCATTGCGATGTTCTCAGGGTGTGACGGAAGGTGCACAGCATACCGGAAAACCGGGCTCAGGATATGGTAAACCAATCGGGGTCAGACCCGTTTTTTCATCGCTTGCAGCGCAATTTTCCCCGGTTTTCAGATGGTTGCAGCGCGCATTTTTCGGCTTTTAAACGGGTCTGACCCCGGTTTGGTTCCGGGTTTGGATCTTTATTTGCGGCTGCGCCAGAGGCCTTCTGCGGCGTACAGCGCGAGCGCGCTCCAGATCAGCACGAAACCGACCAGGCGGTCGGCCGTGAACGCTTCGTGGAACAGCCACACGCCGAGCAGGAACTGGATCGTCGGCGAGATGTATTGCAGCATCCCCAGCACCGCCAGCGGGATCTTGCGCGCGCCCGAGGCAAACAGCAGCAACGGGATCGCGGTGATCGGGCCGGCCGCCACCAGCAGCCAGCGCGTCGCGGCATCGCCGTTGACGAAGCTGTTGTCGCCATGCAGGCTGAGCCAGACGATGTAGCCTAACGCCAGCGGAAACAGCGCCATCGTCTCGAACGACAGCCCTTCGAGCGCGCCCAGTTTGGCGGTCTTGCGCATCAGCCCGTATGCGCCGAAGGTACTCGCCAGGATCAGCGCGATCCACGGCACCGTGCCGGCCTGCCACGTCAGCCATGCAACGCCGAGCGCGGCCAGCGCGATCGCCGCCCATTGCCCTGCCCGCAGCCGTTCCTTCAGCAGCAGGTAGCCGAACATGATGTTGACCAGCGGATTGATGAAGTAGCCGAGGCTCGCTTCGATCACGTGGCCATTGTTGACGGCCCAGATGTAGACCAGCCAGTTGGCGCTGAGCAGGAAGGCGCTGGCCGCGAAGCTGCCGATCACGCGCGGCTGGCGCAGCACCGCCGGCAGCCAGGCCCACTGCCGCCGCACGGTCAGCACGACGGCCAGGAACAGCAGCGACCACAGCACGCGGTGCGCCAGGATCTGGCCGGCCGGCACCGCGTGGAGGGCATGGAAATACAGGGGAAACAGGCCCCAGCAGAGAAACGCCAGGGTTGCATTGATGATGCCGGTGCGCATGGGGGACAGTCAGGTTTTTCCAAGCCGACATTATCTCCCAATTGCTTCGTTGCCGCTGAGCACCGCCTCGGCGTGTTCCTTGCCCAAGCGCTCCTCAGCAAGCTGAACGTCGCGCGCGACCAGACCAGCCGAGATCGGGCAGACTTGCAGCAGCCGTTGCCGCGCGGGCNNACACCGGAAAACCCTGCCACCATAAGAGGTATTGCTGTGAAACGAATTGTCCTTGCAATTTTCAATGGTGTGGCCTATTGTGCAATGCACCAAAACAACAATATGGTGCAATCTTGACCTCGGAACACAAAAAGAGCAGCCTCGCGGCGATGACGCTTGCGGCTGTCGGCATCGTCTACGGCGACATCGGTACCAGTCCCCTCTACACCCTCAAGACCATCTTCGACCCGGAACACGGCCTCGCCCTCAACACCTTCAACCTGCTCGGCGTCGTCTCCCTGATCTTCTGGGGGTTGACCATGATCGTCTCGCTCAAATACGTCTCCCTGATGCTGCGCGCCGATAACCGCGGCGAGGGCGGCATCATGGCGCTGATGGCGCTGACGCTCAACTCGGTCACCAAGGCATCGGCCTGGTACATGCCGCTGATGATGATCGGCGTGCTCGGCGCCACCATGTTCTACGGCGACAGCGTCATCACGCCGGCCATCTCCGTGCTCGGCGCCATCGAAGGCCTGGAAGTGGCCGCACCGGTCCTGTCGCAATACGTGGTGCCGCTGACGATCGTCGTGCTGGTCGCCCTGTACGCGGTGCAAAAGCGCGGCACCGCCGGCATCGGCCGCTGGTTCGGCCCGATCATGCTGGTCTGGTTCGCCGCGATCGCCATCATGGGCGTCATCAACATCATCAAGGCGCCGGTGATCCTGTCGGCCCTCAATCCGCTGCACGCGTTCGCGTTCATGCTGCAGAACCGCTTCATCGCCTTCGTCGCGCTTGGCGCGGTGGTGCTGGCGTTTACCGGCGCGGAGGCGCTGTACGCCGACATGGGCCACTTCGGCAAGAAGCCGATCCGCGCGGCCTGGTTCCTGATCGTGTTCCCGTCGCTGGCGCTCAACTACCTCGGCCAGGGCGGCCTGCTGATCACCCATCCCGAGGCGATCGCCAACCCGTTCTTCCAGCAGCTCGGCGCCTGGAGCGTGTACCCGCTGGTGGTGCTGTCGACCATGGCCGCGGTGATCGCGTCGCAGGCCACCATCTCCGGCACCTTCTCGATGACCAAGCAGGCCATCGCGCTTGGCCTGTTGCCGCGCATGCGCGTGCTGCATACCTCGGAGAGCGAGATCGGCCAGATCTACATCCCGGCCGTCAACTGGATCCAGCTGATGGTCGTTCTCTCGGCGGTGATCGGCTTCGGCTCGTCGGACAAGCTGGCCGGCGCCTACGGCATCGCGGTCACCGCGACCATGCTGTGCACCACCATCCTGACCTTCTTCCTGACCCGCTACCGCTGGCACCTGCCGCTGGCGCTGTGCTTCGGCGCCACCGGCTTCTTCATCATCATTGACATCCTGCTGTTCTCGGCCAGCACGCTCAAGCTGTTCCACGGCGGCTGGTTCCCGCTGCTGCTCGGCGCGATCCTGTTTACCGTGATGCTGACCTGGAGGCGCGGGCGCGAGCTGGTGTTCGAAAACCTGCAGAAGCACGCCATCCCGCTCGACGACTTCCTGGCGTCGCTGTTCGTCGCGCCGCCGGCACGCGTGTACGGCACCGCGATTTTCCTGCGCGGCGAAAGCGACGGCGTGCCGCACGCGCTGCTGCACAACCTGTCGCACAACAAGGTGCTGCACGAGCGCGTGGTGTTCCTGACGGTGCACATGCGCGAAGTGCCGTATGTGCCGCTGACCGAGCAGATCAGGCTGGTCGAGCTGGGCCACAACTGCTTCCAGTTGAATATCGATTACGGCTTCAAGGACGAGCCGGATATCCCGAAAGTGCTGGCCCAGTGCGCGCAGCATGGCCTGCCGTTCGAGATGATGGAGACCTCATTCTTCATCGCGCGCCAGACCGTGATCTCGGCGCCCGGCGGCGGCATGGCGCCATGGCGCGAGCACCTGTACGTGGCCATGTCGCGCAACGCGCGCGGTGCGGCCGACTACTACCAGATCCCGACCAACCGCGTGATCGAACTTGGTACGCAAGTCGAGATCTGATACAAACGAATACAACTACTGACAGGCTGGCAGAGGATGACCATCGGTCGCCTCTGCTACACTCGCCGTACCTCATCTACTCTCAAGGATTTCCATGAAATTGAAGCTTCCCCTGATCGCCGCTTTTGTCGCCGTGCTTGGATTGACCGCATGCGGTGGCGGCGGCAGCTACGGCGGCTCCGCCGGCGGTACCGTGGAAAGCCCGCTGGCGCTGAGCGTGACGAACGAAGTGGTTGGCACTGGCACGGTGGCCGCCGCCGGCACCACCCCGACCATCAAATACACGGGATGGCTGTATGTCACCGCGGGCGACCACAAGGGCGCCCAATTCGACAGCGGCACCATCAATCCGGACGGCGTCAGCTCGGCTACCCGTTTCATCCTGGGCGCGACGACCGGCTACAGGCTGGTAACAGGCTTCGACCAGGGCGTGACTGGCATGAAAGTCGGCGGCAAGCGCACCTTGCTGATCCCGAGCAGCCTCGGTTATGGCGCATCCGGTTCCGGCTCGACCATCCCGCCGAATTCCGGCCTGGTGTTCGACGTCGAAGTCACCGCCGTCAACTAAGTTCGATGCGCGCGAAAGCGGCCGCCGGCCACTTTCGCTGCCGTGTCAGTGCTTAGCGCCGCGGCCCGTCATGCGCGCCAGGATGTTGTCGCGGTCGATGAACTGGTGCTTGATGACGGCCAGCAGGTGCAGGCCGATCGCGTAGATCAGCACCCATGCCGTCCAGCCATGCAGCACTTCCATCCGGTCGTGCCAGAGTTCCGATTTGGCGAACGGGCTCGGGAACGCCACCAGGTCGAATATCCCGAACGGGCGCCCGCCCAGCCACTGGATCAGCGGGCCGCTGGCCACCATCACGACGATCCCGATCAGCAGCACCGCGTGCACCACTTTCGACAGCACCCGCAGTGCCGGCTTTTGCGGCAACGCCAGCGGCGACGTCGCGCGCACGCGCCACCATACCCGGAACAGCAGGAACAGGATCGCGACGGTGCCGATGGCGATGTGCAGCTTGCGCCAGAAGGTCTTCTCGGCGCCGCGCGGCATGTCGCCGAAATACAGCCCGATCGCCAGCAGGGTCAGCACGAACAGCGCGCCGATCCAGTGGTTGAGTCGGGAAACGGTGCCGTAGGCGGTGGGTGTATCGCGAGTGGTCATCAAGATCCTCCGGTTGCGGAAGCCCGATTATGCGCAATTTCGCATACATCCACAATCGCAAACTCTCAATCGCGCAGCACATGCGCCGGCGCCATGCGCAGCGCGCCGAGCGTGTGGCGCAATGTCGACAGCGCCGCTACCAGCACCGCCAGCACCAGCGCGGCGAGCAGCGGCCAGGCACCCATCGGCGCGCGCTCGACGAAGCCGGCCAGATAGCGCGCGTTGACCAGCGCCGCCAGCGGCAGCGCGATTGCAGCGCCGAGCGCCAGCAGTCGCGCGAATTCGCGTCCGACCAGTGCGGCAATCGCGGCATGGCCGGCCCCATACAGCTTGCGCAGCACGATCTGGCGCGCCATGCGCTGCACGCTGTAGGTCGCCAGCACGTAAATACCGAAAGCCGCGATCGCGATCGCCACCGTGCTGGCCAGTCCGAGCAGCTTGGCCAGCCGCAGGTCGTCGGCGTAGTTGGCGGACAGGTAGGCTTGCGCGCGCTCGATCACGAACACCTGATCGGGCGCCACGCGCTGCAGCGCGGCGGCGACTTCGCCTTCCAGCGCGGCCAGGTCACCGTCGCTGTTAATTGGTGGCGGCCAGCAGCAGGATCACCAGCGCGACGGCGCCGAGGCCGGCGATCACGCGCGGTTCGCCATGATCGCTGCTGCCGGGTACATTGGCGGTGTCGTCATCGAAGTACATCGAGCCGCCCTGCTTCTTGGTGGTGAAGAACGGCGTGAAGATGTGCGCGGCCAGCGCATCCGGCACGCCGCCGCCGTTGTCGCCCACCTCGATCCGCAAGCGCCCGCCGCGGCGGGATCGGCCTGGCGATGGTGCGCCAGGCCGATCCACGGCAACGGCGGCACGGTGCGCTACGCGAAGTCCGTGAAGGCCGGCGCGCGCTTCATCATCAGTTTCTAGCGCAGCATGTCGACGTGCATGATGCCGTCCTCGAGGTACGGGGCGCTGATCGTGACGAATCCGAAGCTGGCGTAAAACGCTTCGAGATACTGCTGCGCGCCGATCTTGATGCGGTGCCCGGGGTGCAGGCGCTCGGCGTGCAGGATTCCCTGCTCGACCAGCTGGCGGCCGATGCCGGAACCGCGCGCCGCCTTGGTGGTGAGCACGCGGCCGAGCGACATCTCGGTATATTTTGCCCCCGGCGCGAGGCAGCGCAGGTATGCCGCGAGCTGGCGCTTGCCGTCGATGGTGCGCCAGCCAAGCAGGTGATGGGCGTCGAAGTCGAGGCCGTCGAAGTCGTTCCACAGGCAGTGCTGCTCGAGGATGAACACATGCTGGCGCTGGGCCAGCACTTCGTACAGCTCGCGGTTGCTCAATTCGGCGAAGGTTCGCCACTGCCATTCTGTCATTGCGTCTCCCGTACTCATGCCGCCGTCTCGAAACCTTCGAGCACATTGACGACGTTGATGCCGATTTCGCCGACCGCGTAGCCGCCTTCGAGCACGAACACGGTCGGCAGGCCGAGGTGGGCGATGCGCTCGCCGATGCGCAGGAAGTCCGCGCTTTGGAGCGCGAAGTGCGACAGCGGGTCGCCGGCGAAGGTGTCGACGCCGAGCGAGACCACCAGCGCGTCCGGCGCATAGCCGGACAGCTTGATGCAGGCCGTTTCCAGCGCGGCGAACCATTGCGACGGCGTCGATCCGGCCGGCAGCGGCAGGTTCATGTTGCAGCCGAGGCCCGCGCCTTCGCCGGTTTCGTCGGCGTGGCCCAGGTAGAACGGGTATTCGGTGCGCGGATCGGCGTGGATCGAGGCGAACAGCACGTCGCCGCGGCCATAGAAAATGCTTTGGGTGCCGTTGCCGTGGTGGTAGTCGATGTCGAGGATGGCGACCCGTTTGGCGCCGTCGTCGAGCAGGTGCTGGGCAGCCAGCGCGGCGTTATTGAGGAAGCAGTAGCCGCCGAAAAAATCGGCGCCGGCATGGTGGCCGGGCGGGCGCGTGAGCGCAAACGTGCCGCGCTCGCCGAGCCGCAGCGCATGCGCCGCGTTGACCGCGCAGTCGGCGCCGGTCTTGGCGGCGATCCAGGTGCCGGCCGTCAGCGGCGTGCCGCTGTCCATCGAGTACAGGCCCATGCGGGCGGCGAAGTTGTCCGGTTCGATGTCGGATCGCATCCCGCGGATCGGCCACACCGACGGAAACGCGTCCTTGCCGGCGTTGTCCGGGTCGAGCGCGAGCCACTCGTTCCAGGCGCTGCGCAGGAAGTGCAGGTAGCGCGGCGCGTGGATCCGTTCGAGCGACACCAGCGGCACGCCGTGCGGCGTAACGATCTTGCCGAGNNCAGGGCGTCATGGCGCCGCGGAACATCTCGAAGCGTCCGCGGTGCTGCGCGTGGTGTTCGTTAAAAAAGGTCAGCACTGGTTCCTCGCCCGCTGTCAGTCACAGCACAGTGTACTGCCATTGTAGGCGGCGACGAAATCGTCGAAGTTGGGACCCGGGGCCCGTTCGATCGCGGCCTGCTCGGCCATCGAGGCGGCCGCCAGCTCGTCGAACATGCTTTCCTCGGCCGGCATCAGCGCGCTCTCGCGGAAATACGCGGCGTGCAGGCGGCTCTGGCGCAGGCCGAAGGCGGAGGACGAACCGATCGCGCGCACTTCGTCGAGCACGCGCGCCGATGGCGTCAGCGCCGGATTGTCGATCTTGGCTTGCTGGACCGCCAGCGACGCGGCGTGCACGCCGCCTTCATTGTGCTGGTCGTCGAGCAGCGCCGCGACCGGGCGGATCCGCTCGACCAG
>CXWL01111461.1_pt1 | contig 27263 bp, 21 predicted proteins | sample 590931 | NCBI WGS metagenome assembly CXWL01 (sample SAMEA3498368, study PRJEB10139) | groundwater metagenome | biome: water well; material: biofilm material | place: Germany | collected 2015-04-27 | reverse complement strand
CTGTGGAGCGCGCACAGCGACTGTTCGCAGGTCGAACTGCTCGATTGCGGCGACGCGCCGGCCGCCGGCTGGACCCGCCCGATCAGCTACGACGGCCGCCTGCTCTGGCTGCACCAGCTGGGCCAACTGATTTGGCAGCCGGGCGCGCCGCCGCAATGGATCGCCTGGCCGCGCGGTTTCGCGCCGCGCCTCGAATTCGGCGGCCCGACGCAAAGCCGCGACGGTCGCCTGTGGCACATCGGCCACGTCGACCAGGGTTACGCCTTCCTCGAACTGGGCAAGGACAATCCGCAGTCCGAGCCGATCAGCGGCGCGCGCCTGGGCTTTGCGAACTTCCTGTTCCGGCGCGGGCACGCGGTGGTCAACGAACCGTGGGACGTCGAGAACGTCGAGGACCTGCACGAAGACGATGACCTGGTGCTGCCGCTGCTGCGCGGCTTCAACAACAACCGCAGCCAGCCGAGCGGCCTGGTGCTGCGCTTCCACAAATACACCGGCCGCGCCGAAGAGGCGCTGGCNNTGTGCGCGGCCATGCCGGCGCTCGCGGTTTCGCACGTGTTCCTGGTCCAGAATTCGGGCTGGATGGATCCGTTCTACACCGACCCCGCATCCCAGTACAAACCGCTGGTGACCGAACTGGTGATGGCAGCTACCCAGCCGGGCGACCTGATGGTGCTGGCATCGTTCAATCAGAGCCTGCCCGGCGCGCCGTCGCCCAAGGCGCTGCTGTCGCTGAAGGTCGGCGCCGCGACGCGCACTGACGTCGGCACCGCGCTGGCCGGCCTGCAGACTGCAAAGAAGCCGGGCAGCAGCGCGCTCGCCGACACCGACCTGGGCGAAGCGGTCAGCACCGCCATCAACAGCGCCCTGGGCGGCAAGCCTGGCCTGGTATGGCTGTTTACGAACAACCGCAACAGCCCGAACAACGACCAGGCCACCGCGCGCCGAAACCGTGAGTTTTACGAATTGATCCACCAGGGCGGCACGATCAGCAAAGCGCTGGCGTTCCCGCTGAAGATGCCGGTCAGGGGCGAGCACTACAGCGCCAACGGCCTGATGGTGTACGTGTTCGCGATCGGCGACGTCGGTGCGCGCGAACTCGATGCGCTGCTCGCGTCCGGCCGCATCCGCAATGTGATCACCGAACAGCCGGCGCGCCTCAAACCGCTCGACCGCGACACCGTCCGGCTGGTACCGCGCCGGGTCGACGATGCGCCGGGCGTGGCGTTCTCGATGGGGCCGGGCGGCATGCTGCGCGCCGACGTCGACTCAGGCGCGCGCACGCCGGCGGCGAAGATCGGCTGGAACCTCGAGAACACGATGTACCCGTACACCATCGTCAGCGCCCGCATCGGCGCGCGCTCGGCGCTGGCGAAGCAGGACCATCCGATCGCGCTCGCCAGCGACAAGGTTGGCCCGCTGGCGCCCGGCAAGAGCGAACCGCTGTCGTCGCGCATGCAGCTGCCGGTGGCGCAGTTGCCAGGCAAATGGTCGGCCAAGGCGATCGGCTCGGCCGGCTCGGCCTACGTCATGCCCGGCCAGATCGAACTGACACTGACCGACCAGCGGCTCGAACTGTCGCAGGCCTTCCGGCAGCGCATGGCCGCGCTGTTCCCGGGCGATCCGCTGCCGGAGATTTTCACGCCGCCGGCGCAGATTCACGGCTCGACCGCGCTGCTGCCGATCGAGGTGCGGGTGCACTACGGCGTGGGCCCTCTGGTCGCGCTGATCGGCGCCGGGCTGGCGCTGGTGGCCGGCCTGGGCGGCGCCGCGCTGGCATATGGCCGCCCGCGCCGGACCTTCCTGACGGTGGAGGACGAATTGCGCACCGTGCACACCCGCGCCGGCGTCACGCAACCGATTTTCGACAAGGCGGGCAACAAGATCGCCCAACTCAAGACCACCCTTTTCGGCCACCAGCTGATCGACCTGCGCGAAGGCGCGCAGGTCCGGCTTGGCCGCTGATGTTCGCTGAAACGAAGGAACCACAAAAAATGCAAAACGACCAGGTCCCAGCCTCCGCTCCCGCCGCCGATCCCGGCTTCAAGCTGCCCGGCGCGGCAAGCACGCCCGCCGACGCCGTGCCGAAAGCCGGCGGCGCGCCGATCGAGGTGGCGCCGGCGCCGGCGCCGGTGGCGACCGACACCTCGACGCGCGACCTGGCGATCGGCGGCGCGGTGTTCGTGATCCTGCTGGTGATCTATTTCTTCGTGCGGAACGCATTCGTCCATCACCTGGTGGTGCGGCGGGTGGCGCCGTCGGCTGCCGGCAGCGCGGGCTGGCTGATGTTCGTCGGCCTGTGCTTCATCAGCGCCGCAGCTGTACTGGCCATCATCAACGCCAGCAAGTTCCTCACCTTCGCGGTCACCGGCCCGCTGGTGGCGGTCGGCCTGATCGCGCTGGTTGCGACGCTGTTCATCGGCCGCCGCTGATCCACTTCACTGAAAGAACGACATGGCAGAATTTCCCAACATCGCAAGCGCCGACAAGAAGGCCGAACTGAAGGTCGACCTGCGTCCGACCCTGTTCATCGGCGCCGGCGGCACTGGCATGGAAGTGATGATGCGGATCCGCCGCCGCATCATGTCGGAGGTGTGGAACCGCCACAATCCTACCCGCGTCGAATCGATCGCCGAGTTCCCGGTGGCGCGCTTCCTGCACTTCGACCTCGACAACCACGCCATCATCGACGAGGGCAAGTCGCTGCGCACCGACCCATGGTACGAGCTGGTCAAGCTGTCCGACGAAGAGCGCCTGGTCGAGCCGCTTGACCTGCCGCAGTACCACGAGTCGGACGACAGCCTGGCGCGCTTCCCGCTGATCGAAAGCTGGATGCCGCTGCGGCCAAAGAAACTGCGCTCTCTCGGCATCGATCCGTCCAAGGGCGCGGGCCAGATCCGCGCGCTGGCGCGGCTCTACCTGTTCGACAAATATCCGAAGCTGCGCAGCCGCATCAAGGGCGCGCTCAATTTCTTGAGCAGCAACGCCGGCAATGAGCGCAAGGAGACCTACCAGCGGCTCGGGCTGCAGGTGGACACTTCCAAGTTCCGCATCGTCGTCATCGCCTCGTGCGCCGGCGGCACCGGCGCCGGCAGCGCGATCGACCTCGGCTGGATCTCGAAAGCGATCGCGCGCCAGGAAGTGTCGGACAACCAGGTCGACCTGGTGATGTTCATGCCGTCCGGCTTCGCCAAGGCCAACAAGGAGCGCACCGAGGCGAATGCGTACGCCACGCTGATGGAGCTCGAAACCACCATGCGCGACATGAACGCGCAGGTACGCTGGATGGATCCCGACAGCGTGGTGGGCAAGGGCGCGCCGTTCGACGACGTGTATTTCGTCGACACCGCCAACCTCGCCAACAAGGCGACCCAGGACATCAAGGACGTCTACCAGATGGTGGCCGACACGCTGTTCGAAGATTTTGCGTCGGCCGATTTCGCCAACCGCAAGCGCTCGATCGCGGTCAACCAGCAGCAGCACAAGCTCGGGCCCTTCAATCCGCGCGTGCCGGAGCAGCGTTTCGGCGACATGCGGCTGTCGTACTCGAAAGTGTATTCGGCGTTCGGCCAGGCGGTGCTCGACACCCAGCAAAGCCTGCGCGACGATATCCGCGCCTACGAGTTGTCGGCACTGATGGTGAAGGCGTTCTTCGGCCTGGTCGGCACCGACGGCGCCGCGGCGCGCCGGGCCGGCGACCAGGAACGCGACGTCTTCATGCGCGAGCACATGGCGATGAGCGAGCATCCGTTCGCCGAGTTCCCCGACTTCAAGAAGGGCACGGTCGACATCACGCCGTTCCAGGAATACGCGCTGACCGACCAGCTGTTGATGGACAAGGACCAGCGCTCGCTGCTGGAACGCGTCGAGAGCAAGGTGCAGCTTGAGATCGACCGCATCATGGGCGCGTACGACCTGAAGGTGTGGCGCGAAAAGGTGGCGGAACTGCTGCCGCAGCTGGAGCGCGACGCGATCCGCGAGGCCGGCGCCACCGCCGAAACCAGCGAAGACCGCATCAAGCGCCATACCGCCGAGCTGATGGGACGCCTGAAGGGGCGTTCGCGCGACCAGCTGTACGCGCTGCTGGACGATCGCAAGCAGGGCGGNNGACCTCGGCAACGCCGAGCGCAACGGCAAGCGCTATCGCGACATCCGCGATGCGCTGCGCACGCGCCAGGTCGAGGAGTCGCTCAACAACCTGTCGCAGGCGGCCACCAAACTGTTCGGCAAGGATGCGCAGGCGCGCGAAGTGATGACGCACCTGAAGCGCGACATTGCCGACTACCTGCGCTTCCACCTGCTGGCGGTGGCGGCAGGCCAGGCGGTCGAGGTGATGCGCGGCATGTCGGCCTGGCTGGGCGACCCACTGTCGCTCGACGAGCACGGCCAGCCGGAATGGAGCGGCATCGCCGGCGAATTCCAGGAAGGGCGGCGCTGCGTGCAGGCCATGCTGGGCGCGGTCGACCAGCGCATTGGCCAGCTGCGCGCCGACGCGCAGCACGAACACGCCACCTACATCAAGCTGGCCAGCGATGTGCTGCCGGAGCCGGTCAAACTGACCGGCGACGTCAAGCAGTGGAGCGAGGAAGTGTTGCTCGAATTCGGCGGCTCCTCGCGCCTGTTCCCGCAGCTTGGCGACGACCGCCTGCGTTCCAGCCTGCTGCTCAAGTTGTTTCGCCGCGCGCAAACGCAGCTGACGGTCGAGCAGATCGGCGGCGCCGAACCGCCCGATCCGCTGCTCGAGCGGCTGTCGGCGATGTCGGTGCAGGAGCGCGCGCGCATCTTCAACGAATGGATGCGCAGCGCCATGCCCTGGATTAATGCGCGCTTCTCGGCCGAATTCACGCCGCGCGCCGACCAGTTCAAGTGCTTCATCGGTGTCGGCGACGCCAACGCGTGGCGCCGGATGGAAGCGGAGATCAGGGCGGCGGTGCCGACCGGTTCCTTCCACGGCGACCTGGTCTCGATCGTCAACACCGGCATCGCCGGCAAGGCGGTCTGCTATATCGAGCTGTCCGGCTTTCCGATGACGGTGCTGCGCGGGCTGCCGACCTGGCGCACCTCGTACCAGATCGAGAACCCGAAGATCCCGACCCACCTGCACTTCGATTCGACCCGCTTCCGCCATCCGATCTCGCCGTCGATGGACGAACTCAATCGGCTGGCCGACGACTACGAATGGTTCCTGCAGGCGAATGCGCTCGGGGTCATCAAGCGCAAGCCCGACCTGGCCGACCGCGAGGCGTCGTTCCAGCCGCGCGGCCAATACCTGTTCGAAGTCGAACCGGGCTCCGGCGAATGGCTGCAGATCGGGAACGAATTCGCGATCCGCTCGAACGGCCTGCCGGCCTATTATCGCGAGCAGGTGATCGCCGCGGTCCAGCAGAAGCTTGCGGCGATGGGGCCGAACCAGCTGGCGCTGCTGGCCGCGCTGATGCGCCATTACCATCAGCGCGTGTATGAGCCGAAGCTGGAGGTGGACGAGACTGGCGCGCAGCTGCCGTCGCCGTCGCTGCCGAACATCACGGCGCGGCGCCTGTACGACCAGTGGATCAAGCGTGCGCGCGGCGTCAACCCGGCCTTGTCGCCGGACCGGATCGATGCGGCCACCGACAAGCTGGCGCAGTGGACCGAAGCAGTGCCCGATTCGGCCAGCGACGCCTATCACTGGGAGGTCGAGCGCGCGGTCGACAAGCGCGTGATCCGGGCCGATATCCTGGCCAGCGATGAACGCGCGGCCCAGGTGCTGGCAGCGGCGGTGCCGGCGCCTGCGCCCGCGTCGGTACGCTACAAGCTGTTCGTCGGCGGCGCCCAGCACGGCCCGTTTTCGGCCGAGGAGATCGCGCTGCGCATCGCGCGCGGCGAGGTGGCGCGCGAGACCAGGGTGTGGAACATGCAATGGAATCCGAAGGCAGACAAGTGGCAGTACGCCGGCCACCTGCCGGAGCTTGCGCCGCTTTTCGGTGACGCGATTCCGGATCCCGACGACGCCATCCCGGATCCCGATTGAGGTGCGACGTGGTCCAGGATGAAGTGATTTATCGATGCGTGAATGGCGCCTGCGCACGCGCATTGCCGCGCAGGGTCGAGTATTGCCCGTATTGCGGCACCAGCCAGAGTACCGGCTTGCCGCGGCCGGGCAATGCTGCCGTGCCGCAGCCGGTATCGATCGCCAAGCCTGCGCCGGCCCCGATAGCTATGCCGACGCCGGTGGCGCCGCCATCACCACCACCACCGGCGGCTCCCGTTCCGCCGCCGCGCGCGGCAATGCCGGCCGCGCCGCCGCAACGCGAACCGGTCAGGCTGCGCTACTGGCTGCTGGCGCTCGGCGCGCTCTGGCTGATCTGGATCACGCAGCGGCCGACACCGAAAAAGATCGACGCCAGGATCGATAACGCAATTGCGCTCGCGAGGGCGTGCAAAGCCGTCGAGGCGCAAGCGGAACTCATTGCGTTGAAGGACAGCAGCGCGACGGCGGCGCAGATGCAGCGTTTGCAGGGCGCGCTCAACGATGCGGGGGCCGCTTGCGACAACATGCGCCCGCGTGGCAGGCCTGCGCCGAAACGGCAGCTCGCCGGCCAGCAGGCGCAGTCCGCCCGCAATCTCATGGCTGACGCGCGCCAGGCGATGGCGGCGGGGGATTACCGGGCGGCCTCGGACAAGATGGAGGTGTGCGCGGCGATGATCGATGGCGGCAACCGCGAGTGCAGCGCGCTGAAGGCAAAGGCCGACCGCCTGCAGGGCGAGATGCAGCGCTGCCTGGCGGACGGCCGCGAATGGATCAGCGACCGCTGTTTGTAGGGGCTAAGCGCCGTGCCGCGCGCAGGCCAGCAGTTTTTCGGTCGTCCACATGCGGTTGGCCACGTACNNGCAATGCGCGCAACACCAGCGCCGCACTCACCGCGAAGCCGACTTCCCACATGAGCGGGGTATGGCGGGCGACGGTCGCCAGCGCGTCCCACACTGGCTCGCCCTTGAACCGCTGGACCAGCACATATCCCAGCCCGGTCGCCACCATGACCAGCAATTGAATCTTCATCGTGGAGAAGAAAATTCCGGATGCGATTTTTCCGCGCCGCCAGCCGCCCGGAAGCAACAGCAATCGCCAATGCAGGTCGCGCGCAACAAGGGCTTGCGTCATCATCAGCGTGAGCAGTCCGAGCGCAACCAGCTGGCCCACCTCGGGTCCGCGCAGGAAGTCAACGGGTGTGAGCAAGTTGGAGAAAATCAGCACCGGCATTGTCGCGTTGAGCAGCCAGCCCAGGCGCGTGCCATAGCCAGCCTGCTGCGGCGCCGTACGCCAATTCCAGCCGTTGCGCCAATCGAGCGGGGTATAACGCCGCAAGCGGCTGTCGATCGATGCCAACAAGGTGCCGCGTTGCGGAGCAGATGGCTGCGGATGGCGCTTCATCAAGCGGCCGGCGCGCAGCATCAATACGCCACCCAGAAGCGGCCACGCCATCGACAGCGCCGCCAGCGCGGCCAGCGGCAACGACGCGATCCACGCCATCAGCGGGCTAACAAGCCACATTCCGGCGACGAGCAGCGCGCCGACGATTGCCTTTGCAGGCAGCTGGAACCGTGCGGGCATCATGGATTTGAATGCCATCATGGAGACGGTGTCGGCGCACACGCACAACGACAGAAGCGCTGGCGCAAAAGCCCATGGCAGGGCCGGTGCGGTCGATGCCAGCAGGGTGCCGCTGACGGTGGCAAGGAATGCCCAGATCAGCGAAGTCTCGGCCACGCAGGCGCGCATCCAACGCCGCCAGAGCACCTGCGGCAATACCTGCTTGCCAATCGCGTCACGCGCTCGCGCCAGTCCCCTGACCTGCAGCGCGCCGATGGCGGCAATCAGCCAGGCGCATGCAGCCAGGATAAGTCGGGCGCCGGCGTCGGTGCCAGGGACCTTGTTGTTCGAGGCGAGCATCATCGGCGGCCATACCACGAAGATCAGCCCTAACGCGACATAGATGGGCGTTCGGCCGCGCACGGGAAAGAGTGGGAACGGGATCGCGGCGCTCATGCATTCAGCTCCACGAACAGTTCGTCGAGAGTGAGCGGGCGGCCCTGGTCGGCATCTGCGGCCGCGCGCCGCATGTCGGCGACGCGCTCGCCACTCCGGCTGTTGACGGATACGACCGCCTCGTCGGGCACGCCGCGCGCGCTGGCCGGTTGCAGCCGGAAGTGCTCGAGCAGCGTGTCCCAGGCCTCGCACAGTTGCAGGCGGCCCTCGCGCAGGAAGGCGACGTGCGAGACGACGCGTTCGAGGTCGGTCAGGATGTGGCTGGATATGAGGATGGTGCGTTCGCGTTGGGCGTCGCCGCCGAACAGTGCGCGCATGAATTCGCGGCGGGTCAGCGGATCGAGGCTGGCCACCGGTTCGTCGAGCAAGAGCAGGTCGGGATCATGCGCGAGTGCCAGCACGACGGCGAGTTTTCTCACGCACGGCGTCGGTCAGGCTGACGGAGGGGCAGCCGAACAGGAACGACTCGCCGGTGGTCGGTTCCGACAGGCCGGCCAGGCAGCGCAGCAGCGACGATTTGCCGGCACCATTGCGTCCGACCAGGCCGACAACCGCACCGGCGGGGATGGCAAGCGTGATGTCGCTCAGGATGGCGCGGCCCTCGCGCGACAGGCCCAGATTCTTCGCGACGATTGCCGCGTCAGTCGTTTTCATTGTCTTCCTTGCTGGAGGATTGATTGAGACAGGATTGGAACAGCGCGATCGCGTCGGCGTCCGACAGGCCAAGCTGGCGCGCCATGCTGGCGGCTGCATCGAGGGCTGGACGCAGCATGGCGGTCTTCTCGTGCTTGCCCGATTTGCCGCGTGCCTCGGCGATCGCCATGCCGAGACCGCGCACCCGCACCACCAGCCCTTCCGTTTCGAGCAGGCTGTAGGCTTTGCTGACGGTCATCGGGTTGATCGCGTGGTGCAGCGCCACGGCGCGTACCGACGGCAAGTAGTCGCCCGGACGCAGTTGGGCGCTGGCGACCATCCGATGCGCTTGCTCCACGATCTGGCGATAGATCGGGGTAGGTGCGGTGGATGTGATTTCGAAGTGCATGTGAATAGCTGTATCACTTCAGTAATACACATGACAAGCAGTTTTTGAGTGCGCCTTGCGCGGCGCATTCAGGTCAGCACAAGTTACAGCGGAGAGAGCGTTACCGGCACGCCGGACAGCACCGCATTGCCCGACAGCGGATCGCGCAGGTTCTCGTCGAGCAGGGCGTTGAGATTGGCGCCAGGGCGTTCGGCGGCGACGTTCAGGCGAATGCCGGGCAGGTCGTGGCCCCAACCGTGCGGCAGGCTGACCACGCCGGGCATCATCTCGGCGCTGATTTCGACCTGGGCTTCGATGCGGCGCTCGCCATTGGCGATCGCCGCCATGGCGCCGTCGGAGAGGCCGAGGCGGTGTGCGTCATCCGGGTTGACCAGCGCGGTGCAGCGGAAGGCGCCTTTCGCCAGCACCGGCAGGTTGTGCATCCAGCTGTTGTTCGAGCGCAGCTGGCGGCGCCCGATGATGACCATGTCGGGCGCCGGCGCGGCCAGGTCGGCGGCGGCGCGCGCAAGGTCGTCGAGCAGCGCCTCTGGCGCCAGTTCGATGTTCCCCGACGCCGTGCGCAGCACCTCGGGAATGCGCGGCTCCATCGGGCCGAGGTCGATGCCGGAAGGCGCCGCCTGGATCGCGGCCAGTGTCAGGCCGCCCGGATTGCGGCCGAACTGGTCGCCGTACGGACCGCTGCGCAGCGCCAGGTCGAGCATCCGTTCGGCGCCGCGCAACGGCGCCAGCGCGGCCATCAATTGCGGCGCGGCGTCACCGGCGGAGCGCCTCAAATCCTCTTCCAGCGCGGCGTCATCGAGCGCGTCGATGTCGGCGCGCGCGCCAAGGCCTTTTGCGATCGCGCCGATGCGCAGCATGCTCTCCCATTCGTCCGGCTGGCCATCGGCGCGCGCCAGCACCGGGGCGCTGTAGCGCGCGTGATTGCGATGCGAGAACTGGGTGAAGCTGACGTCGTAGTGCGAGTCTTCCAGCGGCGACGGGCCCGGCAGGATCACGTCGGCATGGCGCGACGTTTCGTTGAGGTAGATGTCGAGGCTGACCATGAAGTCGAGCTGGTCGAGGGCTGCGGCCAGGCGCGGGCCGTTCGGCGCCGACAGCACCGGATTGGCGGCGACGGTGATCAGCGCCTTGACCTGGCCGGCGCCGGGCGTGTCGATTTCCTCGGCCAGGCAGGTGAGCGGCAGCTCGCCGCCCACTTCCGGCGCCGCCGACACGCGCGAGGCGTAGCGGCCGGTGACCACGCCGCGGCCGACGCCCGGCTTGCCGCGCGTGTTGGCGGCGAACGCCGCCGCCTTCGGGAACATCGCGCCGCCTTCCTCGTCGAGGTGGCCGGTGAGGACGTTGATCACGTCGATCAGCCAGGACGACAGGGTGCCGAACTGCTGGGTGCAGGTGCCGATGCGGCCGTACACCGCGGCGCGTTTGGTGGTGGCGAGCGTGCGCGCGAGGTCGCGGATAACGGCTGCGGGAATCGCGCAGCGCGCCGCGACGCGTTCCGGCGAGTAGGGCGCGAACGCCGGTTCGAGCAGGTCGAAGCCGGCGACGTGTCCGGCCAGGCGACCGAGGCGCACCAGCTTCTCGTCGAACAGCGCGTGCGCGATCCCGAGCAGGAAGAACACGTCCGCTCCGGGGCGGATAAAGTGGTGGGCGTCGGCGACGTCGGCGGTCTCGGTGCGGCGCGGGTCGATCACCACGATCTTGCCGCCGCGCGCGCGCAGCGCCTTGGCCTTGCCGCGGAAATCGGGCACCGTCCACAGGCTGCCGTTCGAGACCATCGGATTGGCGCCGAGGATCAGCAGGAACTCGCTGCGTTCGATGTCGGGCACCGGCACCGACAGCCAGGTGCCAAACATCAGGCCGACCGACAGCATCTTCGGCACCTGGTCGACGCTGGAAGCGGAGAACATGTTGCGCGTGCCGAGCGCGCGCGCCAGCCGCGGGAAGTACAGCATCAGGCTCATTTTATGCGAGGTCGGGTTGCCCAGCACAGTGGCGACCGCATTGGCGCCGCCGGCGGCGATCACCGGCGGCAGGCGCCGTTCGATCTCGGCGTAGGCCTCGTCCCAACTCGCTTCGACGAATCGGCCGTCGCGCTTGATGAGGGGCGTGCGCAGGCGGTCCGGGTCGTCGTGCAGGTCCTTCAGGCCGATCGCCTTCGGGCACAGGAAGCCGGCCGAGAACACGTCGCGCGCGTCACCGCGGATGCGCACCACGCGCTGTTGTTCGACATCGATTTCGAGCCCGCAGCAGGCTTCGCAGAAGGGGCAGATTCGGTACGCGCTGGTGGCTTGCTCGGTCATGGCGGACTTTCGGGAGGCGTGGCGTGGGAATGCTTGAAAAATCGAACGATCGTGCTATTGTCAGGATTAGGGGTGTAACTGTCAACCGCAATTTCGGTGGTGGGTGTATGCTTGGCGGCAACTAATCACCGACAGGAGAAATCATGAAAGCAACTTCAATATTGATGCCCTTATTCGCGCTGGCGCTGGTGGCGGGCGTGTCCGGCTGCAGCAAGCGCGACGAAGCGATGGGGCCGGCGCAGAAGGCCGGGCAGGCAGTCGACAATGCCGGCGACAAGGTAGCGCGCGACCTGCATGACAAGCTCGACCGGGCCAACCAGGCCGCGCAGAGCGTCGCCGAGCAGGCCGAGGCGACCAAGACCAAGATCACCGAAGCGACCCAGGAAGCTACGCAGGACGCCAGCAAGGGCCTGGACAAGGCGACCGAAGAAGTCGGCAAGAAAGTCGAACGGGCCGGCGAAAAGATTCAGGAATCGGCCAAGAAATAAGGCTATATCCCCGTTAGGTCGAGAAATAACGAACCCTGGTGTCAAAAAAACGCATGGTGTCAGACCTGACACCAGCGATTCTGGGGCGACCTCGGAGCGTCAGGCGTTGGCCGCTTCGGCCGGGGCGGCCACCGGCTGCTGCCAGTCGCCCAGTACCACCGTCAGGTCGACGAAGCCGGCGCGCCAGGCGCTCTCGAGGTCCTGCTCGATGTGCTCCATCGAGGTGTCGCCGAAGTTGGCGAAGCCACGCACGCCGTAAGCGCGGTTGCGGCCGTGGCCCTTGGCCATGTACAGCGCCATGTCGACCAGGTTCACCGCGCGTTCCCACGGCAGCGGGTGCTCGCCCGGCGACAGCGGGAACGGCGCGAAGCCGATCGACACGTTCACCGAGATCGTGCTGCCCTGGTAGTCGATGGTGTGCGCCGATATCCCCGCCAGCAGACGCCGCGCTATCTCGTCGACGCCGGTGCGCGGTATCGCCGGCAGGAAGGCGAGAAATTCTTCGCCGCCCCAACGCACGATCATGTCGGTCTCGCGCAGGATCTCACGCAGCTTTTCCGAGATCATCGTCAGCACCGCGTCGCCGGCCGCATGCCCATAGGTGTCATTGACGTGCTTGAAATGGTCGACGTCGAGCAGGAACAGCGCGCCGACGATATCTTCCGCCGCCACGGCGCCGCGCTTCTCCGGCGGCACATTGGTGCGCATGAACTCCTGGAAGTGGCGCCGGTTGTACAGGGAGGTGAGCGGGTCGCGCGAGCTTTGCTGCGCGAGTTCGAAATTTTTCACCTGCAGCTGCGCATTCGCATGGCGCACCTTGCGGTACAGGATCCCGACGATCACCGAGGCCAGCGCAAACACCACCGCCAGCAGCCACCACACGCGCTGCTGCAGGCGCCGGTTGTCGATGTCGGCCGACTTGACCTGGTTCTCGCGGCGCAGCAGCTCGATCTGTTTTTCCTTCTTGTCGGCCTCGTACTTGCCCTGCAGTTCGAGCACCGCTTTCTGGCGCCGCGTCTCGAACAGTTCGTTCGACAGCTTGCGCTCGCGATGATAGGCCTCGACCGCGCCAGTCATGTCGCCGGCCCGCTCCAGCGCCAGGCCGTATTCCATCATCACGGCCTGGAGCTGGGGCTTGTCGCCTGATTTTTCGTACACCGCCAGCCCGGCTTCGAAGCTGCGCTTGCCGTCGGCCAGCCGGCCCATGCCGAGGTAGGCCTGGCCGATGTTTACGCGCGCCGTCGCCTCGGTCTCATCGTTGTGCAGCGGGCGCGCCGCTTCGATCGCCTCGTGCGCATAGCTCACCGCCTTGCGGTAGTCGCGCGCCTTAAGATAGCTGTCCGACAGGTTCACCAGCGCGGTCGGGATCATGCGAGTGGCGCCGATCTTTCGTTCGAGCGCGAGGGCGACCAGTGCCGCATCGAGCGCGCGCTTGGGCTGGTTCGAGTCGATCGCCAGGCCGTACTCGGTGATCTTCAGGGCCGCCATCCGGCTCGGCGAATTGGTCTGGGCGGCGACCTTCAAAGCCTCGTCGAGCGCTTCGAATCCCTTGTCGTACTCCTTCATGGTGTCGTACAGCTGCGCCAGCGCGTTGAACGCCATGGCGATCTGGATCGGGTGGGCATACTGGCGCGCCATCGCCGCCGCCGTCTGCAGCTTGTTCAGCGCGTCGGGAAAGTTGCCTTCCTCCTCGTAGGCCTGGCCGGAGGTGATGGTGGCGCTGATCCTGAGTGCCATGTCGGCGGTGGTGTTGGCGAGCGCTTCGCCCGCCCATGCGGACTTGTGCGCCGTCGGCAGGTCGTCCATCTTGGACAGGACGTAGGCGCGCGCCAGCAGGCCCTTGGCCAGCACGACGTCGTCGCGCTTTTCCTTGCCCAGGGCGACCAGCTCTTCGGCCAGCGCCAGCGCTTCCACCTTCTTGCCGACGTTGCGCTTGGCGATCATTAGCTGGTTGAGGAATTCGGCTTTGGTGGCGGTGCCGGCGGCGCGGCCCTGCGGTTCGAGCGCGAGCAGCATCGTCAGCGCCTTCTGCGGCACGTAACGGACAATCTCGCGGCTCTCGAGCAGGCGCTGGTCGAGGTCGGGCTGCGACTGCGCCGCGGCATGGCCGGCGGCCAGCGCGAGCGATGCCAACAGCGCGGCAATGCGGCGGCGTTGCGATTTGGCGTTCAAACCAGCGAACATCTTATCCCTTGGAAATTGGCAATCCTGATGGTTCCTTCGTGGAACTCTGCGGTAATTATATTCGTGTTGCAGAAAAGAAAATAAATTTTTAGTGCAATACGGCAAAAAACAACTGTCAGTTCAATGCCACATGAATACCGCCTTGAAGGCGCGGTTAACGCGTTGCCACAATTGCCGGTGATGTTTGAAACGGTTGGTTTCAATAGGGCGCGAACCGCTAGTCGATGTGCGTGTTCGCGCTTGCCTACGCGGCCAGCTGCTGCAGCAGATACAGCCGCTGGTACAAGCCGCCGTCGACCTGCATCAGCGCCTCATGCGTGCCGGCCTCGGCGAGGCGGCCGTGGTTAAGCACGATGATGCGGTCGGCATCGCGAATCGTCGACAGCCGGTGCGCGATCGCGACGATCGTCACCCGCCCGCGCAGTTCGTCCAGCGCCACCTGCACTATCTGCTCGGTCTGGCTGTCGATGTTCGACGTCGCCTCGTCGAGCAGCAGGATGCGCGGCTCTCCGGCCAGCGCGCGCGCGATGGCGATCAGCTGCTTCTGCCCGGTCGACAAACGTGAGCCGCCTTCGCCGAGCGACGTGTCGTAGCCCTGTTCGAGCGCCGCAATGAACTCGTGCGCGTGCGCCGCGCGCGCCGCCGCCTCGGCCTGCGCGCGCGACAGGCCGCGCCCCATGTCGATGTTTTCGAACGCCGACGCCGCCAGCAGGAAGGGATCTTGCGGCACCAGCCCGACCTCGGCGCGGAAACGGTTGTTGTCGATGCCGGCCAGCGGCTGGCCGTTGATCTCGATCGTGCCTTGCCGGGTGCTGTAGTAGCGCAGCATCAGCGACAGCAGGGTCGACTTGCCGCTGCCGGTGTGGCCGACGATGCCGACGAACGAGCCCTGCGCGATGTCGAGGCTGAGCTGGTGCAGCACCGTCTGGCCCGGCACGTAGGCGAAGCTGAGGTCGCGGATGCTGATCGCCGGGCCATCGGCGGGCGCCGCGCGCAGGGCTGCCTTCACCTTGCCGGCGGCGTGCTCCGGCGCGCCCGGTTCGTCGAGCAGCGCCGCCACGCGTGCTGTCGCCACCACTGCCTGCTGCAAGCCGCTGAACTGCATCGTGATCTGGATCAGCGGCTCGACCACCCGCGCGATGTAGCTGATGAAGGCATACAGCACGCCCACTTCGACCGCGTTCATCTCGCGCCGGCCGAAGCTGAAGATCACCACCGCCAGCAGGACCACGTTGAGCAGGTCGAGCGCGGGGCGCAGCAGGAAGGCGTTGGCGCGCAGTTCGGCCAGCCGCGCCTTGTAGTGGGCGTGGTTGGTGTCGGCGAAGCGTTTGGCGAAGCGCGCCTCGGCGTTGTTCGCCTGCAGCACGCTCATGCCGCCGATCGACTCGGCCATCTGGCCGTTGATGTCGCTGCGCAGCGCGCGGGCCCGCGTCACCGCCGGCGCCGACATGCGCTGGTACAGCCAGATGATCAGCACCACCGCCGGCACCAGCGCGAGCACGATCAGCATCAGGCGCCAGTCCAGCCAGGCCATCGCCGCCATCGTGCCGACCAGGACGATGCTGCTGTCGAGGATCACGAACAGCACCTGGATGTAGAGCGTTTTGACCGCTTCGGTGTCGTTCGTCACGCGACTCACCAGCTGGCCGGTGATGGCCTTGTCGAAGAACGCCATCGGCAGCCGCAGCACGTGGCCATAGACCCATTCGCGCAGGCGCTGCACCGCGCGCATGGCCAGTCCCGACAGGCGCACCAGCTGCAGGTAGCGCAGGCCGGAGGCGATCCACCCGCTGACCAGCATGCCCGCCAGCAGGGCCGCCATGCGCGGCCAGTCCAGGTGATGCGGCAGCAGGTGCTGGTCGATCAGCGCCTTGCCGAGGATCGGCCCGGCCACCTCCAGCCCGGCCGCGATCACCAGCCACAGTACCGCCCAGCCAAGATGGTGGCGGTCCGGGTGCGCGGCGCGGCGCAGCAGGCCGATCGCGCGCGCAGCTTGTGCGCGCATTGACTTCGCTTCGGAATCAGGCTGCATCGAGGCTCGCCTCCAGTTGTTGATAGCGCCACTGGCTGGCGTACCAGCCGTCCGCCGCGAGCAGCGCGTCGTGACTGCCCGATTCGGTGATGCGGCCTTCGCGCAGCACCACGATCAGGTCGGCGCCGGCCACTGCCGACAGGCGATGGCTGGCGATGATGGCGCTGCGGCCCGGGTGCGCACGCCGCAGCTCTTCCAGGTGTTCGAGGATGCGCGTTTCGGTGCCGGTGTCGACCGCCGACAGCGCGTCGTCGAGCAGCAGCAGCGCGCTGTCGGCCAGCAGCGAACGGGCGATGGCGACCCGCTGGCGCTGGCCGCCGGACAGGGTGATGCCCTTTTCGCCGACGTGCGTCTCATACCCCTGCGGGAAGCGCAGGATGTCTTCGTGGATCGCCGCCATGTGCGCGGCATGCTCGACTTCGGCGCGGGTGGCGCCGGGCCGGCCCAGCGCGATGTTGTCGGCGATCGTCGCCGAGAACAGGAAGGACTCCTGCGGCACCCAGCTGATCGCCGAGCGAAGGGTAGCGAGCGTGTAGTCGGCGAGCGGGTGGCCGCTCCACGCGGCTTGCCCGCGTTGCGGCGTGGCCTGGCGCAGCAGCACCCGCAGCAGGGTCGACTTGCCGGCGCCGGTCGGCCCCACCAGGCCGAGCGTCTGCCCGGCCTGCAGCGACAGCGAGACGCCGGACAGCGCCGGCGCATCGTTGCTGGCATAGCTGAAGGTGACGTTGTCGAGCGCCAGCACGCCAGGCGCGAGCGACACCAGCGTGCCGTGGTCGTCGACCGACAGCGGCGCATCGAACAGCGGCTGCAGGCGCGCCAGCGCGGCGCGTCCGCGTTCGATCAGCGACAACACCCAGCCGGCGGCGAACATCGGCCAGATCAGCTGGCCCAGGTACATGGTGAAGCTGGTGAGCGCGCCGATGGTGAGCTGTTCGTGCCAGACCAGGTAGCCGCCGAGGCCGAGCGTGAGCACGCCGGCGGCGGTCAGGGTCAGGCCGACCGCCGGCTCGTAGGCGGCCTCCCATTGCTGCGCGACCAGGCTGGCGTCGGCCGCGCGCGCCGCCAGTTCGCCGAACTGGGTGGCGCTGCGCTGCTCGAGGCCGAGCGCGCGCAAGGTGCGCACGCCCGACAGCGATTCCTGCACATGGTCGTTGAGCGCCGAGAAGCGCTGCAGCGAATCGGTCGACGCGGTGTGGATGTGGCTCGAGATGCGCCAGAACGCCAGCGCCATCAGCGGGAACGGCAGCAGCGCGATGGCGGCGAGGCGCCAGTCGACGCCCAGCGTCATGATCGCCAGCACCATGATCAGCGTGAGCGAGCCGTCGAAACCGGCCAGCATCGCTTCGCCGGCGGCCATTTCGATGGCGTCGATGTCGTTGGTCGCCAGCGCCATCAGGTCGCCGGTGCGCTGCTTCTGGTAGAACGCCGGGCCCTGCGCCGACAAGCGCGCGTAAAAGCGCGTGCGCAACTCGACCCCGAGCTGGTAGGCTGCCGCAAACAGGCGCAGGCGCCAGCCGACCCGCAGCACGTAAATCGCCAGGCCCAGGCCGAGCAGTTGCGCCAGCTGCACCCACAGGTCATGCTCGCCGAGGCGATGCGCGGCCAGGCCGTCGATCATGGCGCCGATCTTGCGCGGCACCCAGACCGTGCAGGCGGCCACGCCGGCCAGCATCAGCGCGGACGACGCATACGCGCGCCAATGACGGCGCACGAAGCCGCCGATCAGCCTTGATAAACCCATTGACTATCCCACCAGGAGGCGCCCGCAAACAATTAGCGGGCCGAAGCCCGCTAATTTACTACCTTTGGCAAAGCGGCGCTGCGGCGCGGCCTTACTTCTTGCGCGCCGGCTTGCCGGCAGGCGCCTCGGCCTTCTTCGCCACGATGTCGGGCGTGCCGGATACCGGTGCGTGCGGCGGCTCCGCTTCGACCGGTTTCACTTGCGTGACGGCGATCGGCTTGGACGACGACGGTACCGGGAACGATGCGGCGCTTGGCTTCGGCAGCGCGTCGGCCAGCCCGGCCGCCTTGGCGATCGGCGTCGGTTCGGCGNNTCGGCGGGCGCCTGGTCGACGAACACCAGTTCGGGCCGCGGCATCACGACCGCCGGCTGTTCTGTCGCAGCAGCTGGTCTGGCATCAGATGGCGGTACCAGCGACATTGTCGGCGCAGGCGCCTTCGGCACGACCGCCGCCATGCCGGCGGCGATGCCGAACAGCTGGCGGCCGTAGGCGAGCGCGTTGTCGAATTGCGACTGGCCCTGGCCGGTCAGGGCGAACAGGTCGCGCGGATCCTTCACGGAGATCATCTGGCGCATCAGCGCGGAGGATTTCTCGAGCGAGGCGCGCGAGGCCTCGATATTGAGGGCGATGATTTTTTCGACGCTCTCGAAGGCCTTGCCGGTAAAGGTGTGGAACAGGCTGAATTGCGCTTCCACCTGCGCCTTGCGTGCTTCGGAAAACTGTTCGGGAAGGGTGCTCATCGGGGTTCCTTATCGTCGGTTTATGATGCGGTGCAATATAAACCTTAGTTTATCGGTGAATCCGGCGCTTGAGAAGGATTATTTATCGCCACTTATTATGCATAAATGTTGCGATGCAATACCCATTTCCAAGCTGCAATTTGCATGCCCAGCTTGCCCCGAAGCCGCTACAATCGAGGCGTCCCAGTGCACACAGGAGCGGTCATGGATCTCGTCATTCGCAATGCCAGCTTGCCGGACGGCCGGCGCCAGGTCGACATCGCGATCGAACACGGGCGCATCGCCGCCCTCGGCGAGCGCCTGGCGCTGCGCTGCGCGCGTGAAATCGACGCCGGCGGCGACCTGGTCACGCCGCCGTTCGTCGACGCCCACTTCCACATGGACGCCACCCTCAGCTACGGCCTGCCGCGCGTGAACCAGTCCGGCACCCTGCTCGAAGGGATCGCGCTGTGGGGCGAGCTCAAACCATCGCTGCAGCAGGAAGCGCTGGTCGAGCGCGCGATGCAGTACTGCGACTGGGCGGTGGCGCGCGGCCTGCTGGCGATCCGCTCGCACGTCGACATTTGCGACGACCGGCTGCTGGCGGTCGANNTTCCCGCAGGACGGCCTGCTGCGCAGCCCGACCGCGTTCGCCAACCTGCGCCGTGCCATCGACATGGGCGTCGACGTGGTCGGCGGCATCCCGCATTTCGAGCGCACCATGGCCGAAGGCGCGGAGTCGGTGCGGCTGCTGTGCGAGTTCGCCGCCGAACGCGGGCTGAGGGTCGACATGCACTGCGACGAATCGGACGATCCGCTGTCGCGCCACATCGAGACGCTCGCGTTCGAAACCCAGCGCCTCGGCCTGCAGGGCAGGGTCGCTGGTTCGCACCTGACCTCGATGCACTCGATGGACAACTACTATGTCAGCAAGCTGCTGCCGCTGATCCGCGAGGCCGGCGTGGCGGCGATCGCCAACCCGCTGATCAACATCACCCTGCAGGGCCGGCACGACACCTACCCGAAGCGGCGCGGCATGACGCGCGTGCCGGAACTGATGGCGGCCGGCGTCGACGTCGCGTTCGGCCACGACTGCGTGATGGATCCGTGGTACAGCCTCGGCTCGGGCGACATGCTGGAGGTGGCGCACATGGGTCTGCACGTGGCGCAGATGACCGGGCAGGAGGCGATGCACCAGTGCTTCCTGGCGGTGACGTCGACGCCGGCGCGCATCATGGGCCTGGAAGGCTACGGCCTCGAGCCCGGGTGCCACGCCGACCTGGTCCTGCTCGATGCCGCCAGTTCGGTCGAGGCGATCCGCCTGCGCGCCGCGCGCCGGGTGGTGGTGCGGCGCGGCGTGGTGGTCAGCGAAGCGCCGCGCGCCGGCGCCACGCTGAACCTGCCCGGCCGCCCCGCGGCGACCGATTTCCGGCTGGGGCGGTAGGGCGCGCCAGTGCTAGAATCACCGGTATCAGAACACATGGGGATCACCTTGGAAGACATCATCATTCGCCCGGCGCAGGAACTCGATCTCGACGCGATCTGGGACATCTTCCACTTCCATCTGGCGGCCGGGGAAACCTATCCGTACGATGCGCACACGCCGAAGAGCGCCTGCGAGGATTACTGGCTGGGGCCGAACGTGACCAGCTACGTCGCGTGCGACCAGGCCGGCCAGGTGCTCGGCATGTACCGCATCCTGGCGAACCAGGCGGGCCGCGGCGCGCACGTTGCCAATGCGTCCTATATGGTCGCCGAGTCGGCGCAGGGCAGGGGCCTCGGCTACCTGATGGGCCAGCACAGCCTGGTCGAAGCGCGCCGGCTTGGATTCCTCGCGATGCAGTTCAACTATGTCGTCAGCACCAACGTGCCGGCCGTGGCGCTGTGGCAGAAGCTGGGCTTTTCGATCGTCGGCACCCTGCCCAAGGCGTATCGCCACGAGCGGCTGGGCTACGTCGACGCCCTGGTGATGTACCAGCTGTTGAGCGACCCTGCCAGCTGGCCGGGGGCGTGATGCACATCCTCGACACCGAACGGCTGCGCCTGCGCACCCTGGCGCCGGAAGACGCACCGTTTTACCTGGCGGTGGTGAACACGCAGGGGTTCATCGAATTCATCGGCGACCGCGGTATCCGCACGGTCGATGCCGCGCGCGAGGCGATTGCCGGCGGGCCGGTGGCGATGCAGGCCGCGCTCGGCCATTCGCTGTACCTGGTCGAACGCAAGGAAGATGGCGCGCCGATCGGAATGTGCGGCCTGATCAAGCGCGAGACGCTGACCGAGGTCGACATCGGCTACGCCTTCATGCCGCAGTTCGGCGGCAAAGGCTATGCCACCGAGGCCGCCGCCGGCACCTTGGCGTACGCGCGCACGATCGGCATCCGGCGCCTGCTGGCGATCACCTCGCCGGGCAATGAGGCCTCGAACGCGGTGCTCAGGAAGATCGGCATGCGGTTCCAGGACATGGTCCACCTGACGCCGGAAGACACGGGGACGCTGCTGTATTCGTACGACTTCCCCGAGGCCTGAATCAGTACTTGGTACTTCCCCACGGGAAGAACCAGGTCAGCGGCTTCTCCACCCGCGCGGCCCACGATTTTTCATTGTGGCTGCCGCCTTCGGCCTTGAAGTAGAACAGGTCCGTGCCGGCCACATAGCCCTGCGCCAGCATCGCGTCGCGCATCAGCGTGGTCTCTTCGAGGCCGTCGTCGCTGGTACCCGCATCGAGATAGAACTTGACCGGCACCCGCGCAGGCAGCTTGGTGATCATGGCCTTGTTGTTCCAAAAGAACGAACTCGACACGCCGCCCGCCTTCGAGAAGATGTCCGGGCGGTGCTGCGCGATCGCGACCGACGCGATCCCGCCAAGCGAAGACCCCATGATGGCGGTGTAGTCCTTGCCGGGCAGGGTGCGCAGGGTCTTGTCGATCATCGGCTTGACCGTGTCGACGACGAAGGCCTCGTAGGCGGGAAGCTTGCCGCCGCCGTGTTTCGGATCGCAGCACGGGGTGTACTCGGGAAGGCGGTCGGGGGTATTGTCGATGCCGACCACGATCACTTCGTCCATCTGCCCCATCGCCACCAGGTGGTTGATGGTTTCGTCGATGCCCCACTCGACGCCGAACGCCGCGGTCCTGGCGTCGAACAGGTTCTGGCCGTCGTGCATGTAGAGCACCGGGTAGCGCTTGGCGGCATTCTCGTCGTAGCTTGGCGGCAGGTAGATGCGCAGCGAGCGGGTGTTCTTCAGTTGCGGCGAGTCGACGCCGGGAACGATCGTCACCTTGCCGAACGGCGCGCCGAAAAACGGAAAGATGTCGACCGTGCTGCCGGCCGCGATCTTGTAGGCGCCGCCGGTCGACACCTTGTCGCCGAGCGTCGGCTTCATCGTGACGTCGCCCAGTGCGTCCGGCCAGGAATAGGTCCACGCGCGCGCGGCGCCCGCGGTTGCGGCCGCGCCTTTGGACCAGGTCATCGGGCCTTTGTCGCCGACGATGCCGATACTGCCCTTGCCGGCGTCGTAATGCACGCGCACGGTGGTCGCTTGCGCGGTCGCCATCGACAGCAGCAGTGCCGTCATCGCGGCGAGTGGTTTGTTTTTCATTTGACCTTTAACAGGCGTACGCCATAGGTATCGAACTTGTTCGACGCGCCATCCGCGCCGCCTGCCGCACTGAAGGTGCTGTTACTCTGCAGGTAGCTCATGTTATAAAAATCGCTCAGTTCAAGCCGGTACTCGCCCGCCGGGAGATACACCCCCAACGGCGTCGAGTAGACCGACGGTTGATCGTTGCGCGAGTGCGGCAGTTGTATCACATGCTGGGCGACCACGCGACCCGATTTGTCTTTCACGGCCAGCCATTTCACGCCGCCGCTGATGCCCAGGTTGATCTGGTTGGCGACATTGCGATAGCGCACCTGCACCTCGTAGCGGCCTTTTGCCGGCACCTTGATGGTGCCGCGGTCGGCGACCTCGATGACGGGGCCGGCGCAGCGCGAGGCGCTGTGATGGCTGCGGTTGCCGGACGCGGGGAATACCGCTTCGACCGCATAACAGGAATTGGTGCTGCGGTCGCGCCACGCGCCGGCCGGGAGGCCGGCGGCGGCCAGCTTGCCATCGCGGTAGACGTTGTAGACGGTGTCGGCGCCGTTCTTGCCGGCGGCGATATCGAAGCGCACATTGCCATCGCCGCGGGTGAAATTGGCGATCTCCGGCTCGCGCGGCGCGAACACCGCGCTCGACTCGACATAGGGATCGGCGCTGACGCGACGGATCGCCTGCTCGCCCGCAACGAGCGCGCCAAGCTTGATGTCGACATTGCTGTCTGCCGGCAGGTCGCGCCAGGCGAACTTGACGTTCTCGACCTTGTAAGAGCCTTCGGCGGACGAGGCCGGCGGCAGCTCGATTGTCACGCTGATCGTCTTGTCGCGCAACCGCAGCTTGTTGAGCGTGATCGAATTCGATTGGCCGAACGTTTCGCGACGCAGGCGGCTGGTGATGAATGGCCGGATCTCGATGCCTTCGTTGGTTGCCGTGATGCCGAACACGCTTTCGATCACCATGCCGAGGTAGGCGCCGACAGACCACAGCTGCCGCTTCGAATTGATGACCGGGCCGATCAGCGAGGGATTTTTCTCGTCGAGCAGCAGCGGCTGGCCCGACAGCCATTCGAGGTTTTCCATGTTCGACAGGTTCAGCGCCGCGCCGCGCATCAGCGACTGGTACGCCGCATCGGCCACGCTGACGTTGCCGGCGATGGCCGCAGCCTTCAGGCCGTACGCGGTGACAAACGGCCACATGGCGCGGTTGTGGTACACCGGCATGCCTTGCTGCTGCGGATAGATCACCGGCGCGCCCATCGGGCCGTGCGGGTAGTGCGCGACAATGGCCCGGGCGTGCGCGCCGTCGGCCACGCCGGTGACGATCGCCAGCGCCTGGCCGAGCCAGTCGAACTTGTGCATCGGCGCGCCGTCGAAGTGGGGCGCGGTCAGGCTGCTGTACATGCCTTCGTCCGCCAGCCAGAGGCGCCGGTTGATGGCGCGTTTCAGGTCGCGCCCCCAGGCGCTGTATTTCTTCGCCAGCGCTGGCTGGCCTTGTTCGCCGGCCAGCGCGGCAGCCAGCGTCAACGCCTTGTAGTGGCCGACGTTGGTCGACAACGCCTTCGACGTCGCCAGCGATGCGATGTCGCTGGTGATCCACGCGGCGTAGCTCTGGTCGCGCCAGTCGAGGAACGACTGCTCGCCGGTGTACAAGCCGTCTTTCGCGTCGAACGCCGCCACGCGGTCGTTCTCGATCGTGTTGATGAGCGCCTTCAGGGCGCGGCCGGCAAACGCCTTGCGCTCGGCTTCCGGCAGCATCTTGAGCACTTGCTCGGCGCCGAATGCCCACGTGACGCGGTCGGTGCTGACCGGCCAGCTGCCGCCGCTGCCGGTGTCCTGGATGATNNTGCAGGCCGTCGGCGCTGCCGGCAACCTGTGGCGCCTTGACGACGCCCGGCCGATAGCCGGACAGCTTGAAGTCGAGCGAATGCATCACCCGCAGCGGATCGAGCATCGCCAGGCCGAGGTCGGCCGCATACGACAGGTCGCGCGTCCACACGTAGTGCCACTTCTCGCCGGTCTCGAAGCAGTCGCACGCGATCGCGGCGCCACCGTTGTAATTGCCGTCCCTGATTTCGCTGACCGAGTCCTGCTTCATCTCGGCGCCGGCCAGCGCGAACAGCGCGTCGAAGGCGAGGTTGCCGCTGCGGACAGTCGGCAGGCCCGCGGACTCCTTGTAGGTGATGAACTGCGGTCCCGGGTCGCGCAACTGCATCGTGCTCGATTGCGCATACTCGCGCAGCGGCGCGCCGGCGTCCTTCGCCGAAAAGCGCGCGGTTTCCTGCTTGCCGTCGAAAGTCGGATAGGCGACCGATACGGCCGGCTGGTGATCCTTGTGCGGATCGACGGCCGCCACCGGCGCGTCGGCGTCGCGCGTCACCCGCAGCACGGGCGCCGACGGCGTCGATACGTCCACCCTGAAGCGGTACGCGCCGGTGCGCTTGACGAACAGGTAGTCCTCCGGGCCGGGATGGGTGTCCATCCGATAGTCGGCATCCGTCGTCAGGGACACGCTGGCCGCGTGGTCGATCACCCATTCGGCCGACCAATCCCTGGAGCCGACTTTGAACGCGTGGTTGCCGGGGCTGATGACGATCTGCGCTTCATATACGCCATTGCCCTTGTCGACGAGGGCGTTGTCGGTGCCCCAGCCGTTGAAGGCGCCGCGCACATATAAAGGCTCGGCGCCGGTCGCGGCCGCGCAAGCGAGCAGGGCGCCCAGCAGGAAACCGGTTTGTTTCATCGATAATCTCCGTGTTCGACGATCCCCTTCAGGACGTCTTTCGACCTGAGCATCGGGAAGCGGTCAGGATCGTATTTGGCAGGCGTGCGGAATTCGAGCTTGCCGATCACGCCGGCAAACGAAGGCTGCGCCGGCCGCGCCCTTGTGACGTCCAGCGTGGCGGGCTTGTTCGGCAATAGCGTGAACGCTAGCTGGGAGCGGCTCTTGTCCGGATTGAGGTAGGTGAAGCGCACGGTTCGCGCAGTTGCGCCGTTGAGCCGGAATGTCCAGCGCCCCCGCTTGTAGTCGACAGCCACCGACTCGCCGCTGCCAAAGGGCAGGACAGCGTAGAACGTGGTCCACCCGGACGGAATCGCGGGGCTGAACGCCAGCGTATTGACGGTCAGGTCGGGTTTGAAGCCGACGAAATCCTGAAAGCCGTTGCGCGCATATTCGGCCACGCTCCACGACTGGGCGTAGGTGCCGGACGGTTTGGGCTTGCCGTCCGCGTCCGGCAGCGCGTCGAGCAGTTCGCTCATCGTGCCCAGCGTGCCGAGGCCAAGGATCTGGCGGCCAAGATTTTGCGTGAGCGGCCACGCCAGGTCCTGGTAGCCGAACTTGTTCAGCGCCGTGACGGTGAAGCCGGCGTTCCAGCCCCAGATCGTGCCCTGATGGTAAGCGGCGTCCTTGTGGTGATACGCCGGGTTCTCGTGGCGCGGGTGGAAGTAGGGATCGTCCTGGCTCAGCGAGGCGATGCCGTAAGGGTAAAGCAGTTGCGACACGGCGTTGCGCGTCACCTTTGCCTGCACGTCGAGCGGCACGAAGTCGTCGAACGGGATCGAGACGAGCATCAGCTGGTTCGGGCGCACCTTGGTGTCGCGGCTGCCGTCTTCTCGCAGGCGGTCTGCCATCACGGCGCCGTCCCAGAAGCTCGACAGGAAGCTGGCCTTCGCCTTGGCGGCCAGGGCATTCCACTTGCTGGCGCTGGCGTGGTCGCCCGCCTGCTCGGCGAGGATGGCGCCGGTCTGCAGCGCGGTGTACCAGAGCGCCTGGATCTCGACCGCGCGCGGCCCGCGCGCCGACCACGGCTGCTTGTTCTCGATGCGCGCATCCATCCAGGTGTCGGCGCTGTCGTGCGACAGCAGGCCTTGCGCGTCAGTGTAATTGGCGATGGCGCCTTCGAAGTAGGGCAGCGCCAGCTTGTACATCTGCGCGGCAAAGGCCTTGTCGCCGGTGTAGCGGATGTATTCGAGCGCCTCGCGCAGCATCCACGGCGTGCCGTCGACCGTGTTGTAGATGGTCTGCTCGGTGGCGGACACGCGGTTCGGGATGCGGCCGTACTCCTTGTCGCGCGGCTCGCGCAGGTTCTGGTAGCGGGCAAAGTTCGACAGCACCGCCCTGGCCTGCTCGAACTGGCCCGACACGAGCAGGGTGCCGGGCAGTGCGATGAAGGTGTCGCGGCCCCAGTTATCGCGGAACCACGGCAGGCCGGCCCAGATGCCGGTGCCGAATTCCTCGACCACGAACATGCCGGCCGACGCCTTGGCCCAGTTCAGCGCCTTGTTGTAGTCGGCGTCGCTGGTCTCGAGATAGCTACGGGTGAGCGCCGCGTGGCGGGCGATTTTTTCGGCGCGGATCGGATCGGCGCCGGCCAGCAGGCGCGCGCGCTGCGCCGCCTCTTCGGCGCTGGCGCCAAAGCCGGCAACCACGGTGAAGGACTTCACCGGCTGCAGGCTGTGCAACACCAGTTGATCGAGCTTGAATGGCTGGTCGGCGGCGAACGCGATGAACTGCGTGGCGCCCGCCGCCGGTGCGACGATGACAACGTCGCCGTCCTGGCGTGCGCTTGCCACCGCCTTCAGCAGCGGCGCGATCGCCAGCACGGCGGCGCGCGGGCTGGTGACAGCCATCGCCAGCGCGTGCTTCTTCGACAGCAGCGCCATTTCCTCGGTGGCGCCNNCCGGCGCGACGGCGATCGCCATCGCGTCGAAGTACGCGTCGACGCCGGGCACCTGTCCCGCCATCGCCAGCGGCAACGCCAGCGCCGCGGCCAGCGCGATGATCGTGCGCTTCATGTCAGATCTCGAGGATGACGACCGAGCGTGCCGGCAGCGCCAGCGCATCGGTCAGGTCGAACGTCTTGCCGGTGAGGGCGTCGACGCCGGACTTCGCGCCTTTCAGGATCTCCTGGAAGCGCGCCGTCGGCAGGCTGACCGCCTTCGCGTTCTTGTTGAACGCGACCATGACGCGCTTCTTGTCGTCGTAGCGGAAGTAGACCCAGGTATCGTTCTCGGGCCCGAACTGCATCATCTTCCCGTGATGGATGACTGCTTGCGACTTGCGCCAGCTGACCAGCTTCCTGACGAACGCCTGGGCATCGCGCTGCTGCGGCGTGAGGCCGGCGCCGCTGA